>Ga0181612_123250_pt1 | contig 15967 bp, 9 predicted proteins | sample HoacroProtozoa21_FD_119630 | JGI IMG/M metagenome (GOLD analysis project Ga0181612, IMG submission 119630) | Hoatzin crop microbial communities from Cojedes, Venezuel. Combined Assembly of Gp0051906, Gp0051904, Gp0051908
ATTTGTGCAACTACAGTAGAGAAGGCACACGTGGCAGGGGCCTATCTGCATATACCCATTTTCCTGGCCAATTCCCTAATTTTTCAAGGCGTAAGGCTCTGACAAGCACGCTACATATTCACCTGGTGTGTAGGAAACAGGCTGGTGCTTTACCACAGGGAACAATAAGTGCCTTACCTCAAGGGCTCAACTCCTGAAATAAACCCACCCTGCAGAGTTGGTAACACCACCTTCATCTAGGGGAAAATACTGATTTCCAGTCCAGCCCGCGCTCTTGCAGAGATCCCCTGTCTGGTTTGGGAAGCGATGTTGGCATGTTTCTGGCATGCACTGCTTTTTATGCCCTCCCAGGCAGGCAGCAAAGGTGGAACAACAGAGGCTGGTTGTCTCCTTGAAACAGGAGAACGTGAACATCATGCAGCCGCACCTCTAAGCTGTTTTTTGGAAATGTTGCTACAGGATAAATAGTGGGGCGGGGGGTTGCAAGACTCAAATGACTGATTCAGAAATCCCCAAATTCTGTGCAAAGGTTTTAATCCAGCAATAATATTAGTTTCCCATTTTACCCCTTTTTGGGGGGTATAGAACCTTTGTAATGTGCCATTTTGCTTGATACTGCTAAACTTATGTGGTCTTAATCCTTTTTTTTGCTAAACAGGAGTCAGTGTGATCGTTATCCTGCAAAAGTTCAAATCTTTGTCATTTCCTTGGCACTACCATTACGCTGATGTTATCAGTGGAAGAGCACAAGCTACTCTGAGCTGTTATGGATTTGTCATTAGCATAGAATCCTATCGATTCTCCATATCTTTTTTTCTCAAGGCTGAGCTACATGGACAGCCTAGAATATAATCGCTTAGCACTGAGTTTAAATTGAAAGTACTATAGCTTGTTTTCAGTGCAATATGCCTCAAAGTAGAGCGAATAGCAGGAAACACTCACAAATAAGTTTACATCTTAAGATTCAGTCTGTTCGAGTGTTAAAAATGATTTTTTGCTAGGCATTTTCTCATAGGTGCTTTTCAAATGGAGATTAGAGACATACAGATTTTGGTTTTTTTCTGCTAGATATTCAACAAGTAAGATTTCTTTTTAAGGCATTTTATTCTGTTCTGTCCCTAGTTATGCCCTTTGAGTTATCTGTGCAAACAGCTTGTTGTACAAGGGGAAAATAAGATGAAAATTATGTGGAATGTTCATTTTAAAAGCAAAAAACCCCTCATTCTATAAGAAACCTGCCTAGGCAGAGAGTTCAAAGCCTTATACTGCCAACCTGGGTTGGCCAAGTTTTCGTCAAACCTAGGCTAAATTATGTATTGAACTGCAAATCAAGTGAAACACCAAGTTTCTTATGATCCCTCCTGCAAACAAAGCCTTGCAGCATCAACAGTCCTATGCTTTATATTTGTTCAAAACAGCACACAAAGCCAGCAATGGAGATTGTTAAGGCCCACCTTTGGTTACCTGTATGCAGCCCAGCAGGAGTTATTCAGGTATTATTTAGGTATTTTCCCCCAGTGTCCAGCTCTCTTCCTTTATATTTGTTATCAAAGGTCTGTTCAGTGATAATTATGTCCCTCTTTATTTTTTAAGCTTTATTATATATGGGATGTAGTTCCCCGACATTGTATGCTCTATTGCTTCTTGAATTAGGCGAGTTCTGAGTGAATTGTTCTTTGAATGTTGCTTGCAGATTCATATGAGTACATCCTTCCCTGGGGATGTACATAATCTCCTCCTTTCCCATCAAGGGGAGTGTGATTGCGATGGAGTGTGGTGTGACAGATTTGGGTATTATAAACAGACTGTCAGTGCTTTCTGAATGACTCAGGCATTAGTTTTGCCTCCTACCAAATACTGACAGAATGTTCTGTGTATCTCTGTATTGTAAATTATCATCTTGGTATCAGTTCCTATTCATTCCCACACTGTATTTTAGCCAAGCACTGATAACTGTACGTTGCAATGTATACGATCCCTCCTTTCTTCCTTTGTCTGCTCATTTGTTCCTGCCTCCTTTCCCCTGCTCTATTTTGACTGGGAGCTTTTATTTTTTTCAGATGAAAATCAGTCTAGATTTGCATTTAGCAAGGATGTCATCTATGCTTTCATTTACTGCCTTTTTATGCATTTCTGGAGTCTGCATTTTTTTTTTTTTCTATTAAGAGAGAACTGTCTTGGACCTTTGCACCTTTCTATTGTGTGTTAATCTAACTGCTCAAACTGCACAGCTCATGGCTCACTTCTCCTAAGAGTCCACTTTTTTACTATTACAAATCTGTAGCGAAATTGGAGAAGCACTCTGCCTAGCAGTACATTTTACACTTACATGAACATACAGACTGAAGACTTGTTACTCCTAGAGGTCTCACTTTCTTGTAACTCATTTCATGCTAAATAAAATGAAGGGCTATCCATTTTACCTCTGACTTGGAAACCAAAAAACAGAAGAAAGCTCAGAAATGAAAGCAAATCTCCACTGAAGTTTATATGGCTTCTTTTTAAGGGAAGAAAAGAACAGTAAAAACAAATAGGTTTTTGTATCCAAATGCAAAAGGAGCTAGAGGAACCTAACATGCTAGTATCCTTTACAGTTCTTCTGTCAAATCCAGTCCTGTTTTTTTCCTTTGTCTGGTTGAGCAGATTTGTGTCACTGCAGCAGGGAACCGATTCGTGAATATTCTTGCATATAAAGGCAAGTCTCCTATTGCTTCTGAATTCCCATTTTTTTTCCTTACTCAGAGGTTCAAAGCTTGCTGTCTGGGCATGTACCCTAGTACTCTAGGTTGTTAAGCAAAGGGAATCTGCTGTCTTCTCTTGCTGCAGTATGAGAAAGCAGTGTACTTGCCAGTGCCTGAATGCACAGTACTGATGCCTGAGCTTCAATGAGATCTCAGAGGCTGAAACCCCCCTTCACAGCTAACTGCAGATCAGGCCAAAGGAAGGATAAAATTTGAGTCTCTCTCTCCTACTCTGCTCTTGGCATCTCCTGTCTCCAGGTTTAGACTCCCAGTTCTCAGCCGCAGCCCCAGCACTTACAGGGTTTGACAGACAAACTTTGGTGGGCTGCTCCCACTCTACATCCCCCTGGCTGGAGGGCGTCACTGCTCTAACAGAGCTGACGGGTGGGCACACCACAGCAGCTCAAGTGCCCAGTCCTTCAGCTTAACTCAGTCCTCCTTTCCCCAGCAGTTTAACCCAGGACAGTGGGTTGCCCCGGAAGCTGCTGAGATGCAGGGATGTGTGCCATGCTGCTGGTGTGGAATGGAGCAGCAGAGATGCAGGTGGAGATGCAAGGTGGACAGTCCTGGGTTGTTCTTCAGCTTCTGCAGCCTGTGGGCCTGAGCCCAACAGTCCTCTCTTTCAGCACATAACTCTGCTGTGGGAACACCAAGCAGAGCCCAGTCTCTGACTTCTTAAACATTGCAGTGTGCAGCTTTCAGTCTCTGTATGAATCTGGATCTCAGAGAAGTGAACCTGAGAGCATTAGCCAGGCACAGGCTTCTCTTTTCCTTAAGCTGCAGAAGGGCTGCATAGTTGCTTTGCAAGCACTGCCCAGCCCAAAGCACAGACTGGATCGTAGTGGGATCTTATCCAGCATTTCCTGTAGGCTTTGGATCTTAGTGGGATCTTTTCCAGCATTTCTTGTAGGTGTGTTTGTGTACTTTGGCAGGAAATGCAAAGGATCTGCCAAATGAAGAATTCCCTAGTCCAATCCTCCTTCTAGCCCCATCCCATCCCTTCCAGGGTAACAGTCCATGCAAGGAGCTCTTCTGGAAAAGCTTTTTCACAAGGAGAAATACATCACTTCACACAGCTCCTGGCATCCCAACCCCAGTGCAGTAGGATCCCTCAGTCTCTCCTGTATGGGTCCAGCCATGGAAATGTGGGCTAAGCCTCTTTCTAGTGACTTATTTTTATCGCAAGTGTGTATGGGAAATGTAAACATTATAGACTCCATCCCAAGCTAAATCACACTCCAAACTGTCTCTCAGTATTGGTCTTCGTCTAACACCATACAGTTCCCCATGTTCAAGAATAACCTGTAACAGGCAAGAGGACTCCTCTTTCCTTGTGGGACAGGGGATATGGGACATGCCATTCCTTCAAGGAACAGAAATACGGGAGTATGTCTTCTTGCTCCAATCAGATGCTACAAGAACTAAGCATACGGCTTGTCCTAGCAGCAGCTTCATGAGTGAGTTGGTGGGTAAGATTAGTTAGCAGATGTATTGAAAAATTGTGAACAGCATTGACTAGAGAAGAAGGGCCTGCATTTGCAAGGTAAATTATTTGGGGTAAGACACAAAAGTGACTCCAGCCTCCTTCAATGCAGATGTTTACATGAGGTGCCATCAAATCAAGAAATGGGCAGGAAGGACAACCTGAAAAGAATGAGGTGAACAATTTTCTTTCTCAGTGACTGCTGTTGCTGTGTTGGCCGTGTAAGTGACTGTTTAACTCAGCAGTCTGTTAGAATGAAGTTCATTTCAATCTGAGCATTTTTCCACATTTTGGGTTCATATTTACATTTGTTAAGATTAATAGACCTGACAGCTTCTTCATGTTCTCACCAGGGAGCAATCACTGACAAACCGTGGGAGGGACTGAAACAATATTCTCCACAGAAAGTAAAATCTGTGCATCACAGGGCTGTTACACATTCCTCCCTAGTAACAGTCCTCAGTCCCTGTTGGTGCAAACCAGCACAGTGCCACTGCCTTTACCTCAGCAGTACTAATTTGCACCACCTGCAGAGCTGACTGCTTATTCTTGCTACTCACCTTTCCAGTGTTCTTCCAGTAACCGCTGTGGACCCTCAGCTTTTCCTAAATCCGCTTTGTTCTTTTAGAGTCTTCCTTGGTGCTTTAATTTTTCTTCTAAAGTGTTTCTGTTTCTTTTGTGCTTGTGCTATAGACCCCCAACTTTAAGGGCTCTATCTTGGCTTTTAAACCCGATCTGCAAAAAACAATCTTTTAAGAGCACAGGTAGAAGGGGCAGGTCAGGCAAGAGGTGCCTTTGGCCACTTATAAGGTGCCTTTAAAAAAGAAAACAATACAGGAACCCAGGAAATTCACTGACGAGAGAATTGAATTGAATTTGTAAAGGTAATACAAAATCTGTAGAAGTATGAATCTGCATTCCTCCTGCTGGCATCAGGCTCTCAGGTTATCCAAGGCAGGGACATTAGTGAGTCCAGGTCACTATTCTTTCAGCTTTCTTCCCCTTCCCAGACTCCAGCGAGGATCACACAGGCAGCCTTTAAAGATTCAAGCAGGCAAGCAAGACCTGGAAAGTTAGCTCTTTTGAGCTGAACTGTGGTAAATGGCTGTAGGCCTGTTCTTAACCTAATATAAATGTGAACTAAAATTCAGTAGCTAAATGGAGGAATTTAAGGTAAAATATTTTATCTGCATTTAAAGCAGCATAAACAGTATGAGCAGGCCCTGTGCCTAAGCTGGTGTGTGGTATCTTGCCACTGAGGAAACCAAATCCAGTATGAGTCCCCTTTTTCTTCCCCTTCTTCCAGGTTCAGTACAAGGAGGCAGGAACTGCAACCTGGTGACAGTGTTTAAAAATCTCTGCTTTGCAGACTAGGTTTTCCAAATACTCATACCCAGTTTGCCCCATGTTTTATGAGACAGTTTCATTGAATTCCTTTGTGCTCTTGCCTTTAATGAAGTCTGGCTCAATCACTGCAGCACTCACCCATGGAAAGATCCTCCACCACAATGCCCTGACATTAGATGTCTCAATAATAAATGTCTCCCCAAAGGAGATGGTAGTTAGTGTGAAGGGGTGAAGTTCTTGTTGATAGCGACCTTGTGGTGAAAAGGGTAAGTCAGCCTTTATTAGCACCTTGTATTAGCCTTTGTGACAGATGATACCGCTCTTTCCATGGGAGTCCCAGCAACAAATGCTGCATGTGGCCAAGTACTAATCATAGTTGTTTGTTTACAGACTAACCTTCCTTTCAGCATGCCTACCTCACTTCTCTGCCTTCAGCTTCACCCCATGTATCCTCTGGTGTTTTGGAAGCCCAGGAGCAGAAATGTCACGGCTTGCCATCAGTGCACATTTGGAATCTTACGTCATGTCTTGTTTGCCATGTAGGGTTTGTGGTGGGTTTTTTTTTCATCAGGAAGTTCTAGTGCACATCCTCTCTGTGAAGTTTTAATTCAGTTTTTTGTCAGACAAATCTCATACGGTGACTAATGCAGGAGGAAAGATTAGGTAAAAGTCAAACAAGGTCTGAAAGGTTTGGCCCCGAGTGAAGGTGCTAAATATAAATGCAAAAGGGAAAGGTAGACTGGGGCGGGAGGGGGAATGCTTTCTTGCGTACAGCTTTTCTTCAGGAATAAATAAATTTGGAACATTTTTAGATGCAGACTGAATAGAGTATAATGCTGTATTTGTCCTCAGTTTTTATCACAACCGAGAAGAGTGAAAAATTGCCTCATCTGTAAGGGCTTGGAATATAATGAGCAAGAATGAGCTTCTCTGTCAGTCCTAATAGCTTTCCTTCTGAACAGATAGCTGCAGTGGGGGAGATGCCACTTGTTCCAGCAGATACAGGGTAGCACTAGTTAACCATAAGTTTCTCTTTGCAACTCGGCTGGCTAGTTAACAATACAGATACCTTCGATAGCATGCTGTGGGGCAACAGTTACAGACATATATATATAGAGAGAGAACTTTAGGTGCACATAAAGAGAAGCAACACATATATATAGAGAGGAGAAAAATGCTACAGGTAACCTACAAAAAAATGGAGCTGTTTCACTGTTGTGCTCCATCACTTTAAATACATGCATTAAAAGTTTATTTGAACTAAACTGTGCATAGAGTAACACCAAATTTGCTTAAAATATCTCTTTATACTAGTATATTAACACAAGTGTACAAAATACAGAACATATATTTACCATATATGTATTCAGTGAGAGGTTAGCTTTCAGTACACAAGTTCATTCTGAACAGCATTGAAGATGTTATTTTAAGTCTCTAAACCCACAGGTTTATCTAACCTGTAAACTTAAACAGCAGCAGTACATGTTCTTACGTACCACTAGATGGTGACTAGTGTAATGAATTGTTGACTTTTATGCTAAAGTACATTTCTCTTTCTATTGGAATGAAGCAGAATCATGATATTACTGTATGCATTGTTAATAATTTACCTCTGAATACATTGCCATAAACCCCTGTTGGTTGTAAGAGTCTAAGGAAAAGCTATGGAAAATTAAGGTGAATATAGTCCATGCCAGACTGTTTGGGATTTTTATCTTTCTACAGTGCGAAACTAGTTTGTTTTGGTTTATTTTGTTTTGCTAATAGGGTCTGCAGAATGTCACGTACAGATGATTAGGCTACAATTCAGATGTTTCCTGAGCCAAAAAAGCATCCAGGGTTTTCTTCAATTATGTAATGCCATGTGCATCATCTTATATAACCAGTAAGCCTTCCCACATCGGGCAATACTGTCTCCCCTGGTGTGTGTTGTGTTTCCACTCAGAGCAACCTCTCATTTTAGCTATCCGCTATTAAAAGGCTACTTCAAAATCATACTTGGCACCTTGCTCTACATGCTTCCAGCAACCAGATCAACAAAAGTACTTCGTTTGGCATCTGTAGTCTCGGTCTTCAGCTGCATAAGGGATCAGACTCTCATCAACAACAGGCTGTACCAAAGACCCACTCACCGCTTCTCTCCAGTGACACTTGTTGCTATTAATACTCTTCATCTGTCATAAAAGGTGAGAAAGCCTTTAGCCTCAGATAAGAGGTGAAAGTTCATTGATGACTATGCACTGAATAAGGAAAAGTATTGTTTCTCTCTCTCTCATGTTAATGCATCACTGAGACTGGAGGCTATTTACAGCTAAATTTATCTTTTTTTTTACAGCATGCTTTGCTTTTATACAAAATGTCCTACAATGAGGGGACCTATCTCCGGTTGTTTAGCCAAGGCTGCCAATCTTTATCTTCACAACAGCACAACTAATAATACCAATTCATTGCAATAAGTGACGACCTCCTGGCATTTGCTCATTATTTAACAGACTGTGACATGTAGACTATGGCTTTCAAAAGCAACCGAAGAATGACGCAGTCTTGAAGGCCTCAGTTCCTGGTGATCAGACTCCTTACAGGAGACTTAAAGTCTGTAATCACAAATCACTTTTGACCTGTACAACTGACTCGCTTTCTGCAAGTGATTAGTGAATAGGTTATAATGGACAGTCCTGTGATTTGTAGCCCAGGAGCATGAACAGGTATCCCCTTGCTTTACTTGCACTGTCCTGCTGGATGACTGTGCTATTACAGGGGGCCTGTTCTCTCCACCAAATCATATTTTCTTTTCTCATCAAGCAAACTTCAGCTTGCAAACTAACATTTGTTTCCTGCGAGCATTAACGCATGCTAATTTTTTCTAGTGCAAATGTTTATGGAAAACCAAACCAGGGCTTGACTGAATCAAAATGTGTCTGAAGAGACATCAAGGCATCTGAACATCCCTCTCCTGGTCTTCACCTACCTCCACTGTTGACCAATCTATTACAGCAAGGCCTTGTGCATGGCTCGACTCCAGGCATTTTCTGGTACAGTGTTTATTAGTGCCTTGCCAAGATGAAACATTTCTGAAACAAGATTAGCATCAGTATTTACAAGCAGAGGGTTAGCTCTAGAAATAGGTCAATCAAAAGATGTCAGAGCAGGCAGCTATTCATGGGAAATTATTTGCAAGGGACACGTTCTCCTTCCCCAGTTACACTTAATGTTTTGTTCCCAGCACCAGGTTCACTCTCCAGTTCGAAGCTTAAATGAGGCAAATACATGTTTGCTTCTTAGAATACATCTCTGTTTATTTTCTACCTGCAAAACTGCCTATTGATTTCTTAATGTATATTTCCCTTCTAATGACTAAGCCTTAAGCCGTGCCAATGATGGCAAAACAGGGTGTGTTTATGCCACATTGAAGTGGACAAAAGAGGAATTATATTGGAGTTTTTTTATTGAAATAATTTCTGGTCATGTCTTGCTAAGCAGTGACTGCTCTTGTAACCAGCTGTGTGGGGACAAGAGGGATGGGAAGAAGGGTCCTGGCAGAGCAGGAGGTTTGGAGGCCCACAAAAGTTATGCTGAGCACATACACTATTGGCCAAAGAAAATTTATGTGCCTTGGATATATGAAATATGAGCATGGTTTTTAAATCTGGCCTTCTACCCTGGCAGGGTATGTTTTGGGAAGACACAGCAGTCCTTTGTTTTCCATTCTGAGAAAACAACAACCAGTATCTTGGTTTCGGAATGGGTACACAGTCAGGTCTTGTAAATGGAATACAGTTAATTTGCAGTGTCCTGCTGTGAGCCTCGTGACGCTGTAACCTGAACCCATAATGTGACCAAAACTGGCTTCAGGGAGAGTTCATGTCTTTTAAAGCAAACACACAAATGAAAAACAAAACCAAAACCCAACCCCAACCCAAAAGTAGGCAAAAAAATTACATAGAGGAGAAGTGAGAAGAAAATAGTGATTGTTCCTTACTCTGTTTGGAAAAGGATCTTTTGCTAGACCCTCATTTATATTCTACCTCTCACTACAAGTAGTCTGACAAATTTTGAAATCCAATACAGAAATTAGTCATTTAAAAAATCTCTCCTATTAAACTATTTTAGACGATTATAATCTAACCAACAAATATGTTCTAAATGTGGCTTGCTTTTACCAACTAAAGGGATTTTTAAAGAAAGGTGTGTTATGGCAAATTATACATGCACATGCCTTGTGGCTGAGTATCGGCTAAAGAGTTAATCCTTATAGAAAATGTGCATAACATAGACTAGAGTTCTCGTGATTTTCTGTTTTCCTGTTGAATAAAGTATCTGGGAACAACGAATGTGATACATTGCTGCTACTAATGCTGTAGCCTGTCCCTTTGTTTAATTACTGCAATTAATCTTAATCTGTCTTTGTTTGGCAACAGCTAGGTTAGGAAGAACCAGCTGAATGCTTTTAATAGAGACTGCTCTTTTGATCACTAAACTCACAGTCTTTTCTTTGACAGATAAATATTCAGTATTTTATTGCAATCCAAGTGGATGCTGTATGGTTCTTCAAAATACAATTGTGTATTGCTAAGGGAATGGGAAAAATATTTGTTGCAAGGGAATATTTTTGTAAACACAGTAGAAAAATGAAACTCAGTCTGTCTAGAACATTTTGCCCTGTTCTGTCTCTAAAAATGACACAGCTGTGTTTCACATTGTATGAAGCACTCACATAAGCATTTAATTCACTCATTGTAAATCAAGCTACATAAAGATGATGTAATAATTAGGTCTGAAACAGATGGAAGGCCTACTTTAGATAATACACTCACTAAAATAGCATATGCTGGCTTCCTTCAATTCTATACGTTTTAGTCTGTAAAGCTGTACTTTCGATCAGATGAAAGTTACTGAAAATAATAGAATAGGCAAGGTTTGCACAAAATTTTCTGAGACAGAAACTCTTCTGTTTTGCTGTGCTGCATTTTTGTAGGCATTGCTGTATATTTATAAAGGTCCATGTACAATTTCTTGGTTGTGATTCTAGGAAAATACAGTGAAGGAGTACCAATCTCACTGAAGCAAGTTTCAATTTTTCCATTGACTGTCAGTGAGTAGAATTTTATCCCATGCAGGCTGAAGGACTATATGCTGCTCTGGTCTCACCTGGGCAAAGATCAGCCAAGTGGGTCACCTGGTCTTTATCTACCCTTCCTCATGTGAAGAACAAGACCGTTCATGCATAGAGAGAATGGAGCACACTGTCTGGAGAGTCACACCTCCACAGGTAAGTCCTGTATTGCAAGTGGCCTCCAGCACCTCTGTAAGAAAAAAAGTTCTTTTGTTCCCTTTCCAATGCTCGTTCTTGAAAGAGCCCAATTAAGCAGGGCTCTATACTGTTTTCAGCTCCTCTGGCCACAAGAAGAAGCTGGTATCCCATCTGGCATAGCAGGTCAAAGCCAAGTCTGAACTTCACCTGGGACAAAAATGGAACCTAAGGCAGCATTTTGCAGAGCAGGCATGGCCTCATGCCATGCAGCCAGATTTCCTGAGTGAACAGGTAAACACAGCTTCTGCAGACATCAAAGACAGCCTTGACAAGAAAATACTGGGTGGTGGTGACAAAGGCATTGGGTATTGTAAATGCTGCAAAATACGGTTGATCATGGTACATTTCCCATTTCTAGGTGTTCAACATTTTCTAGGGTTTGTAGAGACACGCTGGTATTTGTGCCAGCATCGTATAGCAGCGACTGGTGTTCTCAGACCCTAGGATCTGGATGATTTTCTTTTCAGGATGACTGTATGCCTGACCTCTATTCCAAATGTATTTAAATAGTAAGAAACCTTCTGGGTGCTTTGACCTTCTACATGTCTGTCTTACTGATGGCCAGTTGTATCTCACACAGTTCTGCCTGCTGTGAGGTGACTTTTTGGTATTTACACATTGTGCAACTTACACCTACCACAATGCAACTCGGGTCAAAACTAGTGTTGGGGAAAACCTGAACAGTTGCATGTATTTGTTTGGAAAGTATGTTGATGTCTATACATTCAGTGTGCTGAGGTTTTCTCATTCGTGATTTTGCGTTGGCTGGGTCAGGCAGGTAGGGCTGAAGAAATCCATCTTTGGACCTATAATCCCAGCTGCTTTAGCAGGGGGCTTTCTGCTGCAGGGAGAGCAGTAACATAGCTCAGACCATCACTCAGACTCGGTATGAATGCGAGCAGATTAGGGAAGTGATTAGCATTGATACCCCTCCGTTCAATCAGTACAGAGTCACCCAGCTGTGTCTGGGCAGCCATCACTTGCTCCCCGAAGGCCCAGTTCAGCACTGGAAGAACATGAGCTTATGTTTTACCAAATAAACTTCAGTCTGTGCTTGCCAGATGTCCTCCACAGGGATGCAAGTCTAAATCACTTATATACACATAAAATGACTCCATGAGTGATTAGTTCAAATCTAAGACTTTTAAAAGCAAGACACGGTGGTTTTGTTCACTTGAGGAAACGTTCAGTGTCTATTTTTTATTACAAACAAAACCCAGGAGGTTAAAATCCCTATTTTCTTTTCTTATTACTGTGGCAATCAGAACACTGCAGAGAGAAATTGTCTGTGGCCCAAAGAGCTTACAAGCCAAGCATAAGACAAGGGAGAGCAGATGAATGTGATGGAGGTGTCAAAGTTGTTTCAGCAGCAAGACTAATAAATAAATGCATTATTTTTGTGATTAAAAAAAAGCCAAAACAAAAGAAAATCTCAGGATTGAACACGGTATTGCATCTGGTCCCAAATGAAAGCTTGTTAACGGGTGCCTGGAGAAGATGCAAAGGAAATTTAAGAGCTGCAGTTATCACAGAGCTGCTACAGATCGCAGTGCTGTCATGTCTCTTACCCCCTGGCTCCCAAACAAGCATCTATCTCCTTGGCTTGTCTCCGGTAAGAGTTGAGGGCTCTCAGCTTCCCCTTTCGCTCTGCCACACTTGGTATTGACAGTTAAACAGCCCCTGGGACCCTGGTCCTATGGAGGTCTTCAGCTGAGAAGACTACAGAGATGTTCTGTGGCTTGCTCTTTTCCTTTTAAGATTTTTATATAAAACTAAACTAGCTAAACAGAGGGATTCTGTAACCGCAGTTCTAGGCTGGACTCTCCTCCCGTGATGAAACCACGTGCCAGGGAGGTGGGAAGGGGTTTCACCATGCTCAGCACCTGGGCAGTGTGTCCACTTCTGGCATTGCAGCATACAGGCCAGATCTGCATTAAGACACCACAACATTTTGTCAATGCTTCTGACAGCAGAAAAACCTTTAAGACTCTTGCTTAACTACAGAGTGATGGAGCCTCCTAAAGCAGGCTGATCCTGAGATGGAAAGATTGTATGTATACATACACATGTATACAAAGAGAATCCTTACTGCTGAGGCAAGGCTCTGAGAGCCTTCGTATTGAAAAGAAGCAGCTTGTTTGATGAGATACTGAAGTAGGAACCAACAGAAGGATTCAGAGACCTGAGTGAAGGTCTTCTGTTCAAACTGTTGCCTCCTAGGAGCAGAATAGCAGAGACGGGCTGTGAGGTTTTGTACTGTTGTAAGTTTGGGACAAGGGTGTTATTTGTAAGCGGTTGAAATCAGACATCCAAGCCATCTCAGATAAGTTTTCCTACATTATATATACTACTGCACAGCATTTCTGCTGCATTCGTGATTGTTCTGGTTGCATGCTTCGTAGAAAAATGTATTTCGTGTAAGCCTCAGAGACCAGTCTTCTCTACTACTGCCCTTTTTCTTCATCTGTCAGTCGTACTGCTAACTGCAGGCAGTATGCTCGTTTAGCATATTGCAGAGATGTGTCCCTTGGTTCGGTTTCCAAATTCTTTACCAAGAATGTGTTATCTGGCATTATTAAACAGCTGATTTTGCAGGAGCATATTCTAGCTCTGGATTGTTTGCCAGCAGTTTGTAATAAGCCAAGAAAGAGCAGCAACATATAATCAAATCCATAATGACTACATTAAGATTACAGTAGAGAAAGGAAATTAAACAAACAAAACTATTGTAAAAGTACAGCTAAGAACAATGAAAATATCTGAACAATGTTGTAAACACTTATTACTACTTACATAAGGACCACTTGTCTGTTTACTCTCAAGCCTGGGACTGAACAGACTTTCCTTTTAAGGCTGCCCTCAGATAAGGTCAACCTCTGTTAATATGGAATCATGTCAAATATAAACTTGTTTGTTTCTTGGCAGCTCTCTTGGCAATACCAAAACCATTCCTCAAGTGGCCAAACTCTTCCTTCAGACCTGACAATTTTTATTATTGAACAAACAACAGGAATAAAAGTACAGGTAAGATGACAAAATCATAAAGGAATCTATCAAGCTTAGGAAAAGCAGCTTGTTTTTCTTTAAAGAAATATTAACCATAGATAAATTTAAAATTTAAAGGAAAATACTAGTTACCATTGATGGAAAATCAGTATTTAAAAAGCACTAATGAAGATGCATTTTTCAGTGGAGAAAACGTGATGAATTAGGTGCAGAAGCAGTTCAGGCCTGAAAATTCACCTTTCTTCTTGATATGTGGAGGGAACAAAAGGCAGAAAAAGTAAATAATTACAGACAAGCCACTAACAGTGGGCGTGAGAGGTACCAGGCTCCACAGAAAGCAAATGGTAGAAGTTTTGTCAGTCAGACCTGTTTCCCACTTCCCCCTCATTTGACGTGTGCTGTGGGAGAGGGTCAGAGATGGCTGACAACAGCAGCCATCTGCCCTGCACACCACGCTGCTGGCTGGCCCATGCTCTGGCAGCAGCTGTATCTTGCCAAAGTGCAAACAGGAAGGGCAGTTGCAGCAATGTGCAAGCTCCGACCAGCCAGAGAAGCACCCTAGTTACTGAAAAGCATGTTTTTAAGGGAATGGTCTCATGCCATAAAGAGTCCAGTTGTATCTGCCAGCATCTTTTGATGAAAATTTTAATAGCAGACTTCACATTATTGGGCCATAAAGTTAATTGGGACTTTGTTCAACCAGCTACTATGTCATTAAGATCAGTGGCTTTCCCGGGATTGAGTTTGTCTAGAAAAGACTTATTCACTGTGTTCTCAGAAGGAAGGATTGTATCTCAGCATTTTGCTAGAGAAGGCTGCTGAAGCAGAAAGAGAGCAAAGAAAGAGAGAGAGAGAGAGAGAGAGAGAGAGAGAGAGAAAATATATGGCATGCTGTGCAAATGATATGGTGGTTCTTTCTTCTCTGCATAATTCAGTCCTCACCAGATTTTAACAGGCAGGCTGCACTTGGTCTGCCTTTCAGAAGCCGATGATTGGAAACTCCATCTCTCACCTGTTTTCCTGCCACAGCTCCAAACATGGCAAATGATTACTTCAGAACGGGGACTCTGAATAGCTGGAAATCATTACTTCCCCCCAGGTTTCCCCTCTGATCAGTTTGCCATTTAAGGTTAAAGAAAACTAGTTAGCATCATCGCATATAAAACAGCAACTAGCTGCTGGAGGTACAGGTAAATTAAGCTTATTGAGACTGAAGAGACCAGCTCCTTTTACCAGTGCATTTACACTGAAATAAAGCTGGTGGGAAGCAGTCGTGGATCTGTCCCACTCAGGCAGACCTGGTCACACCAGAGGGCACTTCTATCCACTCTCTGCAGGGTTTTCTGCTCTCAGGTACCCAGGCAGTAAAAATGAGTTGGAGGGGAATTCTTATTCTTCTTAGGCACACCCCTCTTGATTACAGCCAGCATTATCACTGCCTTCTGGGAATTAAGTCAGTGCCTTTGAAAATTAAATCACGGGGAGGGTTGCTGGTTTTGCAGTAGCTTTTAAGATCTGAAATGTGTTTCAGGCTTCATAGAAAGAAAACCACTGAGCCTTTCATCATACACAGACAATGGTGTGACGATGACCTTTTTTCAGTGCAAAACCTGAGAAGTTCAGCTAAGAACATAGACGGGAATTGCCTGGGAGAGGGACTTTCGTGGTAAGCTCTGCAAGGGAGAGGGAATGAGATCAGAGATCTCATGGGACAACAGCTGTCCCCAAAAAGAGGTGTAGGACTCTTGGGTATCTGCAACCCAAAGCCCTGCCTGGCCACACAATATCTGTAGCCTGCACAAGACAAACACGGCAGCACAGCAAGTGTCCAGTATACACCTGAGATGTATTTTAAGTGTGGGTCTGAGCTCCATTCACCCCCTGTTATAGAGTATCCGGGTGCAAGTCCTCTGTGCTGTGCAGAGATGCAGGGACAGGATAAATCAAGCCCAGGACTGCGCCACCCCCTGCCTATGTGTGATCAGGACATGAGCAACCACCAAAGCTCTCGCCACTTATCCCACGCTTGTGGGAAGCACCGGGTAGCTGATGTCTGGTACGGTGCCTCTCTAGGGAGAC
>Ga0181612_152502_pt1 | contig 15967 bp, 8 predicted proteins | sample HoacroProtozoa21_FD_119630 | JGI IMG/M metagenome (GOLD analysis project Ga0181612, IMG submission 119630) | Hoatzin crop microbial communities from Cojedes, Venezuel. Combined Assembly of Gp0051906, Gp0051904, Gp0051908
CCGGTTACACAGCTAACAACTGAATTCAAATATCCTAAGTCTCCAGATGATGCTTCAACATTAGGGTCAGTCTTAACAACGACTCTGGTGGTGAAGGTAAGATACCAAAATTTCTTTTTTTTTTTTACAAGGATATTAGAAAGTAGTACCTTGTTTCTCTACTTCACTTCAAATTAGTGAAAGTCACTTTGGTTTCAAGGTCAAATTGTTCTCAGGATGAAGAAACTACTGTGAGTTCCCCTCCCCCACCCCCCCAAACATCAGCCAGCCTGCCTCTGTGAACAGATGTGCATTTTAAGGGCACTGACAATACCTATCACAGACAACCACAAATATCTACAGCACTTTACATGGGTAACACTAGCAAAAAGACCTAGTCAATTTAATGGACAGTTTACTGTAAGATAAGAAAGGTTTGGTTCCGAAGTAGAACATTGCTCTGCATGACTTGCCACAAAAAAAAAATCAAATTAAGAAAAATGCTACTTCATAGAAAGGAAAATTTACAATTTTCTCTTCTGTTAGAAATGAAAAATTGTAATACAGAAGGGTTCAGATGACACAAATGCCTCATCACAAAAGTCTGGATGCAAGTTCGGACTGATGATTTTTCCTTCTCTCCTTTCATCATATGCAAAGCAATCTCCTTCCTTCTTTTTCTTTCCGTAAAAGATTTCAGGAAAAAGATTCCACAAGCAATTAAAACAAAGTTATAAATACTAGTCAGTAAAGAAGGTTTTGAAAGCACCAAAATTAATTGAGTGTAAGCTCCACTTTTAAAAGTCAGGCAATCTGCATATTGTGCCCATTATCCCTGTGTTAATGTATGTCTCAGTAGTATGCCTCCTAATATTTTTTTTGAACTTCTGATCATGACTAATGTTCTCATTGTGAGAAAAACCTCCATCTATCCTCACTTACATTATTTCACTGTCATTTTATTACTAATAGTTACTCATACAGTCTTTGCCATCTCTGACATTTATTCTCCATAGTTTTATTCTATTATGCCACTCTTCTATTGGTCACTTCATTGTCAGAGTTCCCGAGCAATTTCTATTTCTCAGGAGGAAAAAAAAAAGTCACACAAAAATATGACAGAAGCATTAAATTCAGCATTCTTCTTCTCCGTGACTAGTACCCTCAACATCTTCAGACAAACAAAACCTTTTATAAAGCTTTCCTTTCTCCTGTCAGCCATCCAGGTGAAGTTCTTGCATACTTGCAATTACCCGGACATTAAGGGACAGAAGTATTACGCTGTTGCTGGAGCCAGAGTTCCCTCCATCAGAAAACTACCTTCCCTGGTAAGTCATTCAATTAGAAGACAAAGGACATAGATGGTCCTAAATTAATGGATGGATTCTCTGGTTCAACAGCAGGTAGACAATCTCTAGTAACAGATAAAGCCCTTAATCCTTTTAACATTAAATAATTACTTTGCAGTTTCAGATCATTTCTAAGTAGTTTAAAGAAGGACTATCCATTGATACCAACACATAATTTTGATCTAAAGAAAAGTTCAATTACTAAGGCTAAAGCACAAGTTCATTGTCGAACATTAAATTAAGACCGTACAAGTGGTTAGGAAGCTTTAATGCAAACCCTAATGGTTTAAATATGTTAAGAAACAGCCACTTCAACAGCCACACTCAGCATTAATTTTTGTGTTGAATATTAAAAATTCAGGTAATTTATAGTGGATAACTCAATAACTCACACTAAGGAAAGTGGAACTGGAATCAATATCTGCATTAGAAAAGAAAAAATCTGGTGTGTTTACCAAAATAACGTTGCTTTCTCATAAAAAAATGGACCTACCATGAAGTCTAAATTCTGGCCTTCTGAAATTAACTCCCCAAATTAACCTGAAATCAAATTTCTAAAGGGCTATGCATTTTTCATTCTTAGAAAAAGGGACTATAAATCTAACGACAGAAAGTAGCTGAAAGTGTCTCTCAGCTCATTTGTAAAACATACTCTTTTAAACCCTTCGTAGACTCGAGATTCACTGTAAAGACCTGAGTAAAAAATGTGTTTCTTCCAGAACATTTTTACAATCAAAACAGTTCATTAAATTCAGGAAAAGTTCCATTTTCACTTCTTGGGAGAAGTACAGACTTCAAATTACTTTGGAAAACAAAGCTGCTGTATCAGCTAATGAACTTGTAATTTTCTCTCTCACAGCCAAGTAAGCATGAGTTCTGCATGAGAGCACAAGGCATTCACTGCCCAAAAAACTGATCTTGCTATAACTGAACAGCTTCAGTTAGATTTCTGAATCACTTAAGATACATACCAATAGACTAATACACTAACACAACCACAATTATATCACTTTAATCGAATTTTTGTTGTCCCACAGTGTTCAAGATGAAAGTTTCTATGAAACTACATGTCATCTGAATATGCAATATATATTCGGACTTACAGTCTCAGCAACACAGCTCACTTGAAGCTCTTGTAAAATGAACATGGCTAAGGCATCAGCATATCTGTCTTAAATTTATGAAGAGCCTGAGGATGGAAATATCATTCAGCTCTTACATAGATGGAACTGTCTCCATCAGTACCGCCACTGAGCCCACTAAAGGTTGCTAAACCTTCAAATAACATCTCATCTAAAAGCCTATAGAGTGGGATGACTTCAGACCTCACTGTTTTCCAGTGTAGCCCACTTACTAATCTCTTCTACAGTATGAAGTATTTTGCACTAAAATACAGTTCCTGTTTTAGTGTCTCTCACCCCATCTAGCATTCCATTAAAACCAAGTCAAATCTGGTGATATCTGACCACCTGTAAACTAAATCAAACACCACTACAATCTTGTGCTATATTCTCTTTTGCTTGGTACCTGCAGAGGTAATGCAGTTTAACCAAGCCACACTGAAGCAGTTAACTGAGGAATGTGGATCTACGGCAGATAGGAACTGAGACCAGCGCTGGCAATTTCAGATTTGAACAGGCTTCTCCCATCTGCCACCAGGTACTCACAGGCGAGATTTTCTGTAAACCCCCCCCTCCTCCACATTCTTGTAATATACGAACAGGCTAAAAAAGAAAAGTGTTGATTTGAGCACCTTTATGTTCCCAGCAAGGTCCCCATTACTGCCAAATACTCGGGGGCTGACCCTCTGAGCACTGGGCTTAGCGCACTCTGAACTTGCTTCCTTCGGCCACCTCCGCTCACAAAGGCTGCTACAACTGAGGTGGTGACAGAAGTTTAAATTGAGAGAGTGTACACAGATTATACTGACTCTTACTACTTAGAAGTAACCTCGATTTCTTTCACCGCTCTCCCTGTGGTCCCCAACTTAAAGGTTTGGCAGGCAGCGCTCACATCCAGATGGTGGACAAGTAAATCTACTTGAACAGATTGTATTACAATGTTTTACACTAAACAGTTATTGGATTAAGTGTATAAATAGTTGTGGGAAGCCGGGACTTCCCTCTTCCAAATGACCACCATTCAGCTAGAAAATTGTCTTCCCTCTCGTCCCTCCTGTGCGGCCCAGTGAATCCTGCAACCTTCTCTGAAGCTCTGTGCCTGTGCAAGAGGACAGTTGGACGAGATCAGTATCAGCGAGTCGTGCAATGAGAACAAATACGCCTGTAGAACAAAACAGCTGCCGCTGAAGCCTTAATGCCCACAGCCTGCAGAATTTTGCTCCAAACTAATTCTAAACTGGTTCCAAGGACTGAATGTGGATTAGCAATTGGAGTCCATTACCTGCCTTTCTGGAGTGCACGCTTCAGTTTAATTTCAGTAACCGAATCCAGTTCACACACTCAAGAGACCATTTCAGAGAGCAAACAATGCACTGCAGGGGGAAAACAGCTGATTCACTTCAGAGCAGGAGCCTGCTCTTTGAATTAAAACAATAATGCAGACCGCCTTAAGAGGATCCAAGCTCCCAGAGCAGCAGACACCCAAGTCTTCAGGGTACTTTACGTGAAGCAGGATATCATTTCCCAGAAATCAAATGATTATCAACCGCTCCCCCGGTTTCAGTTTCCCAGACACGCTCTAACCACAACGCTACTGGATAAAAGGTTGAGATGTCACATTTCACTGACAAATTATATCCTATTGTGAATGTTACAAGTTCATAGCAAACAATGCCTAGTTACTGTGCACAGAATGGGCTAAAATACAACATACCAAATCAGATGAGGATTGTCCTGCACACGTGCAAAAGCAGAACTTCAGGTGCCTATTACTTTTCAAGAAATTGAATAATGTTAGCAGCCTGCAGAGCCAATACGCAGTTACACAGGAGTATTTTAGACAAAAATTTTACTCTGAAAGCTGCATTACCCCTTTGATCATTTGCAGGATCTAGGTTTAGAGTTATAGGAAGACAAGAACTCACAGCTGTCGACACAAAGGTAAATGTTATTTCATATAGACCAGGGCAAACCAGTGTGTGTGTATTCAGGTGCGTACCTACGCATGTGCATACATATATATAAATTTAAAAAAAAAAATCCATCTGTATTGACTGATATATCCACTTACAGGAAACAAAAGAAAAATGAGAAAACCTACCATCCATTTTAAGTGGAAAATGATTAGCAATGCCCTGAACCAAAAAAAGCATAAAGGAAATTAAAAACAATGATAATATCTGGAGCCTGTCTAGTGTATATTAATAATGTTTCATCTTCATTTCTAAATAAATTGCTCACTAAAGAAGTTAGTGCACTGCTATCAATAAACACAGATTTGAAGAAAAGTTTTAAACATAGACAAGAGCTTCTATCCACATCTAGCTTAGAAGAGAAAGTGTCTCAGCAGAAGGAAAATATTTACACAGCAACTTCAGTTCGGCATTAATACGCACAATTCCCATCAATTTCTGAACAATTTCTGCCTCACCCACTCAAAGCACCATCACATTGTCAATAACTGAATGTATCTGTTGCAGACAAATAAGAAGCATAACAGTCCTACATCTCAAATTTGGGTTAAGCTTCCTAGGACTGATGTCCTCCTTGAAATTCCAATTAAATTCCTGTCATTCACTTTCCGTTTCAGCTGGAAGCTCTAGTAGAAATGAATGATGAAGAAGCTTCCAGTGCAATGCATTGAAGCTGAGCCATCATACGGTTACCAAGAGTACAAACTATGACTACAACATTTAGAAGTGCGATGCAAAAAGAATACAGAATCCAGACAACTTAGCCCTACCAGTTGCTATCCTTTAACAGATTTCTAAAACATTTAAGCACCCTCACTTCTGAATACACTCGATCATTGAACTTGGCCTCTCTTAAAACTTCACAGTTCAACCTTGCAAATATTTTCAGTTAAACCTAGTAAACATATTTACTATTCTTTAAGGCAAGGTCATGTCATGTCTCCTTACAGAAAAAATACATAGTTAGAATGTTTTTCTGAATTAAATTACCACATATTGCCATCTGCATTTTATGATAACAATAACTGCTTAACTGTAATAAAAGGACACATTTCAAGAGCATGACCAAAATATTACTGCTGGATTAAAACAGTATTTATTTGGATGATCAAAACTTATGTAGTATCTTATTGTAACTTACTGGAATTTATTAGAGTACCTTATTGTAACTTCTTATGTAACTTATGTGTATCTCATTTTGTGATTTTTAATATATTTACATGCGATTTTTGTGGCATCGTATTTCACAGGTATTTTGCCTCAAATTCAGATTAACTGCTCACAGAAAAGAAGAAGTTCATCAGATTCAGCACTCCTACCTCATCAGGCCACTCACTGAGCAAGTCACATTTCAGCATGAGATATGTTAGCAGGATCTAGGACTTGCTGAGAGGACAGGCAGAAGGAATGTGGTTGTTAATGAAGTTTATGTGCCATTAACAGCATAAGGCATACGGCTGGTAGCTGATGAGAAATCTTATCAACTTCAGTCATCCATCACCACAGAGACTAATCCCCTTCAAACTGATTTTTGCAATACTCAACTACTAGATCCATAGACAGCCTGAAAGCCTCCTTACGGTTGATGAAAATCTAAAGCATTTTTTGGAAATGAGGTCAGAAAGGTTAAAGCATAAGAGCAAATAAAGTTTCACTTCATGCTTTTACAGTAAAGCACTGCATTTAGTGAAATTTTAACCTATGTACATATCCCATAAATTCTGCTAGAGTAGTTACTGTGGTAAAAAAAAATCTAGGATTATTTCAAAAAAGTAAGGCAAGGTAGCATCTCAAAGAGATTGCTGAATACAATTAAAGCCACAATAAACATAAATCCCTGGCAATTCATGCCTTCTTCATTTCAGGACAGCTTTTAATAGTTCTTTATTTTCCCATATGTACTTTTTCTACTCTCCAGTCCAATAATAACAAAACCCCCACCTTTATCAAAGAAGTTAGCTTCAGCAAGTTGCCTTTGTTTTCCAAAACACACCATTCAGGAAAACACCTGACAGGATTTCCATTTAAGGCACCAGGATGTGTCATGTTACACAGGACATGAGGCTTGCATGTTTAACTAACCTGCTTTTCACTGAGTAATGAAGTTCACTAGCCACAGGCATCTGCAACTTGTAGTAATTCTGCTTCGTTTCCAACTAACCAGTTGCAGAGCCTACATGTAAAAAACTATTCAAACACAACAGTAAAGGAGAAGGAAGAATTCCCAATACTCTTTAGGCCTCTGAACATGCGCTGCATTTGAACATGTCAGACTCTGCATTGAGACGAAGTCTACGGTCCCACTAAAAAGACCGATAAAGTAGGCAGTGAGTGTGTTAGTTCCCCTAGGCATTCAGTTGTAAGCACAACCTGAAAATACCTGATTAATACCTGAAAACGTCTCAGTAAAAAGCATCACACAGGACTTACTTTCAGACCATGCTTGAAAACAAAACCCACTTTTTGCTGTGTGCATTTGTGCACTCTTCTAAATCTTAGTGTTTGGCCAAGTAAGGAGAAGTGGATTCAACGTGATCTTCATCAATCTAGAAGTATGCAAGTCCCACATCTCAAGAGAAATCCCTGAAATCATATCTCATAAACCACACTCAACAGGCATGCTTGCACCACTTTACATGATCTGGACAGAAACCAGAGTATATACCACCTTAACCATAAATATATCCCCATGTGGAGAAAGGAAAACAAACAGGAAAGTAATACTCTAATCGAGTGATTACATTATTTATTTTACTTTATTTATTGTTATCTTTAAGGACCACGCACATAATTCCTACTGAAGAATTAGTATACAGTCATCACCACTATCTCCTCCTGTCGCTGAAGTCTGTACGATACTTTACCATGACATCTTCTACGTTAGGAAACTACACCAAATTCTGGACAGCACGGAGTGAGAACAGCACAGCCTTACAGTTCTGACTTTAGCATCCAAACTCCAGAGTAGGACAAGATTTCAGAACCATCCTTTTGCATTTCTTATTCCCTAGTTGAAGATCACCGACTGTGCAGAACACTGGTACAGCAACCTATGATGAGGTGCCCTACTCCTGCTGTTACGAAGTTGCTCTACGATTGTCTTACCTAACTGTAGCTTGAATTACTCTCTTTGGACAAACACCTAAACATATGCTGGTATAGCTAATTTATTCCTTCACTATATGTAGCTCTAGCCCTGCAACTTTTCAGGTATCCAGAAAAATATACGTTCCCTCTCTCAGTCAAAACAAATTTCTACTTGTATTCACATGGCTTCTTTACACTGTTAGATAACCTTGAAAATAGAGAGCAGAGAAAGGAGCTGTATTTCAAAGCATCCTGTCTGCTCAGTTTTATCATCCCTTACATTAATCTCCCCTGCAGAATCTGAGTCTCTAGATATGTCTGTTATAGAAAACTGAAGATTCACACCAAAATACTGTAATAGGATTAAAAATTTAAATTATTTTAAGTTTTATATTTTTAGCCTATCAGTACCCGAGTGAATTCAGTAATTACAGATTAAATGCAATTTAGATTTCATGCTAGTTTACTACTAAAAGTAGAGGAGGGTCATATGGAGTTGATAACTAAAAGAAGGAAAAAGGACAAAATATTTTAAGCAATAATTTGAACCACTGAAGTAAATAAACAAAAGCAGCTACAATGTCCAAGAAAAGTTTAAGCAGCATCAACCAAAAAAAACCACCTCTCACTTTATTGTTAAAATAACCATATTCTTCAGCACAGTGAAGAAAAAACACTGCAATATAACAGTTCATTATTCTAAACAGACTCTTGAAGGACAGTGTAATTTTAAGTTAAAGGCTTAACTTTAGATTCAGAATAGACCTCTGCCACAAGACATAAGAAACAAAATGCATCAAAAAGTCTGAATGTGTAGTTCAGCAGGACCTGATAATATGCAGTATTCGGGGAATTAGCTAATTAATTAGGTGAACAACTGTCAAATATTTTCAAGTGTGACGAAAAACAGCCTAAGTACCAAAGGACTTTGTAAAACAATCAAGCTTACAAAAACATTTAGTAGAAGGTATAAAACAAAAAAGAGAAATGAACCTTGTATTTCAAGTAGGTTTTTTACTATATTACCTACACTTTTGCTCTACAAGCTCAAAAATCTCCACTGAAGAAACATTTACATGGATCAAACATGAACATACACACATCAAAATCTAAGAGTTAAACAGAAAAGTAAATATGTAAGATTCAGGATTAGATCCTGTCTTAGTTGGCCTACGTAAGGCAACTGGATAAGGAAAGTAACTGAACGTGCCAATTTTGTAGAGCAGACAGCAATAGCGATACGAAATTATTAAAAAGCCAAACTAAAAGCAGAACAGAGAATAGTTCTTTTCCTTCAAGCAGCAGATGCTATAGCTTATAACCTTAGGCAACAGTGAGCTCAAAATGTCATTCCACAAAGGGACTGCACAACTGTATCACGTTATAAACTTGTTATACAAATCTTCTATGCAACACTGCCAAACTCTGCTAAGCTTAACAACCAGTGCATCTCAAATTAAAAAATAAGTTGGTTTAGAGTCAGAAGAAAAAAACAAGAAAAAGTATCAGAATGGCATAATTAGGCTAAGGACTGCAGTTGCTTAAGAGGAAGATGAAGAACGTGGGGTATTCCAAAATGGTATTATCAGATACAATCATCAGAAGAAAATAAAATCCTAACAGTAAATTCTATCAGATGGAAGAACAGAGAAATGATAAAAGTCCTGCCACCACTTTAGCAATCATGAACACGAGTGTCGTCACAAAAGTCTGCACTGGCAAGGGTGCAAATCTTTTCCACCTCAAACTTCTGGGATTATTTTCTGTCACCAAAATATTCCCAGTTCTTTTTAATTCTGTCACAAGAGAAGCAATCCATTCAACGCAAGAATCAATTCGCTTATCTTTCTTAAAATGTGAAGGACTTGCGATAACGACATACAAAAATATGAACTGCTCTATCTGAAATGCAGCTTTGAGGATCACTATAAAGTATCTTTCAATTTATTTCATGGCAATGCCTCATTATTGAAAGTTCTACCAAAAAAAAAGAACGGTTATTACAGTTGATATACACACTAAATATTATTATGTACATAATAATATCTCATAGCATTAGATGGAAAGATAGCAATACTTTTTATTATGCCTGCTTTCAGATTTATTAGAGCAAGAAGAGGCAGCCTAAAACAAACACCAAGTAAAGTTCTTTCTAGTTCTGATCATTAGCTTAGCCAAAAACTGTGACCTTCAAAACACTTTTAAAAACTAAGAGAATAAATCTGAAGATCCAAAGCAGTAATGAAAAAACCCAATGCTTTTCCACTCTAATTGTACCGACTGATTTTTCCAGAGCCCTTCAAACTCAAACAGATACAATCTGTATTTTCCATGTGGTTGCACAGGATGCGCCGCATAAACGGTTATAGAACAGAACAGGGGAAAAGATCAATTACGCCACTGATCTGTCTTATGACAGCAAGGATGCCAAATGGAGACATCTGGGACAGAGAAGATTCAGTAATCCCGTTACAAAATGCTATAAGGCTGCTGTAAGCATCCTTTATTTCACTTATTGTACGCAATCATTGAAGACATCCAAGTTTTCTATATGGATGTGTTAAAGTAAAAACTGCTAGTTAATTTTGTCAAGTTTCTCCAAAAGTTTAGTTGATTAGGAATAGAAGAGGAAGGGATACAGAGATTTTTGCTGCTTGTAAACATCAGCAGGAAATAAAGAAATCTTGCAAACACTTTTTCCCCCATTCTTTTTAGGACAGAGTAGAGAAAAACATTTAAAATTGCATTTAAAGATTTTTACATTTGCAGGCATGACTTACCACTGTTATTTCACTTCAAATCCAGGACAGTTATCTTAAAGCACTTTAAGACTGATTAAAAAAAAAACCTCTTTGCTCTACTGCAACAAGAGATAAAATGGCAAATTACACAAATGGATATAAAACCTCCACTTCAAATACATCTTTAAAATTGCTTGAAGCCGAATCTACAGTTAGGACTGAGTTTCTCTTCAAAGATTCAACCTTTGCCACATTTCAATTTTTAATAAAGTTTTCAAAGAGCAGTCTATACTTGGTGTAACTGCCAAACATTTTCCTGCATGATGTCTCCAAAGCAAAAACACGCAACACTCCACAGTCTGGATACCAAAATCAAAATCTTAATTATTACAAGACCGAAAAGGCTTTATACTCAAGTTTGATGTTAAACAGAATTTTAAGAGATAAAGAAACTTAAGTTTTAATTATCACTACTTTGTTGAAATAGTATTAGAGATCCTGAGAGACCATGAATCTCTCTTCTACTAAATGTGCCGTTGAATCTACGCCGAACACTGCTCACTAATAATATATCTTTTTTCTTTTTCTCCACTTGTTCTACCACGTTACTCCTAATTTCTTTAAATATGCAGGCAGAACATTGATCAGAAGGAAAGAATGCTACAGATCATCGAAAACAGCGTCAGGAGACAGAGGAAGAAACTAAGCAGTCCCCTTTCCATTTTGGAGCAACTGAGACCAAGGGCAGCTGGCTTTGCTGCACATTTTGCAGGCCTTAGCTCTGAAAGGGTGAGAAATGCTACATTTATGGTGAAACACCACCACGAATTAGACTAGAAAAGGAATTTTACAGTACCACCTTGGCTGCAAGGGAAGGAATACAGTAATAAACATCAATAAACTTGAATAAACAAGATGGGCTCAGTACATAAACCCAAAGGAAAACAAGAATGCATGGTGCAGAAACAAGAGGATCCCGCCAATCTATCCCAGTCAATTTCACATAGGAAAGTTTGTTCATGATTGAAGATTCTCTCAGGAAAATTATCACATTTAATACTCAAAACCTTAAAAAAAATTACATGGTCCCTTCTATTTATAGGAAAAAAAAAATAACCCTGGAAAAACTGTCAAATGCTACCTTTACTCCCTGTCTGAACGGAGAAGACTAACCTGTTTGTTATGGTCACGGTAAGGACAAGAAACAACAGCCTCAATAATGTGGGGACTGAACACACAAAAATTTAGGTCAGATCTTTGGGAAAAAAAAATGCTTTTAACTATAAGACACAGTAATAGGTTACCTAAGGAAGCTGTAGAGTCACCACCACTAAAGGCTTCTAAGGGCACATCAGGTAGACATTTGTCAGGAACAATAAAAGGCTAGCTGAGCTTTGGGATAAAGGATCAATTAGATTGTCCTTCCAACCCTATCATCTACAATTTCTCACAATCACCGTAACTTTTACACCCAGTTGGGGAAAGGGTGAGAGATACAGGGATGAAAATGTAAGAAATAGTGCCAGAGATACCAGTCTTGAAATACTTAAAAAGTACTCAGGGCAAACGAAGACATTACAGAAGCTTACATCACAGAAGAGTAAAATTACTACAGTGTTGTTACATGTTAAGCTCAAATCTACTCAAGAACATGACAAGATATTTCCACCTGAACAAAGCTGCTATATGTTGGTCTACACAGACAGCTTTCCTGTGCCAGATTTAGCAGTAATGACAAACTCACCTACAGAAAAATGTCTACTCCAACTGCATATCAGTGGTTTAATTAAGCTTCTAAATCATCCATCTGAAAGTTCAAAAATAAACTTTACCCTCTAAGAGAAATGCCTTTAATAATGCAAAACCAACATTCTCCTTCCACATGTTTCAGTCATAAAAAAATCTTATTTATCTATATAAATACAAACTACAAATGTGAAATAATTTATAATAAAAAGCCAAGCGGTGTATTTCAAAGTGTAATATTCGCATTCTGATTCCTCTCAACTTTTAATAGTTTCATCTACTTAGAATTTGTATTATATAAAAGCACCAAAAGGATTGGGAACAGGCCTTACAGAAAATGCATACATGTCAATATATTATCTCAGACGCTATGGAAACAATCAATTATTATTTTCTCCCATTATGAATATAGTTTCAAAGAGAACAGTCCTTCTTTAGTTACTTGCTGCGGCTTCCGTGACCAGGAACTTTTTTTTTTACTCCACTTTAAATAAAGGTACTGCTCAGCACCAGAATGAAAATCATAAAAGCAGTCTTTTCAAATCTAATTAGCTCTTAAGTGTGAGCCATGGGAGAAAGTTCTGGTGTTGTTCTTCATCTAATATCCAAATTATCACATTTTATCTGTGGTTATTTCAAGACAGTTTTCTATTTGTCTCCTTAGTGGTGAAGGCTGTCATGGGTATCCACAATACAGAAAAGCAAACAGCAGGATTAAAGCAATAGGAATGCTTGTACCTTTACATATTCATATAGCCATTCTAGAAATAGCTTCCATGACAGCAGATGACTAATTATCAACTAATGAAAACCCATTCTCGAACAGTTCTTTAAATTTTTACAAATTTAATCAAACCTAAGATGGACCTCAGCACTTTCCAGTAATTTGCCACACGAGAAAGTTTCTGCAGCTATCATTAAGAATATTTTACTGTGCAGGACAATGTATTTCAGTAATTTAAGAACTCATGTATTTTCCACTCTAAATACAGCTGTAACACAGTATTCCACAATCAACACAGAAAGTTACACCAATGTTCTCTAGTTTCCCTACTCATCTCTCTCTGCTAGCACTAAGTCCTTTAAAAACATCTAATACCTTAACTGGGTCCTCTCCTTTCTGAAAAGTCATTATTTCCATCTTCCAGGCTAAGCCACATATGTCTAATCATTCAGGCTTTATGCACACTCTTCTATGTAGTGAATGCTTTAAAAGAAAAAAAATTACCAAAAAAAAAAATCCTTTTCTTCACCTGGGATACCTTCCTTGCTTAAGCTCCAATTACAACATCTCAAGTTCTTATTTTCAAGTACTTTTCAAGTAAGTCTAGGTTTTCAAAAAAGTTGACTGGGAAAGCAGTTTCCTTTCTCTAGCCCTTAGCCTCTCGAAGACCCACGCTAAGCAAGTAGGGAAGAGGAAACTGAGATGGGACGACTTTCTATCTCATGAGATACACATTTTAACCCTACTACATTAACTTCCCTCTTGCAGTGTTCACTTTGAAACAATTCACTGTATGCTCAACCATTTTTCCAACTTCCATAAAAGCCACGGCAATCTTACCAGTCTTCGTATAGAAAAACTTCGGTTCACCTTATGGATTTAACCTCCACCATCTTTGCCTTTTACCACTGTGCTTCTGGCCAGTGTTGTGAACAGGAACCTCTCACAGCACAAGATCCTGTGCTCTTTCAGATCATGTCATTTTCCTCAGAATAGTTTTAAAATGTTATTTCCAAATGGCTTACTGTAGGAAAGTTCAAGTTTCATCTTTCACACACAGATTTTTTCCCCTCAGATATACTGGGCAAACTACTACAGTTTTCAACATGAGGTTAGTAGGGTAAGAAAAGGAGCCAAACTTTCAGCAGTAACACGTACAACACAGGCACATATACAGCAATATGCATAATACAAAACCCTGAAAACACTAAGTTACAGTTCTTGCATCCAACGCCAAGCAAGCACTTACAATGTTGCGTTAGTTTCTGTAAAGATGCAGTTGTAGATACAGCACGTCTACAGAAAACCACTGTTTCGTCTGTATCGAGCAGGATTTAGTCCATTGCATTAACAGAGAAATATTAAACAAGAATGAAAAATAGAGGCAGAAGACTGAGAAGTGTTAATCAATTAAATCATTTAAACAGGAAAAAAATGAGTAACAAGCTTTGCAGAGGAGAAATACCAGCTTGAACTTAGCAAATGGCTAGGCAAAAAATATCCATTTCAATCCTGTTACATACCATCTCTGCAGCAGGATTAGGAAACTTTACAGAAAGTAATTGTAGATGTCCATTTTAATTTGCCATTATTTACTTGTTAGGAAAGGATTCCATTTAAAAAGAAATAAAGGTTATTTCAGCTATCTCGGTAGCACAGCTGGCACTCCACATGAAAGTGTCAACAAAAGTCGCAGTGCCAGCACATCACAGCAAGAGAGAATCAAGAGTGTCAAACATTAAACACATTTTATTAAAAAAACCTAGTAAGTTAAAGTTTTTAAAAGAAGTTAATTATAGGAGAAGAGCAATACATTACCGCCTACTCCTTCCACAAACAGGAAAAAAGAGAATGCCTAGACTGAAGGTGTTTGTCGTTTACACTGATGCCCAAAGGACTTATCTCAATGATCAGATAATTATTTAACTTGGCAAGACCACAAAGTCAGACTATTATTTAGATACTTCAATAAGGATCTTACATACTAACTTTGGCCTTTTGGAATCATAGAATACCCCGAGTTGGAAGGGACCTATGAAGATCATTGAGTGCAACTTAAACCACCTACCCAAGCGCATTGCCCAAACACTTCTTGAACACCGACAGGCTTGGAGCCACGGCCACTTCCCTGGAGAGCTTGTTCCAGTGCCTGACCACCGCCCCAGTGAAAAACTTATTCCTAATATCCAACCCACTCCCTCAGGTCCTGTCACAGAACACCAGAGGGAAGACAGAGGTACTTCTCACCTCGCTCCCCCTCATTTTACTTCTTTGGCTTATAAGCCTTAGTAACCTACATAGTTCTTTAAAGAAAATAAAAACCTGTCAGCAATACTGTCCCTTCCCTCCCCTCCGCCACCACAAAGCACGAGTCTTCTGGCAGCGCTCAGAACAGAAAACAGATGTAAAAAGATCACATTTTACTGAACTGTGGAATTATATTTTTGTTACTTTTCTTATCTCCTGCCCTAAATGAAGTTCTAGAGAAGCTGTAAAGAGACTCTGCTGGCTGGCCTAGCACTGGGCGTGTGAGAACCCGGCCTGGCGCCGAGGGCAAGCTAGGAAGAGAGCAGCGCAGTAAGCTCCGATAGCACCGAAACCTGGAAAAGGCCAATATTTACAGTACTCATTTTTGCACATCTCCCTGTTTAAACACCGAAGCTGCCGAAGACAGACTTTGCTACTGAAACGGAATCAGAACTCCTTCTCCCTCCATGGCCCCCTTACCCAGCAGACACCTTCAGGACAGCACCAGCACCCCACCAGCCCGCACACGCCCCTACTTCACCGTCAGTTACGAAGCCGGGGCATTTCTTTCACCCGGCACCACAAACACGGGGTTTTTACTTCACCCCCCTCGGCTGGCGGCGGAGGCCCCACCGCCGAGGCCAGCCGAGCGGAGTAGGGCGGCCCTTGCCTTCACCTCCTCAAAGCCAGGGACTCGCAGCCCCGCCACAGCCGGCGGGACATCAGGCTGGCGGCCGCGAACCGGGGAAGGGTGGGAAATGCCGCCGGCAACCGGCCATCTTCCGCGGGGTGGGGCGGTGCGGGGGCGAACGGCTGCCCGGCGCCCTCCCTCCGCCCCGCAGGCTCCCCTCAGGGCTGCGGGGGAGAGGGGGGGGGGTTGTCAGGGCAGCCCCGGACCCTCAGCCAGGCGCGATGGCGAAAGAAGCGAACGTTTCTACCTCCTTCTTTTTCTGTCCTCCCCCGAGCTGGCCGCAGAGGAGGAGGAGCAGCAGCAGGAGGA
>Ga0181612_111546_pt1 | contig 15963 bp, 12 predicted proteins | sample HoacroProtozoa21_FD_119630 | JGI IMG/M metagenome (GOLD analysis project Ga0181612, IMG submission 119630) | Hoatzin crop microbial communities from Cojedes, Venezuel. Combined Assembly of Gp0051906, Gp0051904, Gp0051908
GTTGGACTCAATGATCCTCCTGGGTCCCTTCCAACTTGAGATATTCTGTGATTCTATGAATATTGCTATAATACAGCATCAGCCTTCTGATGAGAATTAAGTGTGGATCTCACTGTCGCAACATATTGTGGAAAATATGATAATAAATGAGTTTGGGTAGATTACTCTCCGATTTGGCATGTTATGGTAATTCTTTATCCTTACACATTAGCTTTGTACCAAACTGTGAGTATTTCTGCTGATTTTCTGTTACTTTGGAATGCGCCTTAAGAAAAATTAACCAGAAGAATGCAGAACAGGAAGTAGCTGCCTGAATGGTTGCTCTGCAGAAAAGGGTGTAGAGTGTACGGCAATTAAGTAAGTCGGCACAGTTACATGATTATTTTCCCTCACAGGCTTCTCACTTTTCCTTACAAATAGGAGTATAGCTTTCAGGGTCTGGGGTTTATTCTGTTGTTCCACTAATTGTAGATAAGAGCTGATGTGGAATATTTTGACCAGTTTTGAGCCCCACACTTACGAAATTATGTAAATGGGTTTGGAAATCCAAAAAGTGGTGGGAATGATAGGATTAGAAAACACAACCTTCAAGGAAAGATCAGTATTACTGCAACCCTTTAAGGAGAGCAATAATCTGTTTGTTTTGTCCATTGTGGGTAGGACAATGACGAAATAATATAGTGAAACACTGGGATAGGTTTCTTGAGGAAAAAAAGTCACTGAAGACCTCAGAGAACAAACTAGATAGATATGTCAGGAGTAATTCGGGTAAGTAAGCCACTTTCAGATGGAATGGACTGCGTGACTTTCTGTAATGCTTACAAGTCTAAATATTGCTGGTACAAAGGCTGACTTAGAAGTTGTTTCCCCAAGAACTGGAACTAACTCTGTGAGCAGACTTTTGACTAATCAAGGGCAACTTCCTACCCACACACAGGGACTTCCTACCTAGGTTGTCTCTCAGATTCTCTTTCTTAATTGTTTTTTTTCTCTTCTTATACTACAAACTCTTTCAATTAGAGACTCACCTTCAAAGCATAATACAGTGGGATTTTACTTTTAGTCCTACATGTTATAAAATGTAGTTATTAATAACTAATTGCAATATTAATATTTTACTTTCCTATATGGAGTGAGAATTCTAAGATGTTTGGGATGTTTTTTAAAGTGGCATGGTCAACTTAATTTTAAAATGTTAAATAGGGTGAACTTCTGAAGGACTTCGTAACTGCCTGCTATCCTTTTAATAAGGCTTGGCCTACTGACTAGTCTTGTTGAATATATTTATCTGGCATTCTTATAATCAAGTAATTCCTTAGCGTTTTTCTCAAATGTGTTCCGTTTTAGGTTTTGTGAATCTTTTGCTTTTGGTGAGAGCATGTTTCTAGAGATTAATAAATCTGTCAGAACACAGTCAAAGCATAACCTGGTTATTATTGGCTAGGAAGGCAAGAAGGTATACAGTGGGCTTGCATGTTCAGTTGTTTTCATGAGGGTATGATTTCAGCTGAAGAATGTGGCTATTCACCGTGCACTGGGCTGCAGACGCATTTTGTATAGCTATACTTTGCATTGAATGAGAAAGCAGAGCAACCCGAGAGGTTACTTTTGCCTGTGTGGAAAGGGATGCTGGTTTTGACACATGGAACATAGCAAAAATATGTCTAAGAAGAGAGAATACTTCTCTGTTCAGTTCCAGTAAAAGTGTAGACAGATTTATTGTACTTGTGACATTGCATTCTCAGTCTTTCAGCAATGGATGGATTCAGTGTGTGGGATGTCTGTATATATATTTTAGTGTATACTTCTTAGTATAAAATTATATACATATTTTGTAGTCTATGTATGTATAAGTAGTGTATATGTACTAGTATACATTTACTGTCATGGGTGCGTGCCTGTTTGAAGCCACAGTAGTCTTTAAGCAAATTTTAATTATTGCTAGTTGCATAACTAGTGATCTAGATATGAAACTCTTCTGATTTTTATTGTACAGAAAAGAAATAACTATTTCTTATCTTGCTATGGACAGAAAAAGTTGAGAACTTTAAAAAGTGTTACTAGATTGTGTAGAGCAGAATGTGTAGTGCAAATGGGGTAATAGGTTACATATGAACAAAATAGCTTGTCCTTGAATCATTTAAAAAATTACAGTTCGGTAGTCAATTACATAAATGTATAACACTAACATTTTTGTTTAGTTCAAGGAAGAAATCTCTAAGCGTTTCAAGTCCCACACTGATCAACTTGTGCTGATATTTGCTGGAAAAATTTTAAAAGATCAAGATACTTTGACTCAGCATGGAATTCATGATGGACTCACTGTTCACCTGGTTATCAAAACGCAGAACAGGTAACCTTACTGAATGATCTTCTGTTTATCTCTTGGAATTAAAAATACACTGAATTCTTAATGTGACAGCTTTCTGTTGGGCAAACCTAGATTTGACTGAATGTAGTTCCTTAGTCACAGCTAGTGCAGACCAGCAGTCTGAAGTTACAGTGCTCTTTTCTTTGGTTTGTCTTGTATTTTGATTGGATTCATGTTTCTAAATGCAAGTCTCTTGCTTTTTTGTTATCTAGCTTTTTTTGGTTTAGTGCTGAGTGCTGGCTGTGAGTGCTCCTTAGTTCTCAGATATCAGCTCTTACTGTCCATAGAGATACATTGTGCAGCTTTTCTTTTTATGAGTGAGTACTTTTAGCAAATCTGTGCTCATTCTTTTGGTAAAACAAGGAAAGCAAATTTTTATAACAGTGCTGCTTTAGTGCAGCTAATTTATGTGGCTGAACAGAAAGACTTGGAATCCAAGATTTTCTTGTTTTGGTGAGACAACTGTAAAATGACAGTGAGAAATTTACATCAGTTGAGCCATATCATCTGCTGATTAATTCCTCTGAGGTGCTCAGAAGGAAGAGGCTCAACTGAAAAATCCTTTTGGAAAGTAGGGTAATGTATCCCTCAGTTGAATCTAGCTTGCTTAGTCAAGAGTGTGTTTGTTGCTGTAGACTGAAAGTGTTCTTTGCTCCTCTTCTACTTAAGTCTTTCCTGTTTGTGATGAGGATCTCTTCCTGTAGGAAAATGTCAGATGGTAAAAGAAAGACCATCGAACTTAGGAGAGATAAGAAATATACTTTACTGTTTCAGGCCTCAGCAAGTCAAAAAGGCCAATTAGTAACGTTAGCATTAAATTCACGCACCTGTTGACTTTAGTAGCATTAACATTAAATGTAGGCACCTGTAGAGATTGATGTCTTCAATCCTGTAGTCACATCTGGGTTGGACCGTCTTCTCTGTCTGGGAGTCTTGTCTCTGTCAAAACACTCCTGTTTGCACTGGCAGAGTTCTCCCTTCTCTGCCCTATGTCTCTCTACCCTGAAATTGAGCCTGATAGCCATCCTAATCTTGTATACATTATTAGCTAATACTGCATTATTGTGCTCCATGCATTAAAATAGTATTCTGCTGTTGTCATGACTTGGCTTCTATTGCCTGCAGTCTTGAGTGTGCCAGAGAGGCTTCATAAGTAGTGACAGCAGAATGCTTTTGACTTGCACAGTCTTTAGAGTGTTTATAGGCTGGACCCACAATAACTATATGTACCAAAGTATCAGTGCCAGTCTCTTGTGCCTTCTAGTAGTTTGCCGTTGGCCAAACGAGCACCCATGTACAATGACACGTGTGGGTTTTAGGGAATTTTTGGTATCCCTGCATCGGTCCTGTCAGCATCGCAATCCATGTCTGCCCTCTCTCCCACTTTTTGGAATAATTTTAGAAGACTGTATTACCATTATCTTCAGAATGTTTTAATCGTGTCTCAGATGAGGAAGTACAAACACAAAACTACAGATCCTTTGTGTGTATCTACCCTGTCTTCAAATGAGGCAGTAATGCTTTCACCTACTAGCTTTGCTTGAATAAACTAAAAATACGCTTCTGAGACCTGCTAAAGCGAACTGCCAGCACAATGAAAATCAGCTTTGAGAAAATATAACGTTGTCCTGAACCATCCGTATATTCTTCTTACTCAAATACCTGGGTTTTGTGCTTGACCCAAAAGGCGAGACTTTAACCCTGCTGGTATGGCCTGGCAAGTACTGATTTTCAGCCGTTAGTATGAAGACTGGATTGCTCCCAATCACTTTACACTATGCTATTTACTTTTCTGCTAACTGTTGCTGCTATTGTTGCTGCCATGTATCTGAATAAATAAAAGTTCTTTTCCAAAACTAGATCTGAAGATGGTATCTTCCCTTCTAAACGTTTTCAGAAGTGTAACTTTCAAATAGGAATCCTTATATATCCCAATGAATCCTTGTTGAAAAAAGATAAGTTTATTACTATGTGATACATTTTCCTGAATGAAACAGAATTCCAGCGTAATTTTGTAACCTGGTCTGTGCAGCATCAAGAGTAGCAGTGAGTGATTAGCGATGGCCTGTGAAGATCTATTGAATTTCTGAATACGAAGTCCCAAGTCAGCACCTATAATTTGTTCACAAGCAGCAGGAGGAAACATAATGGCAAAGTGGATATAAAAGATGATGTGCACTTTTCAGGAATTTTACTCACTCAAAGACTTGAGGCTTCCAGATTTGACGCTAAAACCATTATCTTGAGGGTATATACCCACTGTTTCCATAGAAGCGCTACAAACTACAGTCTTGTCTACTTATCTGCCCTGCTTTGAGAACCTTTGTTGTCTATTACAGGAAGAGGTACAGTTGCTTCTCAAAATAGTTCCTCAGATGAAAAACCAAATAGGTTTTTATGCTTATTATTTTCCTTTTGCTTATGAAGGAAAGATTTATGTGTTTTCTAGACCAAAGGAAACCAGACATCTCCTGCAGAAGGTCCATGGTCAGTATAAGGTCTATGATCTTCCTAACTGAAGTTACAGCTGCTTGGTTAAAGGTAGTCACCTTGTGTTCAAAGTTTGCAGTTGCTGTTACTGTTACAGAGTATTAATACTTGTTCTTCTCAGGAGCCCATAGTTTACCTGATGCCTTGTGTCAGGACAGCTTATGTCAAAGCCAAGTATCCAGCTATTCACTTTCCTGGATTGTTAACATCTGTCTGGAAGGTTTCCTCTAGAACAGGTTTTCATTCAACAGAATATGAGTGTGTTTTGATAGACCTGAAAATAAACAAGGAAGGAATACAAATCAAAATACACGAAACCAAGTTCATAGGAATTACTATGGACTTAAATGATTTGGTCCCATGGCACTGTATACCTTCATGACTTGGCATGCCGTGTTGTATTTGCCTGTTTACAAGAACACTGGTCAAATCAGCAGGGTATACCAGCAGATGGGCTACTTACAAGCTAGTGTTGATCATCTGGTGAAAGAACTTGTGAGGTGTGCGAAGTATTTTATTGCTCCTTCGGTTTCTGTCTGTGGATTTGGTGGCTGATGTTTAGTCTGGTGTCAGAGAACTCAAACCTCAGGGAAGCATGTGGACCTAAGGCATCTCTTAGGCTTGGTGTTTTTTTTGTTTTTGCTTGCTTGTTTGTTTGGGGGTTGTTGGTTGATTGGTTTGTTTTTGCAGTCTTTGCTGTAGTGAAACAAGCACAGAATTTTATTACAGCTTGAAAGGTACTCTGAGTTGAACTGGGATATGGAGTTTAGTGTACTGTCGAATCCTCAAAGCTTTGTGTGAGGTCTGAACTCATAGTTTCTACAACTTATTTTATCCTGTACTTCTGCAGATACAGTCATTTATGAGATTGATTGTTGAAGACTGGTGAACTGATTTGTGTTTCAAACTAGCCTCTTTTCAGTAGAGGCCACACTAGCTTTCTGCTAGCTCAGTTGCTTGATCTCTTACTACATGGCAGCACTCATGTTTATGCCCCTGCAGTGGAAAGGTGTGGTGAATATATAACTTGGACAGCCTTCAGTGCCTGTGCTAAATTATGCTGGCTTTACCTTTGTGTAACTACATTTTTACTCTGTTCTTCAAGTCTTAAAGGCTATTGAGATTCTGATATTTGTCTTCTAATGAAATAAGACATTAACTGAATTTCACATGCAGTAAGGCATCCTATTAAAGATGTAGCGTGAAACAAATCTGACAGTAAATCTTTCTAGGCTTTATTTCTTTAAGCCCCAGGCATGTAATCGGTGGTATTTGAGTATAGTGGAAGAAGGCAAGGATCCTTGAAGGAAGGTAAGGCTCTAGGTGACCCTGCTTTGGCAGGGGGGTTGGACTAGATGACCCACAGAGGTCCCTTCCAAAGCCTAACATTCTGTGATTCTGTGATTCTGTGAAATGGACCATTAAAATTATTGCCCACCCTAGAAATGATAAAGACATTTGGATCAGGACTCAGGAAGCTGTGAATTTGGCTCAGAGGTCTTGAGCTCCTCCTGCAGTAGTGGGAGGAAGGTGTTTATACCTTGTCTTTTTGTTCTTGAGCCTTCAGCTTAGAAGTAGGGTAGCTTTTTCTGCAGCTGGCTTGGGTGGAAATATGACTGTGGAGAAAGCAAGGTCAGGCTGCTCACCCCTCCATGTGTCTCCAGCAGCTGAGGATTTAAGACAAATGCCAAATAGAGGTGTCAATCCATAGATGCATGGCAGCAGCTTGGCTCAGTGCAGAGGGTTGGGAATGGGTGAATGCAATGGCACATCTTGCAGATTAACAGCTATTAGGCAATGGGATCATCTATCCCAAAATGGCGGGGACCAGCTGGGAGGAGATGTGGCACTTGCACAGTGTCCCCTTGGTGTCCTCCTCACAGAGTCCATCTGGGCACCTTGTGCATCCATCACCTCCTTCTCAGGACTCCCATCTTGCTCTTCCAGGGCTCGCAAATTAAGGTGTGAGCAAACACCAGAGCAAAGTCAGCTAGAGACAACATTTCTGGTGTTTTCATTGTCCCAGGAGAGGGTGAAATGCTCTGTGAGGGCCAGCTCACAGTGCTGGGCTGTGGGGATGCGCCCTCCCTCCAGAATGGGTATCTGGCATCTGGACACTAAATCCTGCCACAAAATCAAGTGGATGCTGGGAAGGTTCATGGGGAAAGGAGGGGACAAAGTGTGACACCAGAGCTTTAGATGATTTCCTTGGTGTGGTCTCCCAGCGGCATGCGGGCTGATCCGGGGTGCTCATCCCGCTGTGTCAGACTCTCCCTGCAGTTTGTTGTATCCATGCTGATCCCCTGAGTCCATGATGTATAACTGAAGGAGCACATCTGATGCCGGTATAACAAAGTCTCTGTTGCTGAATTTACCACTTTGTGTGCCCTGGTTTTGTGTCTGTATTTTTACTGGTGTAAAACACTACGGAACGCTAGTCCTGCTGCAGTAACGCCAGCGTCCTGTGCCCGCATGAGCCGTGGTGCAATGCTGGACTGCAGCAAGGAAACGCCTGGGATGAGGTGGTATCCTGAGCGTGACGAGGGCATGCTGAGGCCAGGCAGGAGGAAAGCCTGGGTGAGCGGAGAAGGAAGGACGCGCTCTCCTTGGCGGTCATTCGCTTGCACACCAGGAGCAGGAATCATGCGTCGTCCCCGGGTCACGGCTCCGCCTTGCAGGAAGAGCTTTCATCACCTGGCCCCAATGTTTCCCCAAGAGTTAAAAACATCGACCTGCTGGGACGTGTCCGCAGCCTCCAGAGGTGAAGGAACGACCAGGGCTGGGGTGGAGGCACCCGCGCCCCTGCCACCGCAGCGTTTCACAAGGCTCGGCACCGGCGAGGGCTCCTCAGCCCTGCGCTGGTCGCTTGTGCTGCTCGAGGAGGGTGCACAGGCGGTGTGCTGCATGGGTGCTCCCCTGCACCCACCCCGGGTCTTGCAGGGGCTGCCCTGGCATCCAGCCTTCCCCAGTGCCACTGACCTCCGGCAACGAGATACCACGCCTGGTGATGGTGCACCCATATAGTGCACAAGGATGGAGTCCTCTGCATTCAGAGGAGGGGGTCTCTGTGTACAGCTCCTAAACATCAGCTGGGGTTGGGGCTGGAGCTCAGGGTGCTCCTCTCCCACGTGAAGGTGCCTGCCAGGCTGGGCGCTGCGGGGGCGATGGGTGGAGAAGCCTCCTTTGCAGATGCCGGCACAGTTGACGTGTGAGATAAGCCCTGAGCTGCAGTGCACAGAGAGGAGCAGAGAACTTCTGGGAATTTTAGACATCTGGAGAACTTTAATGTAGAAAACACAGATGTTTATAGATGCTTGCTGCAAGGTCAGGGAGGTTTGGAGATCATCATTTCGTGCTTGGGCATCTGAGTCCTTTTGCAGATTTCTTGGCTTCACTGTTCGCTTCTGCAATGGCAGAGGAATGATTTGAATTAAAGCAGCACACAAGCTGATGAGGATAAATGGGCTTGCTACATCCACAAGGAACAAAACCTCTCTGTGCCCCACTCTCCGCTTAATTAAAATTAATGTATTAATAATTGTAGAGGTGTTGGATGTATCATTAATGTGTGGCCAAAGTCTCAGACTTCAAGTTGCTTAGGAGTTCAAAGTACTGCTACTGTCAGTTTATTACTCATTACATTAATCTAATTAATTCATGCCTTTTTAAAGTGTTGACTGGCAGGTATTCTGTGACTAATATTAAATAAAGCACGTGATGCTTATAGCCACAGTTCTGCTCTTATTATTTTCCGTGAGAGCAGTTCTCACCATTTGGTCACCACTAGGACAAATAACATATAATGGAGATATTTCAACAAAAGGCAACGAGTGCGACTTCCTTGACTTGAATAAATTGCACTGGGCAAAAAACCCCCTCCGACAGCTCCAGCGAGTGCTGGGGACAGACATACACCAGTTCCAAACGGGAGCTTGGAGCTAATGCTGTCCCTTTGCCATTTAGCTACAATACCTCCTTTTGCTTTAAAATAAGACTTAGATAGGATGTGTTCAAAATACTATTCATTAATTAGGTAAAAAAGCTAAGCCTTCCTTTCCTCCCCAGGTCCCGGGGAGCTGAGGGCATGAGCCTCCCCGGCACGCGGTGAGAGGTGATTTACTGTAGCCCCGGCACAACGGGTATTTTCTGGGGCTGCAGCACAAAGACATGCCATTGATAATTCTGCCTTTGTTTTGATTGCTTCCAACTGCAGAATGACTGAGACTTAATTGGCAGAAATGACCTCATTCCTGGCTTGATTAAGGCCTCCATATGTGTTTTATAAATAAAGTAGTCTTTTCAACTTTTTTATCACTTGGAGGTTTCAGCAGACTAAATAAGATTTATGGTGTTTTGCCTATTTCCCCTATTGGGGACTACTTCTGGTCATCCACCCTTCCTGCAGCTGAGGACACTGGCACATCGAGAGCCGACGGGAGCATCGCCGGTGCTCGCTGGTGCTGCTGTGGTGGCTCTGGAGATGGCCAGGCATCCTCCAACCCCTCTCTGGGATGCTGGCCCAGCCCGGAGCATGGCTGAGGGAAGGGTTCCCATGGGGTTTGCGTGCGGCTGTTGGTGGCACCAGCCCCATCCGTGCGGCGAGACCGAACAGGGCAGCGCGCGGCTGTCTGCAACGGGCTCCTCAACGGCATGGCCAGGGCTTGCCCTGACAGCGCTCATTGGGAATGGTTGCATTGGCTGCCGGCCGAATTCCCCCGCTCCCTTTCTTATTGTGTTATAATAAAGGAATAAAGCAAATATACGCATTAAATCAGGCTCTCATTAATTATTTGGGCTGCAGCGTGCGGCGTCCTGCAGCATTGGGAAAGGCTTTTACAGGGGAGACCCAAGGGGCAGCTTCATCCCAGTGGGGTGCTGGATCATCCCCCTCCACGCCCGAGGGTGGCAGCTGAAGATGAGCTTCAGCACAGGACCCGCCGTCCCCTCAGTCCTCGCAAATCCACCCAACGAGACGTCGGAGTCGGAGGGGTAAAGTTGCGGAGAGGTCGGATGATGCTAGCCAGGTGCTAAGCTGTGGAACCTGGAATAGTGCTTTTGAAAGAGATCGTTAGACAAGCAGCAAAGGAAAAGAAAGAACCAACAGAAATAAAATCAAGGCCTTGTGTGTCAAATAGATGGCTTACTCCAGTCTACATCATTTCAAGTCTGTTTGTTTTCATATAGCTGTAGTGCTTAATCCAAGCTTTCAGAAATCATGAGCTTGGCTTAAAACTAAAGCTGAGAAATATTTCATACCAGGTTCTCTTATTTGCTCTCTGAAGGTTGAAGATTTTGCACTCGTGTGCCTTTCAGGAAGCCTGGAAATGCGTTAACTGAAAAAATGAAAGCTTGAACAGTTAGGTTAGAAGCTGATCCAAGCTCTAAATCACTAGTAAACACAGACAATTCATGATAAAATGGTGAGAATTGAAAATACTGTTAGACATTTACAGAGATAAAGAGAAAAGGTGTATTTAGTGGGATTCTTGCGTCTTAGCATTTGGTATTCTGAAGTGTCTAGAGAGAAACATGCTGATTTCCTCGGATTACTTGATCATGGTTCACTGAGTTCAGGTTTCCTTTCCTTTCTTATTTTGCTGCTAATTCAATAGAAGTGAGCATTCTTGTGAATGAATTCACACAGCTGAGCACATTTTTCAAGAGAAAGAATAGAAGAAAATTTCCTATCTGAAGAGCAGGCAAAAAAAAAGTAATCAAGTTGGTTTTATGTAATTATTTGTTCTGAGTTTTCACAAAACAAGTGAAATAGGGAAGCCAGCCTGAAACAGCTGGATGTGAAATTGCAAACAACAGAATTTGGGATTTTGTGCCAGACTGGATGCAGCTCGATGGCAAAGCAGCAATTCAGAGCTGGCGGATTCGGACGGGCGGCAGGACGGGCTGTATCTGCTTTGCACCCAAAGGCTGCTCTAAATAATACTCCCGAAAAATGAGGTCCCCATCCTGTAATCGGGTCTCCCGTGAAAGGTGCTGGTCCCATCGCAACTCCAGCCACGTTTCTTTCAGAAATCCGGGACACATAGCAAGGATTAATGGCACCGCGAGGGTGTTTTACAGCCATCCTACACGGAGGGAAGGCACAAGTGGTTGGACCCCATTCCTCCTTGGGACAACTCGCTGGGGCAGCACAGCCGAACAGACAGGCTTCTGCTCAGGTTTGTCTCGAGGAGTGCTGAGGCGACACAGCCAAAAATGAGACATGGCTGCGTATCGTGTCTGCAGGGCAATGTAACTGTGGTGTTTCCCCTAATGGAAGAGCGGCAGAGACACTGCAGTCAGGTTTTCCACGTGCTTCTCGCCACAAGGCAGGCAGGAGGGAGCCCACTGACGTTGAATGAAATCCTTCCTTTGTGGCAGGCAGGGAGAGAAGTCCTGTGTTATTTCTGCGCTGATGGCATATCTCCAGGAAGGTTGTTTTGGTTTTGGCTCTCCTTCCCTTAAAGGAATGGCACTACGTGAAAACCCAAGGTCCATTTGTGAGCAGAAGTCTTTTGGTCAGAGATGAAATGAAGCACGCTCCTGCCCTGCTGAGGTGGGAAGAGAAAAATATCTAGAGAAACCTCTGCTTTTGCCTCTTTTGGAAGTGATAACTGTAGCTCTCCAGCAAACGGCAACCATTTCAAGGCAACGCTTGAGATGCGTGCTCGCCTGGAGCAGAATACCAGACGCCACCAAAGAGTCCCAGCTGGATTTTTGTCTCTGCATAGCAGGGGCTGGTGCCAGGGTGAGCAAGGGAGCTCTTCTCCTGGAAACCACCACCGGCACAGCTCTTCACAGATGTTCTTTCACTGAGGACTGGGGCAATTTGCTTTTGTTTCCAAAGAGGCTTTTCAGTGCTCTCCTGGATGCTCAGCCCAGCGAGGCACTGGTCCTCCTGGGTCAGGGCAGGGGGTTCTCTGCAGCGCATGTCGGGGGATGTGTCCTTTGGGTTGGGGATGATATGGTCAAGCGAAAAACTTCCTAAAAGTCCCTGTCCTCAGCAGCACAGCGGGACGAGGGCGTCTGGCATGAAGGGACCCCTGCACCCTCTGCCCTTCTCCAGCCTGCAAAAATACTTTCTGTCCTCCTCCGTTTGGCAAAGGTTAACTGCTGGGGAAGTGTGAGGACCACTGATTAAGGTTTGCTGGACAATTCGTGTGCCTGTCCCATGTGGATAAGAGAAATATTCTTCCTCTCTCCCGCCCTTCGTCTCGGAGCCGCTCTTTATTCAGCCGATTTCTCGGGAGAAATCTGGGGAGAGGGAGTGTGCCTGCTGGAGATGTGAGCTGAATAACAATCGTTAATCCCCCTCCTGCATCAACTTCTGCTCCTGCTCCTGCTGCTCCATGTTCTCTGCGGCAGAAACATTGGAAACAGATTTTCTGGGTGCAGAAAAAAAGAAATATTGAATGGCCGTCAAGATGCCAAACGACAGAACACATTTTCCTCGTGCAGATAACATTTCTGAGTCTGGTAACAAAGACCCAGGTTTCCCTGAAACCCCTCACCATTGCAGGGTTTTTATAATAGTGTTTGCATTAGGCTTCTGGTGGGCTCAGGCTTGTGCAATTATATTTGAGTTTCCTTAGCTTTCAGCACCATTAAGCATATTTTAAAAACACATTAAAGGGAATATGTCAACTTGGTTTAAGCTGAAACTTACATTGGTAAAGGAAGAGAAAAGTGGTTAAAAGAAAGAATTTTATGAAATACAAATGAAGCAGGAACGTTTTCATTGAATGAAAAAATACAGAAAATATTTTATTCCAAAATAAGGTCCTGTCTCTTTTTTCAACCTATAGACTGGGCAACTACAATACATTAATTTTGTGCTGGTGAATGAGGAAAACTAAGTGACCAGAACCCAAACTGCCCCATTAATGTGAAACATAACCGCTTGCTTTTGGGAAGCAAAGCAAAACAGGAGCATCAAATGCAAGAATATGTTAAGTATCACCAGGAGCACCTGCAAGTTTAAACAGAAACATATAATTGAAACATGGTTTGTTTCCTTGGCAAAGAGTGTAGGAAATTTTCCTTTCATTTGAATGTTTCCATCATTTAAAAGACCCAGACTCTTCCCAAACTCCAGCTCATAGTCTTCAACCTCCAGGGACCGTTACAGAGAAGCCCAAATTCTTAGTTTTTACTCCGCACAAAAATTACTACAACAAGGCTCCGCTCCTTTCTCTTCCTTTTTTCTCTGAAGAAGAGTGTGGACATTGTTTGAAAGGAAAATGGGATGGCAGTGCTGGAAGAAGCAGCGTGCAGGTGGAGGGGGAAGCCCAGGAGTCAGAGGCAGGCACAGCATCCTCCATGACATCCCTGGTCCCCAGCCCCAGCTCCGGCCCAAGCCCGGGCTGGGCACCATGACCCAGCCAGGGTGAGCTGATGCTCTGCAGCTCCGTGCATGGAAAAGAAGGAGGTACGTGAGGGGTGGGAGACCTCGGTAGCGTCTCAGCTCTCAGGGCAGGCTGACGTCTCGGGTGGTTGTGTCTGGGGTTGTCGTCCCACCAGGTCGTGCTAGGAGCATGATTTCTCAACTCCATTGATTTCTCCTCTCTCAGGAAATCATTGTGCGAAAGCCCATGTATTTTCTGTGGCTCCTAGTCATAATGGGCACTTGTAAAAGAAGGGACTATCTTAATGACACTAATAATGGCACAAAGCCTCCAAGAAGGCGTCTAGAAACCTAGCCACATAATAAGCCCATGGCCTCCAAAACGCAAAGTCTCCTTGAAAAGCGTGATACACATTTGTCTGGCTAGCCTTGATATGATTTTTTCTTTAAAACTAACAACAACCAAGTTAATAATTGATAAAAACTTGTGCAGTGTTGCTTCTTCTCTGCATAAAGCCACTCTTTTTCTGTTGGCTTCAACACCAGCCAGGTCTTCCTTCTGGACAGCTGTGAAAAGAGGAAAGGCAAGACATAACTGTCTAGCCCCACCACGGCTTTTCATCCGCCTCTGATTCTTGCAACGGGCGTAGTCAACAGCTCCCTGTTTGCTACCCTTGTATATGGCTTAATAAGGAAAACACAACACGGGCTGCCAAGCTCTGCGTGCTACCATGTATGGTGAAAAGGAGTGACTTCCCCAAAGCAGGGGCATAAATTCTGCTTTCTACATATATGAAGAATAAAAAAGATAATATGAAACTCCAGCCCTCTCCTTGTTTGGGTCAGCAGTGTAGGAATGCCCAGTTATAAATAGGAGAAAATGTGCTTTCAGGCAGATAAGGAAAACAGCACTTTACACTGATTTAGCAGCTTTTTCCACGCAGAAAAGACTGCAGCTGGAAAAATAAATTTGAATGTACTAGAAAGGCAAGAATAAAATAATAACAAAGAAGATGATATTTTTTAATATAATCTTAATGATGATATTAAAGATATGTATTTATATAATCACAGAAATTCAAGTTAAGTGTCTATATTTTTTATTATTAATATAATGGAAAGAAAATAGTCAATACATAACTATATAATATAATATATTACTTTTACATTACATAATATATGGCTTTATATAACAACATATTACATTATTAAGGTATTGTATTATTAATGTAGAACTATTATATATTATCAATATATAACAAAGTAATAATACGCATGCTGATGCTGCTGGGAAAAAGATAATGCTGAGAAAAAAAACTAGTTATATTGGAAGATAACTCAGAATTAAGACAAAATGATTTTGTGTTGGTTCCCCTTAGAAATCTGACATGATCAGAGCATACATCTTAAATCACCAGGTTGGGAAGAAGTGAGAGTGGTAAGGCTGATTTTGGCATTGCTTCTTCCGATTTCAACGTGCACCCTTCCTGAATCGCTACCGAGAGGAGCCCAAGGTGGGTGGGGAGCCCGGGCAGCCGTGCTGGGTGGAGGGGTCAACCTGGATGGGCCCACACGCTGCTGCTATTCCCCAGTTTGCTTCTGAACTGTGAGAAGATGTCCTGTGCCATTTGTCGAGGGCTGTGGTTGTAGCAAAAACTGAGAAGAAAAGAGAACTCTTCCTTTCCTCAGTGCTGCCCTAATGCAGGGCAGGGAGAATGACCCTCTCCCCAGCCTGGCAGGGGCTGAAGGAGTCCACGGGTCCAGCAACACCGCCTGGCCAGCTGAGAAATGCAATATTTCAAAAAATATGTGGTATTTTCTTAGGGAAGAGCAAATCAAGAATCTCCACAGAGGTGATCTCAATATTCTCTTTTAGTAGTTTAAAGAACTTGATATGAATTTTTATCCAAATTTCAGCAAAATAATTTTTCTCCTGGTGTATGAATCTACCTGCCAAGCTGCAGTCAGGGGGAGGGGTTTTGTATTAAGCTGTAGTGTTAGAAATCTTCGTTCTTGGGGTAAAGAAGAAGAACTTAAAAAAAGATTCATTCCCATGTGTTTACACAACAGACCCTAACAGCTCCAAGGGGGCCTTTAGAATTAATTGGGAGAGTGCTCTCTGCTGTAAAAGGTCCCTAAATACGTATTTACCTAATCCAGGCTTTGAGCACTGCTCAGATGTTTGCCTCTGACCAGCTGTAACAGGTCCGGGGCTACAGGGACCACAGCGTGTCCCAACAGCAGATCCGTCTCCTCCTGACAGCACCCTGTGGGGTGGATGTCCCCCAGACCCCCGTGACTGCGCTGGACCTGGCTATCGCAGCATCCTTTCTGCACCCAAACCCCTGCATTGCCAGGAACCAGGAGCTTCACCAGCCAAACAGGCTTGGAGGCTTTTTGCCCATTTCCAGGCGTAACTTCACTTGTGATGGCTTCATTGCCGAAGGATTTCCAGGTTCATCTGGGGAAAAATTTCCCTCCTAGCCTTCAAAAGTGGCTTTCTTAGCTAAATCCCAGCACCTTTAAGGAGAACTGGGGTAATGTCCAATTCCAGGGCTGGTTTTCGCTCAGAAGTGTCCCAAGTAACCCTTGCTGGTTGGCTTTGGACAGCAGCCACCAAATCAGCAGTATGGAATTCTGCAGACTGTTAGTTTGGGTGCAAATCACAGAATCACAGAGTGGTAGGAGTTGGAAGGGACCTCTGTGGGTCACCCAGTCCAACCCCCCTGCCCAAGCAGGGTCACCCAGAGCAGGATGCACA
>Ga0181612_125825_pt1 | contig 15962 bp, 18 predicted proteins | sample HoacroProtozoa21_FD_119630 | JGI IMG/M metagenome (GOLD analysis project Ga0181612, IMG submission 119630) | Hoatzin crop microbial communities from Cojedes, Venezuel. Combined Assembly of Gp0051906, Gp0051904, Gp0051908
TGCCGAAGCAGTGTCACCTACAGCAAGCTGCACAGGACCTTCATCCTGGTCCTGGATACAACTGCTCATATGTTTTCTACCGCACTTTAATTCTGACTTTCTCTGAACGGCAGAGGTCTCAAATCCATGGCTGTATCTGCATACAAACCCAAAGGCTGGAGTTGTTTGGGAAAACCAACAAGAAAAAAAAACACTTCAGTGTACGAGAACATGAGCAAATAAAGTAATTGCTAAAGTAAAAAGAGGATGGAAAGCAAGCAAAATATTTAGGACACTGATTTTACAGTAAGCATGGTAGGAGAGCTATACACTCTTAAAACGAAAGGGGAAAAACAGATTAGCTGCTTTTTAATATTAATGCTGGTAATTCTTCAACAGTTGCACAAATCCTTCAAAAATTATCATTCTCTTTGCAGCTGAGCTCCTTCTGCAGTACAGTTGGAAAGGCTGCTGAGTCTCATGTGGCTGCTCATTTAAGCTGTTCCCATTTCCACTCTTAAGAGAGACTAGAATGTCCTAATTCAGTTTAATAAAGAACACATTGGACTTGGGGGAGGGGAGAGCAACAACGGCATTGGGAGAGGAACTGAGCAATTTCTCTGCCTCAATGAAGTTAAAAAAAAAAAGGGCAAAAAAACAACAGCAAAAACAACAGTTGATCATCTCAGGAAAGTCTCTAGAAAATGCGGAGGGGAAAGGAAGACAAACAAGCAGAAACATTTTCCTCTCCTTTGATCTAACTTATAAGTAGAAAACGCATTCTGAGGCACTGGTAATTTAATGAAAGCTTTTTCCCCCACAAACTAACAGAATTCTGGTTATTCAAGAAAAGGAGGTTGATTTCTAAATAAAGCCATTAACTCAATTTAGTTTAAGGGAGATACAGTTGCACGAGTCCCGAAGAAACAAAGAATGTTGCTTCAACAAATCTGATTATCTTTGCTCTCAGTGAAGTGGCGTTACAGTTTCGAGGTACTTTGAAGGGTTCTGAGAACTGCAGCTGAAACAGGTATCACATTACTTCATAAAAATAGCAAATATAAAATGATGTGATCTCCTCACAATACTGACTAAAAATAAAAATAAAATGCAAAACTTCAGGCCAGAAGGGCACTTGAATTGCATATTCCATGACGAAGTGACTAAAGAGCTTACAGAAGACAGCATTAATCAAAAGGGATGATCACTTGTGATAAACACAATGATTTTTTTTAATATTCACAAATACATTACTGCATATTTGATCAAGGCTAAAGCTATCTATGAAACTTGATTTGAAACCTCTTCAGCCAATCTGGGTTTACTGACTGCTTAGACGAAATAAATTGTAGTACCTTCTGCTGAGTCCTACATCAAGGGCAATACTCTCTAATGCTTCCTGGAAAATAAACATGTCCTATTATCAAAATTACCCCCAGTTTCATATTTTAGTTTACTTCTATAGCTGAACTGAGTGATTTGCTTTTCCCCAGCAAGATCCTAGTTCTGCAGATGTGACAAGACCCCAGCACGAAGATCTTAGGACAGAGAGGTCAGACCTTGCCCACTTACTGTATGTGGCTACTTTACAACCTATGGTCACTGCTGTTGATGTGGGGGAGGAGGGGAAATTTTTACGCCTTTCCACCCAAACATCAATCCATCGGCTATTGTTGTGACCACAGCCATGATAAGCACACAATTTTAGTATAAGGTGAACATCTTTACAATGCACTTTAACCCATTTCTTCCTGACCTCTACAGTGTTTACACTCTGAAGCTTGTAATGCGATTGCCTTTTTCTGTAACTGTAAATGCTGTGAAACAGTCAGAGAACATATGCTAGGATCTGCAAAAACAGGCAAGAAAGAAACATCCTGAGATAGATAAACAATTAAAAAAACAGGCAGAAGTAGTAGTATGGGGAAAACAGCATATGGCTAAGCTTTCAGTAGGGAGGGAACAGCTATTTTGAGCCCAGTGTCTCCCCCAAAGGATACTGTTTTCAGAAATGCAGCTGCAGGACCCTCAGAAAAGTCAAACCCTCTCAAGCATATCATGTCAGTACCCAGCAATGGAGCCAAGGAAAATCCAACGGCTATGCACAGCTGACCACCATGGCTGCCTTTTTTTTTAATTAAGGTAATGTCCATTTTGCTTGTATAAGACAATCTACCTAAGGTAGCCCTTTAAGAAAGTTTTAAATGTGTGGGGATCTCCTGTGTCACACATACTGCAGTCAAAAAGCATTGAGCCTCATTAAACAAGCCAGCTTCATGGAAAGTGGACATACCATGCTGCAACATCACCTGATTTCTGAATATTTCTGAGACTCCTGTATCTTGCTGTGGTGTCTTCGCCATAACATTTCATGCTGCTTTCATTCTGTGATCTCAAAGTGACGTATCTAAACATAAAGCAAAAGAAGGGAAATTAATTTCTCCCTCCATGTGATTACCTGATAAAATATCACCAGCTTGCCCCAAACCACAGCAGACCTGCAAGAATGAGCTTCCTGTTGTAACACAACCAGATACTGACTATGCAGTATAGTTTCTCCATGCTACTCTGTTCTTGAAGTCACTATTGCAGAGGACATCTATCAGCACTGCAACTCCCTTAAACAACAGAGAACCTCTTTCCCATATCAATAGTAAGAGATTGTCAAATCTCTGGGATTGATACATCCACGCTCCTTCAAATTACAGACCAAAACAAGAGTAAATTCATCTTTTCTTCTTACTGAGATTGGTGACTACTGCAAAATGAGGAATGGGTTATGTTGGTGCAATAAATAAAACAACATTGTGCCTCTACGGTAGAGGCTGTAAAGATTTCACAGCATCTCACGCTGCTTTGACAGAACCCAAAGACAGGCTGGATGCTCTTGCGGAGAGGAGATTTGCTGGCCCAGAGCTCACAACCTACATGACGAGCATTGCACAAACAAGAGAAGGTACAGCAATCAGGAAGGGAGGGATTAATGAAAGTCGAAGACGTGGGAGATACAATCAGGTTGTCACCCAGTGCAGAAGAGATATCTAGACAAGGCATCTTAAATTATTTAAATCAAAACAACACATTTGTTTTCGTAGGCACTGCTGCCAAGATGGCTTTTAGGGAAGGCCCTGAACAAAACAAGCCTGGAAGCTTAAGGTACAATTCACAGCTCTCTGATGTCAATGGGAAATTCTCCATTCGCACCAAGCCCTGCCAGGCTTTAGAAAGACATTCCAGCCATTAGAAGAAACTGTATAAACAACTGCCTGTGGGAGAAGGGCACAGATAACCTCAGTGACCTCCATCAGTGTTTTCCTCCCATCCCTTTCGCGCTAGGTTCCCTTAATTTAAGTTATTCTTTTAAAATCTCTGGTAATAGGTCCCGAGCACTGTGACACTACTACATCTAGCAAGAAGCCACCCTCCCAAGTCCAGCTGTTCCTCACACAGAGCAAGTACCCTCCCTTAGCCCACCAATAAGGTAGGGGAGACTAATCCAAAAGCAGCTCCCTCACCCTGCCCGACGCCAGCCTCTGTTTCCCACCCCCCGCTTCCCCCACGACCACAACAAACACACAGCACAATCCAGACACTAACCCACTCCAGCAAAACACGCGCCACGGGAGACAGCGAAGCTCCTCACAAAGCCTACCTTGCCCAAAACATCTTTCCTGGACAGGACACCTCAGCTGATGGCAGATGCTGGTAGCAACGCACAGGGATGTACAGGTTTTCTTGGATCCAAGTGAGTTTTTGCTTACAACATCATTGTGCTGAGTCCCAGTAACTAAAACCTGTGCTTGTCCAAGACTTGCTACAAATGCGACCTGAAATGCTAGAAATGTCCCTGAAAGCAAACCGTTAGTTACCTGCTTATATGCTATCTGCTGACAGCTTCTCCCAGCAAATTCCATGAATTTGCCTCTCTGTTGAAATAAGACAGGTTTTAATAAGCCCACAGATACTTCATACTTTATCTAACTTGTTTTTCATACTGATATTTAACACCTTTAGGTCTATAACAGGCATATTGAATCTTCTAGACAACTGACAGGCGTATACCATTGCTTTGTGTTTGTAACAGGAAATATTCAGACACAGGGAAAACCCAAGGATAACATTAGTGGAGCCAAAAGAGATAAACTAGGGTGAAAAAAAGAGACGTTAACACAGCTGTTATAAACCTGCCAAGACATTTAAATTTAGTTTTAAAAATAACTGCTATATCATGAGCAATGACCAAAGTCACAGTACATAGTTTTGCTTTCCTTTTTCATTTATCCACCTACTCTGGAACAACGAATGCTAGTATTAAACCTAGAAATGCCAAAGTATTCTGCAGACAAACCATCCCTGGCAACTTCCTACAGAGGCCAGGTCGATGGACACTGGGAAAAGCAATAACAGGAATGCCCACGAAAACCCTTTCCTGTTTTTCTTGTTTTGGCTGCTTTTCCCACTATACCAGCTTAATGATCAGAGCTACAATACCACCCACATGCAGTTGTATGTTAATTAGCAGATACATGCAAAGCTCTCCAATGCAATACCATAGTTAAAAGAATAAAACTTCAGGCATTTTAGAGCCAGAGGTAGTGAACTGATGGCTGATAAATACCAAAAACAGTCCCGATGTAATTAACGCAGGGCCAAATACTGAAAAGTACATAAAATTCACAAATGAGGTTTAATTCCTTCCATTAAACCTTAATCAACACCTCATTTTTTGAGGTGTAGATTAAAAAGCAATCTAACTTTATATTCCTTTGCCATAGTCTTCAGTTTTGTTCCCATCCCAGACCCTAGATTTTGCATACAACCAAAGCACAGTAAAGAGAAGCTGAGAAGTGAAGTCTACAGCAACATTTACAAATGAAGAGCTAAGTCAGAGATCAGCTATCCCATACACACAATATAAATTGTCGTTCTTCTTTCTTCATTAGGATTGATGACACTGCTGGAAAATAAGAAGCACATAATACCTTTTATGGGAACGTGAAGCACAGACGAATTAGCAGAGAGAGAATGCAGCTAAATCAATTTCTCATCTGAGGATAGTAATGGAGGCAATTTCTTGAACTTTACTATGCTTGTAACGTATTGATCACCAAAGCTTCATGCAGAAAGTTAAACTAGGTATTTTTCCAGGGATAAAATAGAGGATGGCAGTAAAACTCTAGGCAATACACCAAAGAATGGGGATTTTCTCCAGCCACGTTACAGTTCAGAAACTGAAAGTTTCCACCTACCTGCAAGTTAATGCAACACAAAAGAGGAAGATTTCTAGATGAAGGCTGAATTAGTCCTGCAGGAGCCTTCACAGAGCAGATTTACGGAGAAGCAGGAAGACACAGTGCTGCTCTAGGAGCAATGGCACAAGCGCCAGTACCAGTTACGTTGCCTGTGGCAGGAGGCTGCAGCAGCAGCCCGGGGGCAGCACTTTCGTTGCAACTCTTCAGCTCCCCTTGGCTGCAGGTCGCCACAAAAAGCCATTTCCCAGAGGTCTTGCAGCCTCCGCTGTGACTACAATCGTGCGGCAAGATGCTGATCCCCTTCCTGCACTTCTGCTACTGCTCTGAGGCCTAACTGCAGCTTAGGAACAAGGAGAACCTATGTCTAGCCAATGAAGATGCCCCACTCAACCACCAAGAAGAGCAGTGACAGCAAGGAAGGTCACTCATGTGCTCCATAGGCTGGTCAAGTGTGCCTGGCCCAGGCCATGCACTTCCAAGCACAACACTACAGCTGCATGGCAGATTTTAGATCTTAAAGAATACCGAGCAAAGATGAGGATACACAAATCCTCCACCGAAGTAAAGTGAAATGTTGGACATATACCCTTCTAGAATAGCTATATTTACTTTAACGGGATGGATTTTTGTATCCTTTGACCTGAAGAACTTCAGTGTTGAAATCGGGAACTCAGACTTCCTATAGATCACCAGCAGAGCATCCAAAACGCTATTCTGAGAGAATACAAAAAACAAACCACGGTCACTCGGGATTTCTGTTCTCCTGCCCAGTGGCCGCCTGTCTACCTAACCATACACAGATACCACCTGATAGTTTACCCATGAAATGAATAAACCTCACCTACTTGAAATCAATGAAACAAAAGAGTTTTCTCTACTGTACTTGTCATTATTTCTATTACAACAAGGGTGACCAATGACCATGATCAATCATGTACCATTAATACGGTTCACTTAACACAACTACATCAGAGCATAGTCTCTACCCACATGCTGGAAGTCCTCTCTTAACCATCAGCTTCATGATTTTGTTGCCCTTCCCTGGTCCATGTTCAGCCTTCTGGTTGCACCTTATTTCTTATAGAAATTCTAGAACTTCAAATTCTCTTCTTAGGACGGGATTTTTCATGCATGCAAGATTACTTTCATATGCTCATTTATACATATTTGAAATGCTTCAGGAATACTGTATTACATTTATTTCCACAGCAAGTCTCTTAGACAAATGACACATCTTACAGATGAGATGCTATGGCACAGATAGATTACAAATTCTGAAATCTGTTAGTTTTTCACGTGTAGGATCCAGCACTTCGGACAACAGATACTGTACAACACTAGATTATGTGTAAAGCTGTTTTGACTCCAGCTACTGCTCGGATGCCTACCAGTCACACAAAGCAAACAGGGGCTCACACTAGAAGAGACCACCGCGGGCATAACTGGTGACCACCCAGCAGACGCCTGCCTTGAGCAACTGCATCAGGCGACTGCTCTGTGGCACTGGCCAGAGTATAATCCAGTTGCCTTGGGCAGAGCTCAGCTTGTCCTACCCAGGAGAAACTACTCTTGCTTGCAGTTCCTTCTGTCTTTCATTACATAACTTCAAACAACTGCAGCAAATTAACCAGGGATCCAACACAGCTTCCCACTACTGGAGTTTAATTTATCTTCACAGCAAATCCATTATATGACCAAGCTGGACAGGAGTTTTGTTGGAGGGGAAAAAAAAAAATAAAATAAATGCAGTTTACAGTTTTCCCATAAAGTGCATTTATGTAAAATAAGGCTAAAATGAAGTTATAAAAGCATACTTTCATTCTGGCGTTTAATCTGAAAGAGGTTAGCTTAATATCTTATCTGTGTGGTGCCATTCAAAAAGGATATTCCATCACACAGTATTGTCTAAAAGCTGGAATAATTCTTCCGTCAGCCCAGTACGGCCTCTACGCAGACCAGTCAAGTTAAATAAAGTAAAATTATGGTAGTGACAGGCTATCACCCACCGGGGGAAGGCGTGTTAGCAAAATGCTTGTCTGAGTTGGAGAGGTTTTTGCCAACAGCAGAACCTCAGATTCACAATCCTGTTTCCATCCCCACATTGTAAGCAAGCGTGTTTGGGTAGGCAGAGGTTTGCCTGCCCATTCCTGCAACTCCTGCACTCGTTTGCTTCTTTCCTCCTCTTCTTTCCCTAAGCCAGTCCTTTCTCCAAAACTGAGTCCTTTTCTGAACCCCTTTTCAAGATGCATTTTCTTCTCTGTCATGCCAGGTGTCACCCCTCCAGTACCTAGCCAGCCTCCTCTCCTCTGCCTCTACTCAGCTCTCTTCCCTCAGGTCCATGACCTGTACCCCCCCCACCCCCCCATTTCTTGTCCTCTCCTTATTGAATTTGGATAGCACCCTGGCTGGCAGTACAAGCTGGACAGCCCCAGAGCTGCCCGACCATCATCTTCCCCTTCACAACACTCTCATGCTTGTTTCATGCCCATGTCCTCGGAAGGACAGCAGACACTCTCTCCCCATCCCCCTCTTCACAACGTTCATAATTTTTGCGGGTCTCTTCCACGTCAGGTACTTTCCAGACCAAGGACTCCTGCTGGCTCTGTGCCACCCCATACTTTGGATTTTTCTTCTTCTTTACAACTTTTTGGGGACTGGGGGAGGCGAGATGGCAGACAGGGAGGACCAGAGGCGCACATGGTATTGCAGACAGGGGAGCACTACGCATTCACGCAGCGGCACATTTATGCTTTCTGTTTTGTTTTCTGTGCCTTCACTAATGGGCACTGACACTCATTTTACCGATCGTTACGATGTCATCGTAGCAGGATGACCACAAAGGCTCCTTCCAGCGCAGTAACACCTGGTGCCACGCTCATCAGGGCATACGCCACATTGTCAGCCCCCCTGCTCCTCCCGTACACATTGCTTTCGTTTATCTACAGGCAATTTCCTCTGGCACTTTATCATCCAGTCATTCAGTATGAGGAGTTCCGCAATGCATTTCAGCCAGCCCTTCTTTTCGTTAATTAATACCATTAGCCTACATTCTTGCAAAATTTCCGTTCCTTACTTTAAACTATGAGGTGACTGAAACCATGCATACAAAATTATCGCCAAAAATGACATCAATAAACAACTCTGCTTCCTTGAAAAACCCTCAAACCATTCTTGCCCTTCGCAAAACTGCTGGAAAACAGACACTCTCCTAAATGAAATTCTCCTATCACTCAAAAAAAGAAATTTTCAAGCAGGCATTCCCCATAATGAGCTTTAGCCCTAATTGTTCCAGTTTGGCAGAGTTGTGAACACTTCACAGCAAGACCTTCTGTCAAGATCCCAACAACCTAACACCTGGACCTCTTGTGCCATGCTAACGCGCCATCCCTGCCCTGAGAAGATGGCACAAGGGTTCCACAGCTCAGGAAACAGCACTGCCAGGCAAAAAAAACCCCAAAAAAACCCAAAATAAACAACAACAAAAAAAGCCCCCACACTCCAAACAAATAAACAGACAAACCTAAAAGTCTAACAGCTACTGCTTGGCTCCAGATCCTCCGCGCAGAAGGTAGGAGAGGAAAAAAAAAAAAACCAAACAACCCACCAACCCCATCCCACCCCTCTGCAGACAGACTCCTATGCAGTGCCAAGAATATTTTGAAAGACACAAGATGTATAATAACTTTTCAACTGAATATTCATTTCTGAATTGAAGGGAAACATCTTAAGGGTGAGTGGGCGTAAGGAACGATTCCTCCTCGGCACCGCCGCGCTATTTATTAAAGGCTGTGAATACCCACAAGAATTCAGCTTTGGCCTTCACACTGTACACTAACAAGCTTAGTTTACTGACATTCACAGAGCATATGGAGTTCTGCTTCAAATGATCCCTTTGAAAGGGACAATTAAATCAGACAACTAGAGATTGAACGACCAACAGAGCTAATTAAATTCTGAAGTCCTGTCTGTTTATTTATCCAAATCTTTCTCACCATTCTTGCTGAGAATGGGAATGGGTTGGCTTGGGAGGTCGAGGGAACAAGAGTATGCCTTTTTTTTTTTTTTTTTTTTTTCTTCTTTCCCCTCCCCTTCATAGTTACAGATCTCTTTGGAACAAAACTTTAGACATGAAATCAATGCTGCCAGTGGTGGAATTCATCTTATTGTGACAGAAATATTCCATTTTCCCTAGCTTATATTTTAAATTGCTTTCTGATATACCAGGTTATTATTTTTTTAGCCCCTTTGGTTCCTTACATAATTAAATGCCACACCGTTCAGCTTTTACAATTACTTTTACCATTTTCAGAGGAACATTGACACTCAGCAGCTTTCTCAACTTTCTGTGAAGAATTTATTCCCCACAAGTATTAGCTCCACTGAGTATCACCTTCTTCATTACATTCAAAGCTCTTAGCCATCCCTATAGAAATCTTTTCCCTCGTACAGACTTTTCTGTAGAGTAGGTAGTATTTGCTGATCCTCAGTTTCCTTTCCTAGTATTCCACGTAACCACAAACAGCACAGAAAAGGTGAAAGGATGATGCTTTTTAATACCACGGTGCCTTCAGCTTGCAGGCGAGGCAGAATGGGTAAGCACAACTTATGGACACATTTTTGTAACAAATTCAGATTTCGCATTTAATACTTGCAAAAATAACAACAATGCTCCCAAAAGGTCTCCTAGCTAAGCTATGAACATTTTGCCCAACTATCCTGCAGGTACAAACACACAGCCCCTGAAGCTTTGAGAACTGGCTTCTATGACTTCTCTTAGAAGACAGCCTAAATTTTAGACCACGCATGTTCCCAGCCCCTCTAACTTCGCTTTCAAGGTATTGCCCACACTGAACACAAGTCCAGTAGCACAACGCTCTCTGTAATCTTCCCAACTTCTGACAAAGCACGCAGGACACCTTACAAAAGTACTTATTGACATAGAAGTGACAAAAGTAAACACATATCATTCTGCAAGGAGCAAGTTCATCCTGCTTAACACTTACCTAAGAGAAATACAAGCAGAGAAACACAGAGTAGGGTAATGTCTCCCTTCCCAGGTAGGTCAAGGAGAATTATTTGGCCAGTGGTTTGAGGGATTTATTGTTGTTGCAATTTTGGTTTGATTGTTGGGTGTTTTTTTTTAATTTTTGGACAGCTGAGGGGGCGAAAAAAAAGAACAAAACAGGACCTTAAGGAAAGGGTCTTTTAAATAAATTAATGACTAAAGCTTTATTTCTGACAAAATTGCCAGCTTGTTTCTTAGCAGAACAATAGCAAGGAGTTTCCAGAGAGCACCTAACAAGCACCAGGGAGGAAGCCTTCTCTATAGCAGGCACAGTACACCACCACATGACTTTCTCCTGGGAATGAATTATACGTAGGGAAACACTTTGAAGAAGGTGATAAACTTGCTTGTCAGCTATGGCTCTACCTTACTTATCAGTTGACAAAGTCATTCTTCAGAATTACTGGAACGTACCAAGCATCACACTTCCATCTGAAAGCAATGTATGCCCGACCATTTCATACCGTGTTCAGCTCTATCACAGACAGAGCTTGAATTATTGTCACAGACAATTCAGGAACCAAAAGGGTCTGCCTGCATTTCCCCATGATCCAAATGGCATCCTCGCATAGTGCTCTGCACGAAGGTGAATGAACTGGGGGCTCTGCAACAGGGAACCCCAGGGTTGTCTCTCATTTCAAGTTCCAGTTTTGTCTGAGGTCACAGTGACCTGAATCTAGCTTGAATTACGCATAATCGCCCTCCAGGCAAGTGGATCTGTGCCAACTGAACCTCATAAAAGTTTTGGTTGCTAGGAGGTGGAAGTGGACATATTCTACCGAACTGTTTACTTGAGCCGTTCAGGTTCCCCTCTGGAATAGCCTTCCACAGCCTGCTCACCAATTTCTCTTTCTCTTCTTGAGACATTAGACTTCTGCTAAAATCTGTGATTTCCCATCTGCTGTCATCTAGAGCAGCTCTATGAATTATCTCTCCGAGCAGCCTGCAAAGACCTCCAACATCTTTAGAACAAGCTCGTATCTTTAAACAAACTAGTTAACACGCCTAGCATAAATTCTGCTCAGATAAGCCTCGCATTCAGGCATGGTGTTGTTCAGATGCCCACGTATCAAGTTCTGAGTCTTAAACTCTACAAGCTGGCACAGCAGACAGAACCTCAGCACCAGTCTATAGAGCGTGCCTTAGCTTTTCAGACTGCTCTCTCTCCCTCTCTAAAAGACTGCGATCTCTAATGGATACATGATATTTTTACATCAACATTTTTCATCAATTGTTTTATGTGGATATTAAGTTTCAGAGTATGCTATCTGGAAATCTAGGCTGCTCCAGATCATGCTTTTAAAGACTTACTCTATAATTCTCCTAACAGTTTGTAGAAGATGCATTTTTATCCTCTGATTTAGAAACGCATAAAAGGATTTTCCATGGTTATCTTAGCTAAGGTTAGACTTATCATAGTTTTTATTTATTGTATTGTTTACATGTACTGTGAGCCACCCGATGAGGAAACGGAGAAATAAAAGTAAAAACAACCTCCTCCTTTAGACCTTATAATTTCTGACACCATTTCTACTTAGAGATCAGCTCAGTTTTGTTTGTTTTACGGAGGAAGAAAGTAAGCAAATACAGACTTCAGCTTTTCATCATTTACTGAACTTATGTCATACAAGGCTCATTTATCATCAAGCCCTAGACTCAAGCTGAAATGCTAATTACAGACACAAAGAAAAAGTAATGTTATTTCAATAATTAGTAAGCAGGCGATTCTCAGAACAGTGTTATCTGATTTATCACAGTATTCTGGAAAGAACATGGTGGTGCTGACACACTCGTGGTTTCCCTTCTGTTCACTTTTCACTTACAGCAGACTCAAGCCTCTCTGGAGTATCTGCCTGAGCGATTTGACTGGAAAAGTAATCTGTAACTTGGAGCAGGATGGATGCTAACCTCCCCACTGATGCATCTTTGGGAACTGCCCAAGGAACAGTGGCTACCAGAAACGTGACCAGAGGACTGAAAAGTAATGCCACGAACCTCAGGTATTTTTAGTTCTGACTGTGGACTCCTTCATGACTGAAATATGCCATTTCTAGCAGCCCTCATCACCACAAATACCAGCAAACATAACTTGGGGCTGTAGAAGAGGAGCGAGGAAGGATTTTGAGTTGATTTAAAGAACACAATTAAAACGGGAGGTAAGAACAACTGCAACAGAAATGAAAGGTGAGAGATACCACAAACGTGCTGAGCAAGTCAGAAGCAAACGCAGCTCATGCAATACCAGCCAAACCTGAACAGGCCGTGCTTCAGCCTCTCTTACTTATAGAGGCAGCAGCTAAAGATCTCCCCGCAGCTTCAACACAGCCAGACACAAGGGAAGGTAGGACATGCAAGTCTGGCAGGGATGCAAGCCTCAAAAAACCCCTCCCATCATGAAAAATATTCCCACTCGGAAAGCACAGCGGCACACTTCTAAGCGAAGGCTGGTGCCACCACGGTGCGGCCTGAAGAGATGCTAAGCCTTGCCCTTGTTTCCCTGCCCTTAGCTCCCACAGCACACCACCAGCATTTGCGTTAAGGAAACACCATTATTCCTCTTGGTGAAACCTCGTGGTCCTTTGCTTGGGTGCAGGTTGTAAAACTTCAGAGTGGTGGGGCTGGAGGGGGTGGGGGTGGCTCTTGTTTGTCTGTGGTTTGGTTGACGAATTTTTTTTAGCATTGATGCAAGTCATGCAAGAAAGGCATCTCTTAGAAATTATTTGAATAATGAGTTGAACAGTTGTATGAAAATGGATACAATGTTACTGAAAAGAAAAATAAAAGATAGAAAGATTTCTCTTGAAAAAAGTACACAGGTGGCACACACTGCACTGTGCTATGTGGGAGTCAGGACTCACCCCCACCAACAGCAAGGCTGACAGTGTGCATATGGGGACCGAATCCAGCACGGTGCTGGGGCGTTCCAGAACGGCCTTCCCCCAGGATTACATCCAAAGGAGGAAAGCATCAGCCTGCGTGAGTGTAAGGTAGGTGTTCAAATAGCAGTCGCATCTGACAAAGATCTCAAGCAGAGACCTCATGGGCAGGGCAACAATATTATTACAGGATTTTCTCCAATGTAGGTACAACCTTACATTTATTTCTTTATCTTGCAACGGAGAATTCTCATTACTGTGCTTCAGTTAAAAGGCAGTAAGAAGGACAGATAATATTTAATGAAGGTACTGCATATATGAGTTCAAGTTGCCTCCAAATACGTAATGTACAAACATTTGTTTTCCTTCAGATGCCAAGAATCAGGGCAGAACAACAGTAATGTGATTTTGGCTTGTGCAGAACAATGCTTTCCTTTTTAATAGGCAATGGACCTACCCAAAGAAAAGGTTTGGTTTTTTTCCCCTAAAATCAAATTGTCCTCATGGAAGATTCAGAGACAAGCCTTCTGGATAAGAAGTTACTGCATGAGGCAAAAGATTATCTCAAAAGTACTGTTTTCTGCCATGTTCTTAGCACTCCTGGACTGCAAATTCAAGCTACAGAAAAAAGTCTGTGTATCAGACAGTGTACCAGATAATATAAAAACATGAATGTCTAAAGATTACCTTTGAAAAGCAAAGAGCTGCAGTGAGCCTACGTTTTTTAATTTCATTTTTTAAATATCAAGTTCCCTGCTATAAATATGATTTTCATTTTAGTTTCCCTACCTACAGGGTATTGGCCTGGAGGAAGCCCATCTTACAGAAAAACCTTAAGGCATTCTTCACCTCATCTTCCCCTGCATTAGTGTCTCTGGTGATGCAGGGCTCAGGTAAATCTATGTGGTCCCATACTGTCCTGCTGGTATATTTTCCAGTAATCCCTAGCTATCCCAAAAGCCGCATCTCTCTCCATCTTCCACATATGAGTTTCACTCAGGTCTAGATTCAATAGTGGAATGAAATTCTTTTGCATACTGAAAGTTTCAGTAGTAATCTCATTAACTCCAGGCACTGAGTTCTGCAAGGCTGAAATGGTTTGAATGGACCATTCATAACGCCCCATTCCTTTGAGATCTCCCGCCTTGTCAAAAAGAGGGATGGTATAAAGTCGTCTGCCCTCACAGGGACACCTATGATTGCATTATCAAACTTTTTGACACTTTCTGAAGCCCTGCGAGTCCAAGCCATCGTTCCACAGAGACCTTCTCTTGAGCCAGCCCACTGACACACAGATAAGGTAACGGTCTTTTCTCAAACACTCAAATACTATTACAATGCAAACAACTGTTGAAAACAGAGGAGTGCCAGTCTGGCGTGCCTTACTTCCAGCCAGCTTCACCCTTCTCTCTTTGCCCCTGGTGTACCAGCAGAACCCACAACCCAGAGGCTGCTCTTCCATTCGGATATCTTTTGGAGCACTCTCCTTCCAGATGTGACCTATTGCAGGTCACAGATACATCAGGAGCTAATGATGAATGGAGACAATGTGTTTGTGCAAGAGGAAGAACAACTCTGTGGTACTCTCTGTGCACAACTAAATGCAGGCAGTGCGGAGGTAGCTGGCGATGCCTCTCTACATTCACCAGCAAACCAGGGTACAGTTACAGACCATGGTCTTGGAGATCCATCTGATAAATGATTATACCCTATTTCCAATAGCTATGCCCATTCCCATCAGGGGAACCCTAAGTGAGATTCTAATGATTTATTGGCTAGTCTGAACTACCAATTCCTGAACTGAAAAATATTCCTTATAGTAAAACATACATTACTAGTAATTTTCTCTGGACAACAAAGGACTAAAGACATGAAATCCTGAGATGGGTAGAGCTTAGACCTCTCTCATTTGAGGCTTCTGATGAGTTTGTTGAGAAAGATGAGATTTGGGAATGCTCATAGGTCTTCATCCTTTTCAAAGCACAAAGAATAGCAAGTACATTCTGAGCAACTTCACCGCTAACAGACACATAACTTCATTCTGCAACCTGTGGTTGATCACTATTTGTACTTCTTTAGGGGGTTACACAGTCAATTTAGCCTGGGAAAATAATGGTAGCGTAACTGTGTGGACGTGACTTCACTGGTCTGCTGGCCAAGTTATAGATGTTTATATGATGTTTCATACAAGCAAGAGACTGGCACATTTTATAGGTCCCCAGGCACAGGACACCAAGTCAGCAAGAGGTTTCTGGTTGATCTTACCTGAACATTTTTAGATACTCCAAATCACCATCACTTACTTCTTCCAGATCTTGCTTCCATTTCTCAGCTTCTTACAGGCTCTTAACAATATGGTGCTCATTAAAAATAAAATCTTTAGCAAGACAGTAGGCTCATTTCTATTTTCATTTTAGCCATATCCTCAAATGGACAAACTGCTTCCTGAGTATTGGGTTAGTATCAGAAGAAACTTGCTCTGGACTTGAGAATTTCACAATTTCCAGTGGGTTCACATTTTTTGGGAAGTCCTAAACTGAAAGACTTCAGGTAAGATGGAAAATCCTGACACAATTCAAGCTTTTGACTCCATTCCCATGCCTGAAGGATCACCACAGATGGCCAGTTCTGGCCTCACAGGGCTGTCAGCATCTGCTTTGTTTGTAATAAGCAGGAGGAAGGAAAGATCCTCATAGCTCCTACTCCTAAATCTGGCAAAGTAGCAAGATAGGAGTTCTTCTCCCTCCACCTGCATCCTTTTAAAAAAAAAAAAAAAAAAAAAAAAAAAAA
>Ga0181612_123737_pt1 | contig 15959 bp, 8 predicted proteins | sample HoacroProtozoa21_FD_119630 | JGI IMG/M metagenome (GOLD analysis project Ga0181612, IMG submission 119630) | Hoatzin crop microbial communities from Cojedes, Venezuel. Combined Assembly of Gp0051906, Gp0051904, Gp0051908
GCTGGCTAACTTCCAGGTATTCAAGTTCCATTGAAGTCTAGTGAATAAAACACCAGCAGCCCAGCCTCCTTCATACATAGATTTACAAAGAGCTTTGCAGGCAATCCCATTTGTCAGAAGTCTCTCCCTTTGGCTGTTTTTTCAGCTTAGGGGTTTCCAGTTGTTACCTGTGCCAGTAACTCCGGGTTTTCACCTGATGCTTTTTACAAGAAAGACTCCATGTGCTTAGTAGTTCCCTGCTGTAGCGCCAAGACTTGCATGCTCTGGCGCTGAGAACGTCACTGTCGCTCTCTGGATTAGAATGTACCCCTTTAAAAAGCAGTTGGACAGGGTCAGTAGCCAAACAGCAAATGCAGGGCAACACGATGTGGACATGAAGACTCCTGGGTAGTGAAGCTCTCTGCCCAGGAAGTGATTCTGGTGCAGTTATTTGTACCCTGGGGCCTCTAATGTAACTGGTCATACTGCAGTATTTTCTGATTTCTCTGAGACACTCAGTATTTGGCACTCCAGCGCTGTCCCTGGATATTACAGGAGACCTTCCTAGTCCCGAGAATGGGAGGAGCTAAGCTCCATGATAAAACTGATAGCGAGCCTTCCCCCAAAGACCTCCATAAACCCAGTGAGAAACCTCGTAGAAATGCTGGTGTTTGATGTATTTTTATTTATTTTTATTTATTTATTTATTTCAATTTCTCTGTAACAGGGAGTAATGCTTTCTTCAGGGTCAGCTATCGGACAGGGAGATCCTGAGCACAGGTCAGAGGCTTTGCTGAGACTGTCAGTTTTCAGTTGTCAGCATCGCCACATGCCTGCTGGTTCTAGCTCTCCTAATAATCGGCCTGCAGGCTGGCAGCTTAATTCTTCATGATCTTCTGTTTTACCAGAAATGGCTTCGCTATGCAAGAGTGGAAGGCTCTGATGATCTCTGTCTGGATTCAGTGCTTGACTGTGTGGTGGGATCATAGTCCGGTGTTGGGACAGCCTTGGGAGGCTCTGTGGCCTCTCTGAAGTGCAGTGGGTGACCTGGGTGCAGAGTGGTCCCCTGGTACACCCATGGACTGGCTCGGGTCTGGAGCTGGCTGCTGTTGGGAGGGACAGGCACCAAGGTCCGGCCGGCGGGATGGCTGTGAGGGGCTCAGCGCCTCTGCAGCCTCTTTGCGCAGTGTCTGTATGGAAAGTGCCTCACCTCCCTGTGGACTTGTTCTCCCCTCTGGAGTGCGCAGGTAATGCAGAAACAAAGCTGTGTTTCACCTTTTCAGGTTCGAAGTAAATTTCACTTATCCAGACAGCAGTTGTGGCTGTCCCAGAAAGTTTGACAAGGGGCTTTATCCCACCACGTCCCCAGCTTCTCTGCTCTGAAGTGGTTGTTTATTCCTCCCGCATCCTTTTAATGGTGTAAGATGTAATCAAGAGGCAGCTGAGACCCAGTTACATAACTGGTTGTCAGGGTTTCTCTTTGGCAGCGTTACCCTGCGGCTGTTTGCATGCTGACTTTTCAGGAACTCGGGGATTTTCTGTTAACCGCCTAACTCCTGAGCCTCGTGTGGCAGTTGTATTTTGGTTTGGTTTTTTTTTTTTCCTAATGACTACTAATTTTGTCTGATTTGAATTCTCTGAATCTTAAAGTGGATTTTTATTGCTTGGGATTGTGTGAGGTTGGTACAGGATTGACATGGTCTGGATAGGCCCTGAGTCAGGCTCCCTCTGCAAGGCTCTGTAAAAGTACTTGTAAAAGCAGGTGGCCGTGTTCTTGCCAGCACAGCTGAGGGCTGGTGTGCAGCACCCTCTGCTATTCGCTCTGGTCCGGGGCTCCCCTGAGCCCTGGCAGTTCAAACAGGTCATTGTTCTCAATCCAGCTGCTGCTTCCCTGCCAAGTCCGTGCTAATCGGTGCTTTTTTCTCCCTTTCTCTTTTATGTCTGTCCCACTAAGAAAACATAGTGGAAATGGGCAAGTGAGGAAGGAGCTGTTGTTTTCTTTGGCACACGGTGACCATCTGAGCAAAGACTGAACCACATGGGAGCCAAAGATCTGTTTGCTGCTCTGCAGGAAAAGGTGCCTCAAGAATGCTGGCCAGCCCTGTTGCCTCTGCAGCCCCACGTGGTGGTCCAGGAAAGGTGGCTGTGAGGGCCTTCTTGTGGAGCCTGGTGTTTTTCCTGAGCATCCTGTGGATGCTGTCACTGAGTGACAGAAAATGGTTTTCTTCCTCTGTCCCTGACCACACTGCTTGCTGCCTAGCATGCAGAGTCCACGGCTTCTTACTGCTGCCAGGCCTGATTTAAGTCCTGCAACACAAGAACGAACATTGCGTGGTGTCAGGTTTATTGGTCGGAAACTTGACCCCTGGCAGCAGCCTTTGGGTGGATTTTATTTGGCTGGTTGCAGATCGCAGTATGTTCTCACACTGGCTGGATCCGACATGTTTGTGGTCTGCGCTTTATTTTCTGCATAATGCCTGATGGTCTAAGCCTCTTACCTGGAAATAGTGTTTAGTAAGGCATTGCTGGTAGAAGTTGTAGCTTCTGGTCTGATACAGTTTCTTTCAGAAAGAGGGATTTCTGGTGGTGTTTGAAACATATACTTTCAGCTGGAGGAGTTTCAGAAAGGGTGAAGGGTGGGAAGGTCCCAGAGGGAGAGAGAGAGAGAGATAGATATATACATTATCATTTTATTACTTCCAGCACAGCATTGCAACCCTAAGATGGGACCTAGCAGATGGCATAATAAAACTGCCAACAGTTTCAGGCTTCAAGTGGAGGCTTTACAAGAAGAAATCTGGAAATATAAATGGCGTGTGAAAAGGTTAGATTAAGCTCCTAGATTTGAGAAAACTTAGAAGAGAGAATTATGCTTGAAAAAATGAAAGGTACACTGAAAGTAAACAAAGTTTATTTTCTGACATAAAAGTTGATCTACAGCCTGTTTGTTCCCCATGTTTCAGCTTTGTCCTAGGCTCCAAGAGCCAAAAAGTGGAATGAAAGAGACTGCCTGTGCGAAGGGTGTTAATCGCAGCATGTTGTGCCAGCAATGATCGGAGTGAAAAATGAACAAACCACATCCATTGTGGAAAGTATATAGCTAAAAATGGTGTTGAAGGTGCTAGCAACAGAGAAATTTAATCCTTTTTTAAAAGTGTTTTCAGGATTCACAGAACTGCTGAACCCACAGGTTCAAGAGTCTGAACCTGTTTCATCTAAACAGGTTTTTTTGGACTCCTTAACTCTTTCTCATGGCCAGCAGATGGGAAAAGGGAATTTGAAGAAATAAGTCTCTTGCCTTCAGGTGATGCTTTCAAAGCATTAATTGCTGATACGAGTTATTAACTGTGGCCAGTGTGGAACCATAATCTTAAACATTACAAACCCAGCTACCAGTGCTTCAGTGGGAAACCCAATGATAAATTCCAGTGTGGTGTAAAATACAGTGCTCTTCTGTCATTTATATTTAGGAGTCCTTGTGCATAGCTGCTTATTTTAGACTCACCCTTTTAAAGCAAGGCCTATGTTGACCACCCTCTCTTGTATTCTTATATTTAAAGAAGCTCACCTCTTTCAACACTAGAGTGGCAGAAAAAAAATGATGCTGTGAGAAGTGTGTTCCTGCAGTTCTTTTCATTCAGTTTATGAACCTTAAATCCCGCAAGCTTCTTGTGACTAAAGAGGAGGGGGTTAAAACCTTGTAACTTAGTGTGTCTCCTCACTGAATATCTGCAGTTCTAGCAGTTGTGTGTGTTTTACTTTTTGCTTGTCTGTGGCTAAATAATCTGTTTGATGGCATTTTCCTGGTTCTCTTTCATTAAAAGGCAGATCGGGAGCGGCGCAGAGAAATTTCCTTACTAGATGACATTTCATCGCAATGTCCGATCGTTTGGGGCAAATAACCAAGGGAAAGGATGGGAAAAGCAAGTACTCGACTCTCAGCCTGTTTGATAAGTATAAAGGAAAGTCAATAGAAGCTATCAGAACTACAGGTAAGAAATGCCTTCAGAAAGCTCCTTTTGGTGTCTCCCGTGAGTGGTGTTGCAGAGTTAATTCAGGTTGTTGGCCCTGAGGGTAGGATGCCCAGTGGGAAGCAGCTTGGTTGCAGAGCTGTTTGTGCTGATGTCTAAGCCTGTGCTTCATTAGGACTCCAAGGAAAATGTCTGCAGTTCTTTGTGCTGCTGTTATTGTACAGACATGGAGGAACTATGGCAAAAACAGCCAGGGGACTGTTGGCCCTTTTGTTTAGCCTGTGTCCTTGCTGCAAAGTGGTCAAGTTACAAACTCGAGCGAAAGCCTTACTGGGGGCTTAGGCTATACCAGGGTGGGGCAGTTAAGCTGACTGAAGTGCCTTAGGTTGGTCAGAGCTTGTGTGAGATGAGTTGAGCAGCGAAGACCTGGGGAAGAGCCTGAGCCGGTTTTGCAGTAGGGATGTAACCAAAACTAGATTGTGGGGTCAAAACAATAGAAACATTGCCTGGACTGGCTCTGGATTTGGTGTGGGAGTAGAAAACCAAAGAAAATAGAATACCGTCTTAAGAAATGTGATCTGGTGGGTAGAGCTGGTAAATGTAGACCTCTGAACTCCTGGGTTTGATTACCAGTCTGTCTGCTAAGAGGTGGACTTGGATGGCCGTTTCCCCAAGCTGTGGAAGGGCAATGCTTGCTTCTCCTTGGTGAAATGAAAGAGGAGTATCTACACAGGTAGCTAGAAGACTCTGTGGGCATTTTCTTTTAGGGAGGATTATTTCTGTCTCCCTCCTGTTGTAGGAGGCTGCCTGTTAGCCAGCTGCTACAGCAGACGGATGCTTTGTCATGGTCCTGTGGGAAATGACCTGTACGTTGACATAGCAGCAGTGGTGCTGCTTGTTGTACACTTCTGTTGGGGCTGCACACAGCCACAGCATGCTAATTAAGGTTATTTACCTAGCAGCATATAGCTCCCTGTGACTTGTCGTCGTTCCTTTCTCACTAGTTATTCCTAGACATGGCTTGCAGAGTCTTGGGAAAGTTGCTGCTGCCCGGCGCATGCCACCTCCTGCAAACTTGCCTAGCCTGAAGTCTGAGAACAAAGGAAACGACCCCAACATCATTATAGTACCCAAGGACGGTACAGGATGGGCAAACAAGCAGGATCAGCCAGACCAAAAGAGGTAGGTAGAACTACTTTTTGCTAAGTTTTGTCAGGTAAGCAGCAGCAGTTGTGCACTGCTGTGCTGTGTGTCGAACGGTACAGTGATCAGTTCTCTGTTGTCCATGCCAGTGTAGAGCCAACATTAGCTTGATCTTTTAGCAGTTGCTGTATTACCAGAGTTGTTTGTCTGTCTTCTTACCATCCTTCCCCTTTGATCTTACCTCTGTTGTCTCTTTTCAGTTCCAGTGCGACGGCTGTACAGCTGCAGGAGTCGCTGCCGCAGCAGGGTTTGCAGAAATCTGTCTCCAATTTACAGAAGCCGACACAGTCAATCAGTCAGGAGGTGGGTGAAAGCGGTCTCTGTGACTGCCACTCTGCTTCCCCTGTCCCCAGATAGCTTGAGGGATTTCTTTAATTGTCCGTGTTGCCTTGCACACGTAAGAATCAGCAGACTGCAGTTTACAGAACAGCTTCTGTATTATCAATTCTTGTAGAACTGACTGTCTTGACTCCAAGTTACTGTGCTCCAGGAATGCAATGCTGCAGTTACAGTATAACTCTGTGCACGTTATCTTGGCACCTTTCAAGTGTGTGCAGATAAGTCTAGCTTCAGTCTAGAAAGAATGGCTGGACTATGGGATGGCTGGTTAGCACTTCTACGCTATTTGACTTTGGGTCTAATTCAAGTGTTGCTTGATGACAACAGATCCAGCTCTTGCCCCCAGCCTGATGAGACTTGCTAAGAAGAGATCTGGTCATGTGGGAGAAGTAGCCAGTGTCAGGACCTGAAAAAGCTACGGCAAGTAAGAAAGCTTCCCCAGAGAGTGCAGGGACCTGGCCCCTCTGCGCTGCAGATTTCACACTTTTAGTTTAAAAAAATTTTCCAGCCCTTGAGGCTCAGGGAAATCAAGACAGGAGTTATGTTTTGAAGAAGAGAAGAGTGGTTAATGCTTGAGAAAGTAGGGTAGCCTTCAAGCTGAGGTGCAGCGTGGAACAAATCTAGAAGATTAAGAGGGACTGTTTGGGAAAATGCGACAGAACAAAGGGAAAGCTTGATTAGAGGGAGGAGAGCAAGAGGAATGGTTTGAGGAAATGGTGAAGATGAGCTGAGGAGAGATGAGAGGCAGGGCAGAGGAGAGGAATATTTGCTGTAGTATCATTGTACACTGGAGAGGGGAGCAGCTAACTTTAGCCCCTTCAAGAAGCTGGGGAGACCTGTGGTATCCAGTGACATCTGGGTGATTTAGAGGTCTGAACCATGGCAGGTGCCAGCCAGGAAATGAGAAACAGTTGTGAGACTTCACTGATCTGTGGGCGTTGGGGTTTTTTTGTGTTTTGTGTTGTTTTCAGAGTACAAATTCAGTGCCAGGTGGACCAAAGTCATGGGCACAGCTGAATGGAAAGCCAGCAGGACAAGAAGGTGGTGAGTATAATAAACAGAAATGGAGCTGGGTATGTGCCTGCTTCCCCCAGACAAGTATGAGGTGGGATGAACTCCATTTCTTCCTGCCTTCCCTGTCTAGACTGGTGCGGAATGGGACACAGCTGTCGTAGTTACAGTGCAGTGAGGCCATATGAGCCTTGTTTTCAGTCTGTGTAGTGTGTTGGCTGGAATGATGCAACTGCATCTGTTCAGGTCTGCCAGTGCAAGAGAGCTTGAACAGAATGTGTCCTGTTGGCGTCTTGAACTAGAATGATGAATGCTCTTGGGAAGCAGCAGGGAGTTCTGGGAGGTGAGGGCTTTGAAAGAGAAGGGAAAGATTTGCCCCCTTATAAGCATCTTCCATCACCTTAGAGCAATGTGTAATAAAGGTGCAGAAAACAATGGGAGAGGGATTGATTTAGAAGAAAAGAAAGGGCATCAGAGACTGGAAATGTAGGCATCTCCACGGCTAGTAGCATGGAGAGCTTCACCTAATTAGGTGGTCATAAGTGAGGCTGTGATGATAATACTCAGGGAACCTGTACACAGCGTCCTTGGTCCGAGGGTGTGACAGTGTCAGTGGGTGGAAGTGGCACTGAAGCTGTGACAGGGTGCGCTTACTTACACCTTGGCTGAGGCCTTTCTATTAAGTCTTCCCGAGTAACTGTGCTGCTAATGGCTTCTGCTTGACTGAGATTCCTGAAGCAGTGTTAACATATATTGGGAGTTTAGTTGTCTTCAAATGGATCCATTTCCACGCAGGAGGTGGTTTCCAGCTGCACTGAGTACTACCATTAAAACTGGAGTGAGAATAGCAGCTCAGTTCCACTGTTTTAATGTGAACAGACCTGGAACCATTCAGTTGTCAAGTGACGTTGCAGAGAGATATGAAAGAATTGAGACAGCTGTAGATTGCAGAAATGGAGAGTACAAGCTTATACTAAATTAAATGAATTCCTTAATGAGAGGGTGTTTGTCAAAGGCTAAATGTTAAAGCAGAGACTTGTTGGAGGTTGGTGGCCAGTGCAAAGACGGTGTCTTGTTTGTTTTTGAGACTGTTGTTTAGTAGTGCAGCAGTGCTGACAGTTTCCTTTTATTCAGTGTTATCTTGGCAACAGATTTAGGAGGATTGCTGTGTTCTGTTTTCCAGTCACTGGCAGATCTTTAGAATGGACAGAAAACTGCCATTCTAGGGTGGCTGGTGACTCAGCAAGGCAATTTGCGAGTGACAAGAAATGAACCTGGCCTGATCCGGGTAGTGATCTGCATCTTAGAAATGCTGCAGCGGGGGGGAGAGTGGGGTATAGCATAGAGCACTCGGTGCTTACGTCTGGTCTTTCACTGAGTATTGCCAGAAGTCTTAACAATAGACTTCCCTGGTAGAGTGAAGTCTGAGCAGAAAGAGTCTGAAGAGAAAAGGCAGATACATGATAACAGGGCATCATCTGTAAGCAATCTTGCAGGATGTATATCTCTGTCTCAGTCTGAATTTTGTACTTTAAGAAGATTTTGGATGCTGAAAAAGTTCACTGTGACTTTATTGAACACAAGAATTCAGACGAAGATCCCAAGATGAGAGTGTGGGAGTGCTGGGTGTGGACATGCATTGTCGTGTTGGTGGTAGTGCTGAGTGTTTTGGATGTGAGCTGAGGTGCTGGAACAGTAGTAGTTTGGGTTTAAATTTGCTGGAGGCCCAGATTCTCAGGAAACATGTTTCCAGGCTGACCTTGTAAAGGAATTGAAAGAGTGGAAAGATCTTCTCTGAGTCCCACACTTATTTGTCTAACAGGTTCAAGGGCCTCAAGCCGACTGTTATCCTTCTCTCCCGAGGAATTTCCGACGCTGAAAGCAGCTGGCGAGCAGGACAAGGTTGGCAAAGAAAAGGGCGCCTTAGATCCGTCGTATGGGCCAGGACCAAGCCTCCGCCCCCAGAGTAAGTGAAAGACTATGTCTTACTGCCTTATCCCAGCTCATAGCCCCATAGACTGTGTTTTGGGCAGGGGGATGCCACTTCACAGTAGTACCAGATGTTCCATCCCTACATTTCCTTTTATCTTTTTACGAGCTCACATGTGTCAAGGTGCTTAGCGAATGACCACAGATTTGCACGTAGCAGTGATGTTCACTGCCTGAGTTCTGTGGTCCAGTCAGGCAAGTATGGACTGTCATCTACTACACTGTTTCATAAAGGTTGCAGTGTGATGTTGCAAAGCAGCTCCCTTCCTCTGGGCTGAGGGAGAGTCACAAGTGAAGTGAGTAGGTGGTGTAATGTGGCTTCTCTTTCTGCAGGATCTAATTGGCCTTAATTCTGCAGGATAAGGACTGTGGAGATGGGGAGCAGAGTTGGTTGGAATTTGGGCTTATTCACAAATAAGGGCACCACTGGTATGGCAGTTAGTTGGTGACGGCTGATGCTGTTAGTCTCTTAGGAAAATAAACGCATTTGGAAATTTCCTTGGTGTTTTTCTACATGCTCAATGTAGTTAGGGCTTGACCAAGTATTTGAGTTTTGAGACTTCTTGGCAGACTGACTGTCTGCATTTACAAATGTTCACATAATTATTACCTCCTTTCCAGATGTCACCAGTTGGAGGGAGGGCGGTGGGAGGAACATAACCTCTGCCATATCTCTGACCGCCTCCCCTGCTGAGCTGGGCAGCAAGACCTCTAGCACCGGAGACGGAGCCCCCTCCTCAGTGAGTGCCAGCGATCCGAAGGAGCCGTCTCTCCGCCCAGCTCAGCCTGTCCGCAAAGGGGCTTCACAGTTCATGGGAAACGTCTACCAACCACCTACATACCATGACATGCTACCCGCTTTTGTAAGTCGCCCTTTCCCCACAGCTGTGTAATGTCCTTGCTTCTTACAATGTGTATGGGGGTTGAAGAAGGCAGTTGAGATACCTGTTTGCTGGACTCTTGGCTGGTTTGCAGGGCTTGCTCGTGGTTCCTTCTCTTGACCTATTTTTAGTTTCCCCAGTTGTGCGTTTACCCTTTGATGCTAGAATAGTGTAGCACAGCCTTGCTCAGCCTGAGGAAAAGTTGCTGCTTTCCCTCTAGAGCTGGAGAGAGTAACCGTTAGCATGTGGCCTGTTAGGCAGCCAGACGTGAAATGTTTGTTTTCCTTTTGCATGGATGCAGCTACCGTGCTTGTGTTGTAACTTAATCTGGGTAAGCCTTCCTGTGGCAAGGAGAAAAAGCAGACTATTCTGCTTTGCACTGTTCCAGATGTGTCCACAACAGCCATCTGAGGCCCCTGCATCGCTGGACCGAGGGTCTTTCCCCGTTCCTCAGCTTCGGCTGGAGCCTCGGGTACCTTTCAGACAATACCAGATGAATGACCAGGATGGGTAAGGCTGCTGTGACTGTCCCACTTGAGAGGCGGGTTCAGGGTGTGACACGAACCTTATGCAAAAATTTGGGCCAAGGATGCAGTTGTGTGGGTAAAACTGCAGGCAGCCAGCCACAGAGGAAACCTGATTTTTACCCAAAGCAGCAGTGCTTTATTCCTGCTCCAGCAGAATCTGAAATGTTGCAGGCCTGTAAGCACTGTGTGTCTGAAGAGCAGTTGGACATGAAGAAGTAGTTTTGTGTGATCCTGGACTGGAAGGGTTGCAGTTTTGATCTCTAAGCTGTAGGAAATGGGTACCAGGCAGACAAGGGAAAGAAACTTTGCCGGACAGGGAGAGAAACTTGAAACCCTCGTATACAAGTGCATGGTAGAAAAGGACTGATTTCACTGTTACAAACTCAGCTCTAAATTCTTTTATTTACTGTTTGCTGTTTCTGACCATTTCTTTGCACTTCCCTGTAGAAAAGAGAACAGGCTTGGCCTGTCTCGCCCAACACGTCCAGTTCGGCAGCAAGTAGAGAGAGCTCCTCGACCCACCATTATCAACGCAGAGAACCTAAAGGGGCTGGATGAACTAGACACTGACGCAGATGATGGATGGGCGGGTAAAGTGCTTCCATTCTCTAGCTTCAGGCAACAACTTAGGAGGTAAAACAAAGTAGTTACTTTCCCCTGAAGCATGAAGTAGCCAGGATATTCTGGTGGCTCTGTTTCAGTGTCACAGAAGGGAGAAGGGAAGCAAAAAGTGGTCTATGTAGTTGTGAAATTGCTGTTGGTGTAAATGATGACACAATGGATCCTTCTGATCCTTCCATCATGCTATACTCAAGGCATGGGATCTGAAGACTCCTAAAAGCTGAAAACACCAAACAGCAGGAGGATAGCAGTATGGCTGCTGGGAAGAAGAGTTAGTCCTACCTTTTCAGTCATGGTACTCAGTATCCAGTTACACATGGTCTAGCTTGGTGGCTGTCTCCTCATTTGCAGTCCCCATTCCCAGACCGCTTGCTGCTCCTCTTCTGGGACCAGCCCAGCTGTTCAGCAGTGTGGGTCCATGCTACTCACATCATGTCCAGTACCTGTGGTGGACAAGTAATTCATGCCAAGCCTGTGCGTTCTCTGGTTTAGTGCCAGGACGATGGACCTGTTTCTTTCCTCTCATATATCCCTTCTCCAATCTTCCTGTGTAGGCATTCATGATGAAGTGGATTACTCTGAGAAACTAAAGTTTAGTGAAGATGAGGAAGAGGAAGAAACTCTTAAAGACGGACGACAGAAGTGGTAAGAAGTGGCTGTATTTGCACCTACAGTTGTTTGAATAAAAGTGAACAGTACCACGATCTTTAGAAAACTTATTCTAGATGTTGAGGCTTGGTCCCTGATTCATACTGTGGCTTTGTTGACTCCACTGGCTGTTGCTTGAGTGGGCCTCAAGGATGTGCGTGGGTCTTGAAGCTGAGTGGCAGGATGCCTGGCGTTTTTCCTCCTCCCCTTTCTGTGTCTCACCTTTATGCTGCTGCACAATAGTGGTGTTAATCCTTATGCACTTTAGGAGGAAAAGAGCATTGCTTGTTTTGGTGTTTTTCTGGGTTTTTTTGATCTTTGCTTTCTGTTATGGTCAGTTGCCTTTCCCACTTCATAATACTGCAAGTGGTTTTTGAGGCAAGTTGCAAATGTAATAGCAAAACTGTGGATATGGCAGGAACAACTGGGATCCCAGAAGGCAGCGACAGTTGTCCCTGAGCTCCGTGGACAGTGCAGATGTTAAACACACCGTGGAGGAAGGAAAGAATTGGGGTGACTCAGCTGGCTTGTCCCGGCCAGTCCGGAAAGTGCAGGATTCCCAGCAGCCTCCAAGGAAGCTGAATGGCTGGAGCTCTGCATCTGAATACCAGGTAGGTTGAACTTGTGTGAGTGGGCTTGTGCTGCTGGACATGATGCATTGCTGTCCTTAAGAGGCCAGTTTGACACGTTATTGAAAATGGGATGCTGATGAATTTCTCAATTTTTTTCTTTGTATCTAGCTGCAGAGAAATCTGTCCACATAGCAAAGAAATTGCAGCTGGTCCAGAGCAGTGGGGTTGTCGGACAGTGAGAAAATGAAGCTATGGAACCAGATAGCAATAACTCCCCACCAAAAGGGGGATTTGTGTGCATGAGGACAGAGAGGAGGGAGTTGGGAAGGGATTTTCTCAGTGTAGGATGCAAAGCTTAAGATGCAGATGTTTGGGTCATGCTTAATGAGGAACGCTTTTCCTTTGACAGAAGCCCACAGGAGGAAGTATTCTCAGACAGCAGTCCCTTGAGGATAAAGAAGAAAAGGTGCCACTGAGACAGAAGTTTGTGCACTCTGAGATCTCTGAGGCTGTCGAGAGAGCCAGGAGACGACGGGAGGAGGAGGAGCGGCGAGCCAGGGAGGAGCGTCTGGCAGCATGCGCTGCAAAGCTGAAGCAACTTGATCAGAAATGCAAACTGGCTCAGAAGAGCGGGGAGACCCAGAAACACACGGAGAATGAAGACCTGCGACCCCCCAACACAGAGAAAAATACTGTACAAGAGAATGGTCATGCTTTCCGTAGAGGTACAGGAACATCGCTTGCTTCACCTTGTAAAAACTGCTTTTTTACTATTGTGCCGATCTCTTAGCTGAAGTGTGGGCGAGTTCCTGTGTGGGAGAGTTCAAAGGGTACTTCAGTTGCACTTGAGAGATCAGCTGCCTCACGTGTTCTGCAGAGTATTTAGGCCAGTGATGAAGGCTCATTTTAAAAAAAAAAATCCTACTAAAACAAATGTGAACTTCTTTGGTTGCCTTTATCTGTGCTCAGTCAGCTGTGCTAGCAGAGACCTTGTTCAAACGGGCCTCTCAATCTTCTCGTGATTGATGATATTGAGAAGGTAGCTCATAGGCCACAGATCAGAAAATCGGTTATCAGTAGGTGCTGGCAGGTTTAAGTAGTAATGGGAAACGGACTGCTTCCCCCAGTGCTTAAGCAGAAGGCTGATGGCAGAGGCGGATCTTGGAATTTATCACTAAAACAAGGTGGACAAGCCCTCTAGAGCTGTCAAGGCAGATCAGGGAGACTGTGTGTGAGCTGCTATATATGATTATAGTGAAGTTCAACCAAGTAGTGCAGTCGGGACATGCCTGCACCCCTTGTGTGTTGTGGTGTGGTGGTGCATGCACAAGTCCTGTCATGAGCAGAGCTCATCAAGGCTTATTTTCTTTTCTGCAGCAACCCCCGAATTTCACACACAGGATGTCTCTGTTGGCTATCTGGAAGAGGAGACTCCTGCCCCAGCAGCAGCCCAAAGCAGCAGCGAGGAGGAGCTCAGAGAAGCTCCCTCCCCAGCACAGGAATTCAACAAATACCAGAAGTCTCTTCCCCCACGATTCCAGAGGCAGCAGCAGCAACAGCAGCAGGTAATAGGTGTAGCACTCCTACCCCTCTTCCTTCGGACCCCCACTGAACTGTTCAGTGTGCTTGCTTCGCAACACAGTCGCACAACCAACTGTCTTTGGGCTGGGAGGTAAGAAATTAGAGTTTTACACTGCTGTTTTTCAGTACTTTTGGTCACAGATATATCCTGCCTGACAGGGGTAAAAGGGGTCTATATAGGCAACACGAATTTTACGTGCGTTCTGTCATGCTGGAGCTGGTAAGGGCTTTCTGTGGCTGGGGAGAGGCGAGGGCAGGCCAGGTTTGTCACTTGCCTGGGAGCAAAGTAGATGCTGCTGTCAGAAACGTTGACTTGTCTTGCACGGTTGTCTGGGTGTCTCCTGACAAAGTGAAATTTTGGGGTTTTGTGGTTTGTGGCAGAGCTCTGGTTTGCAAATGTGTGTGTACAGGAGAAGCTGGGGATGTTTGCTTCCCATGTCCCAAGTCAAGAGAGCAGCAGCAGCTACCTTGGTACTTGCTGTAGGCCTGATCCAGTGAAGTGTCTCATGCCTTTGGCTGGTGCTGAACATGGTGATCATCTGTTCTTGTTCTCTGGCACGAGATGCGAGTTGCTGTTCTTCAGCACTGCTGCGGTGACAGGGAGCTGAATATACAGGCCGAGGGAAAGGAAAACCTTGGGGGATCAGCTGCTTCCATTTCTCTTTGCACTTGCTGTGCCCTTACCCCGTTAGACAGGGGCAGCCGTTTGGTTGCAGGGCCAAACTGTGCTTAGGTTGGCAGGTGGTTGGACTCTGCTACTGGGATGAACGTGAGAGTTGTGAAGCGGCACACTTCCTGTTCCACCTCCTGCCTTTGCAGAGAGGTGGTCCTCTACATCTGCGCTCATCTTCTAACTACCCAGCTGCTTTTCTGTGAGGCTATTTTCAAATCAGTATTGTGTTTGCACTATTAATGTGTTTGGTCTTAATGAAACAAAAAAACTATTGAGAACTCTCTTCTGGGGCTCTGAGACACCGGTCTGAACTGCTTTATGTATCTTACATCTTGCCTGTCCGTACAGTGCTGTACGTGCCGTACATACTGTTCAGCTGCTCTTCCAGATGCAGTGTGCCTCCTTAGGGCAGCAGAGTCAAAGCGAGGGACGGAATATCCAGGCTTGAGATAATGCAAAGTTAATTGCTGTTCTTTGTAGAATAACCACTTGAAATGTGATATAATCAACACTATTGCGAACCTTAGTGAAGAGCTCACATTTGGCTTTTGCTTGGCAGCTCAGTAATTGCTCTTTTATGGATGTTCCCCTGTGCTTGTTACTGGGCAGTTGACATTTTCATGATTCGGATGTACAGCAGCAAATGCTGCTAATGTTACTCTTTTAAAGAGATGCTCTTAAACTAAAAATAATTGGATGTCTTTGCTGTCATGCTAAGAATACTACAGGTCATTGCTACTGGAAGAACATGAAATTTTCATTTTCTTTTCTCCTACCCTCTGTGTCTTTAGTATATGTGAGACAGTTTTTATTTTGACTGGCTTATATTGCTGCTTTGGTAGCAGTGGTTCCATGAAAACAACAAAATAAAAAATGGTGTTGGTATCGTTAATGAAATATTTTCTCCAAGGTACTGGAGCGCTAGATAACTCGGATATAATCTTTGCATTTATCTGAGTTTCTCTCTTGCCATAATGATGTGTCAGGCTTTGATTTAAGGGTGTCTCTCTTGCTCTGCAGGAGAGGATTGCCTTTTTTTGTGAACATTTACAGTATCTGACACTGTTGTAAGCTTAGTAAGAAAAGATGGTGGAAAGTTTGACAGGTAAATGGATGTATTTCGTGTTAATTGGAGCTGTTTGCCTTTTGAAAGCTTTCTTCAGTACACAAAGCTCTCTTCAAATATAGGTTCTCTTTGGACCTTTAGCAAAAGTTAAATGTCAGATCAGATTAGCATCATGACAGTCCTCAACTAAAGGAAGGTGAACTGGCTGTGTGGGAGATGGGACGCAACCTGAAGGTGTCAGCCCATCTCTGGAGGATGCACAGGAAATACTGTAAAATATTAATAGCTCTCTTAATTGAGTTTAGGTTGTTCTTACCTAATTTTGTGTTTGGCTGCCATGAGTAAAACTAATATATATGCACATTAAATAACTTACAGTTACATTTCCTCCAAAGAGCAGCATCTTCTAAAGTATTTGGTTCCAACTAGGAAATTGTGTTTGGCAGGAAACTGTCCTGTATCTCAGAAGCGTTGAGAAAATGCGAACTCCTGTCTTGAAGCTGATGCCTCACATTTGGCTGCGTAGTGTGGTCCATAGTGGTGTGAGATTCTGGCTGCACTTCTGACTGCGACATATTCTGGCTGTTCTGGGTATTTGGTGAATAACGACTACCATGTTCCCAGCTGGCAGTGAATTGCCCTTATCTGCTCTACCCTCCCATCTGATCTGTTTCTGATCCTCTAACGTGGAATGTGATACCTTTTGGCTGGCCAGTTTGCAAGTGTGATTCCTGGCACCATGACCATTTGTGTGAAACGGCCCATCCCTCTTCCCTGCAGGAGCAGCTGTACAAGATGCAGCACTGGCAGCAGCCGCAAGTCTATCCTCCTCCATCCCATTCCCCTCCCCCACGGACGCTTCACCCGCCACACCCCCAGCAGCCTGGCTTTGGCACCC
>Ga0181612_133160_pt1 | contig 15959 bp, 14 predicted proteins | sample HoacroProtozoa21_FD_119630 | JGI IMG/M metagenome (GOLD analysis project Ga0181612, IMG submission 119630) | Hoatzin crop microbial communities from Cojedes, Venezuel. Combined Assembly of Gp0051906, Gp0051904, Gp0051908
ATATCTGAATAATTTCTGTCAAAAAAGTCCTAGAAGTAGAAAACATGTTGATCTGCTGAAGAAAAGGATGATGTTGTATGCTTGCCTGCAATTTCAGGTACCTGAATGAAGGATATCAGAGGTCCTTTCTTGCCCTACGTTCCAGAGCTCCTATGGGAGCTGTATATCTAGGGCTGAATTTACAAAAGCCCTTTCCTTTGTGCTGTTATCTGTTTCTAGTGCAAGGCAAGTGTAAAATGCCATTGGATCAGAAAAAAAAGCTGTTCTCACCTAAATGGATGGGAGTAATTGGTTCATATTTGCTGTGCTTGTTGAGTAATCATGAACAGAAAATCACCAAAATACTTGCTATTAAGTTTTTTAACACGGTTATACGATTAGCTTTCACCACTGGATTTGATGTGGCTGAATCAGAAGCAGATTGCAACACATTGAAACACAGTGCTATGGATATAGGACACCAATCTCTTTTATCTAAAGGTTTGTTATTGAACAAGAAACAAGGAACAAGGAATATGATGCTAAAATAGAAGAGTGGTACAGTCCACAAAGTCCTTTGTGCACTGATTCCTACACAGCAAAATACATAAACATCATCAGCACCCTCAGAGAGATCATCTCTGCAGATGGTGTCTGATGTATGCACTTACGGGTTTTTTTGCCCATATTTGTATATGGTTCGTTTTGTCATATATTTGGGTACATATCCCAGTATTACTTGAGGTGCTTTATGTCTGTGGGTTATTTCTATACTAATTAATGTTTACAACAAGAGATTTCCCTGACAGTTCTCTGGCATTTTTGCAAGTGTACTCGTAGATTTGCACTGATACATAGTTATACATTTTGTACACTTTAACCAGGCAAATAATTTCAAAGAATGCATACGTTATTGCTGTTAGTATGATCAAATCTTAGAACCAGTGTTACTTGGGCAACGATTTATATCAAACTTCTACTATACTCTCCTAAAACCTTATGGCAAGCTCCTGTAAACTCAGACACTGTATTCCTACTTGTGTCACATCAAAGTTAGGTCTTCAGGTTCTCATTAGGTATTTTTTTTTGCTGAACTGGAAATTTCCCCCAAAGAATCCCTAAAATCTTTCAATACCCCCCAGTCATCAACTTCTGGGAATAACTGCTTTCCTGTGAAGCAGACTTTGATGAGGTTGGTGACAATAGGGAAAAATCTACTGTCACATCCTGGAGACAATGTTACATTGATATTTTGTTACCTTAAATAATACACAAATCCTGCTTTTCCAGGTGTGTAGTCTAAGTAAACCTTTCTATGTACTGCCTCCTCCAGTTCCTGCTCACGCAATTTCTTATTAGAGCAGTAGTCTGTGGGGAAAACACATCAACCCCTTCACAAAGCACAGTGCGTAGCCGAGGAGATGTGGCCTCTGAACAGGTTACATTCAGTGCCAGCCGCTTGTTAGCTGCATCAGGAAGATGCTCTGCCCACATCCATGTTTTACCCCTGCAGCAGAAATTTCTCTGCTAGCTCGAGCTGTTGGGAAAGGGCACTGATGTGGCTGGCTGTGCTCTGGTGCTGGAATCACCTTCCTCACCTCTCTGTTGGCTGCTGTATTCTGTGTCCACGGAACACCCAGGCTAGTCAGCCCAGAATCTGAAAGTCATGATTTGGTTTCAATAACAGTATGAAACTAACTTCCAAAAGGGTGGCATTTGAACATTAGGTTTGAATGTCAGCCCCTGCTAGTCTGTCTCCCAAATGCTGAACATCCTTTGCCCACTTGCACACCTAACACCTGATGCAGCTGACCCAGCGGGATGTGCAAAGCACTCTGTTCCAGGAGCCAGCAAGGCTCAGCAGACCCAACCAAGCGCAGGGGATGCAGCAGTCTGCCCTGAAGAGATTAGGAAATCACCACAAAGGATGGTGGCAGGTTTGTGATGTGGGACATGAATCGTGACTGTGAGGAGCCTGCTTCCTGGAGGGGAGAAAACGTGCCTGACAGGGAGGGTCTGGTAACTTGTGTGAAGACCATGGAATTTCACCCTGGCTCCTGTTGAGAAAGGACTGTAGTTTTCAGCGGCTTGACAACCCTATTTTTTCAAAAACTCTGAGTCAGGCTGCAAGAACTATGAGATTGCTTCTAAATAATAAGTTTGAGGATCATTCTCCATGTCTTCAGGGTTTTTTTTTATCTTGAGCCTTTGAGTCACTCATAGTTTAATATTTCCAAGCCCTTCCCTTCCTTTTTATTCCAGAATGATTTAAAAAACCCTTAAAAGTGAAAGAAAAAGAGAACTTGGCATATCTCACAATTTGGCAGAGGTTCCAGCACTTTATACTAGCAGCATGAAATAATCAAGAGTGGGCACTGCTGCATTCAGCTTGCCCTGAGCACTGCTACAAATGCTAAAGTAAGGGAACTTGCTTTTCAGAAAGCAAATTTTTTTAAACTTAAATCTGATATAGACATGGATCTTCATTCCCCAGGCATACCAGGCAGTTTGTCCTGTTGACTGTTCTGGTTCAAGCACACATAACTGGAAACATCTTGTTTTAGTGAGAGAGCTCACAGTAACCAAGTACAAATGACTAACATGATATCCAAGTAAAATGTTATGTGATATAAATGTGAGCCCCACAATTACTTTGGGTTCTTGCACTGATCTTAATACAGGCAGGTTTATTTTTCCAATCCCAAGTGAATAATGAATGGAATTCATACACTTGGCATTAACTCTATCACCTGTTGTTCTTCCACCACTGGCTGCAGGAGTGCTGGAGGGAGAAGGGAAGGGAGAAACTTGGGGTTTTTTTAAACCCTGTACTACAGATCTGTACAGAGAGGTCCATGCAGACTGCCAGTGTATTAACCAGTTTGTCCTTCGGCAGGAATGGAAAGCTAGACAGTGGCACTCTGGGTTTGGGAGATTCTTCCAGATGCTATCTGGGCTGTGCTCTGGTTGTTCTGTTGTCACAGCTAAACACAACATTGCTCCCACTTCAGCAATCTTTAGAGAATAAACCAGAGACCTTTTCTCGAAATAGATGCATTAAGCCATTCCCCTAAAGCAACACTGTGAAATTTTGCCTTGTAAGAGGGTTTGCAAAGCACTCAAGCATGTTAGCAGGAGAGGAGGAAAAATGAATACTTGCATATATACTGGACATGATCTATCAGAGTTAATCCTTTGGCTCTCTTTGTCTGACACCCAGTAGTAGGAAGCCTGCACCAGCAACCTTGCACTGTGTTATTTGTGATTAAATTGCAGTCTTTGTAAACAAAGAAACTCAGCAGTCAGAATATTAAACTGGACTTCACAGAGGAAACGAGGGGAAACTTGCTGAAGATACCATCTTGTGGCAGTAAGAGGCACAGACCAACAGCGCCAGCAGATATGAATTGTGTGAAGCAAGCATCAATCCTATCGAATAGCTGATGATAAACTCCTTCCTTTCGAAGCGAAGGATGCCACCAAGGAGTAAGCACTAGGCTCAGAGCTCACTCTGCCTAGTGTGTCCTACGCCAGGAGCTACAGGGAGAGGACACGCAAGAAAAATCACATGCTTACACTGCACCCACCCCACAAGCGGTCGGTCCTTGATGTTCCTTGTCCAAAGCACCTCCCCCTGCGAAAGGGTGATGAGATGAAAATGCAAACCTTGTCCTTCTAGTGGGATGTCATCTGGATCTGCGCGGTGGCCACTTTCCAGATGCCTTTCCACTGCAGTGGGAAGCTTTGTCCTCGGTACCTTTGCCACCAGCAGCCCAGGCCCTGCTGCCCAGCACGGCTCTCAGAGTACAGCGCATCTGCCCGCTCCCTGCTGTTCCACAGCCCAAGTCCAAGCACAGAGATGCCGACAGTACAGGCGGGTGGAGCAGATCCCAGCTGGGGTCCATGTCCTGCAGTGGGACTGCAAGTTGCAGTCTGTTGCAGTGCATGTTACAAGAGCTAACCCATTGTGACATTTTCTTATTTCCCTTCCCTCATTTATAGCAATACCGTGAACACAGAGTACAAGGTAAATGAGATCATCGTAAAATGATTCTCTCTGCAAATATATAACTAGTAAATTTAAGAGGGCTGAGGAAAAGTCCCAAGAAGCAAGAAAACTTGAACACTGAAAAAAATGGCCACCTCAACCACTTCTTACAGGCAAAACCTACCATGCCATGCTCAGCGTCAGTTTTCATGTCTTGACTATTCCTTGTGGCTGGCCAGAAAGACCACATTGCTCTAGCAGTACCTGTGTGCCAGAGTTTATTTCAAGAGCCTCATAGACAAGAGACATCACTTGCAAGATGGACCAGAAGAAGCCTGCCGTGAGAGCAACTGTCTTGAACATAGCGGTGGGTATGCACTGTTCCTTATGTCCTCAGCATTTAGGAGTAAAGTGTGTAGAAAGCCCAAGTACATGTGAAAACCCAGTGTGCTTTTGGTCTAAATTAATTAGAAAGCTTACACACCTAAAATCAGAAGAACGTATATCTAGCTCCTGATGAAATCACCACATTGAAAAATTTGAGGTGCAAGAATATTTGAAAAAGAAAATAGCATGCATGAAGAAACTGAAGATGCTCCATTCATGTAATTTTTTACAAAAAAATGTGAAGGGACGAGGTGATTATAGAGTACTGAAGTACTTTCACTGGGAGGAACTTCAGAATTCTCAAAAACATTTTATTCTAGTAGAGAAACTACAACAAGAAATCAAAAGCCAAAAACTGAACCTTGACAAATCCAGCCTGAAATAAAAGGTATAAATTTTTTACAGTGAAAAGGCTTATTCACCAAGCGAAGTGATACATTCTTCCTCTGACACCTGTGGATGAGGTCTGGATGCTTTTCTGTATTACACGTTCCAGTCAGGCCCAGGTTACTAGGCTCAGTGGGCATAAGTGGGTGAAAGTCTGTGGACTACATTGTTCAGGCAGTAAGAATAGAACGTGCAATTGTCCCTTTTAGCCTTGAGAACTATTGCAACAATTTTAAAAAGGCTTGGATGACTTTCTGAGGAGTATCACTTGGTAATAAATCTGAGGAGAAACTGCTACAGCATCACTGAAAGAAAGATCTTCAAACCAGGCTGAGCCGTACTGAAGGACAAGGTCCTTGAGAAGGGATATGGGTGAGACACTGGGTTTGGAGTGTAACAGCTGGTTAACAAGCTAGGCAAACTCTCCTGTGTACTGACACCTTAAAACTCTTCAATCATGTTGTCTTTTACAAAAACTGAGAAATACCTATGAAGACTTACAAAGGCAGATGTATTGTAGCTGTTCTGTATTAGATGGTAAAGACTCTTGGACTGAAAGAACTTGATGAGGAAATGCCTCTCTACACCTTTTTTGGAAGCTCTGTGTGAATCTGCAACATGATGTGCTTGAAGCTGACGCTTCTTCAGTGTTCCTAGATTTATTAAACATGCACAACAATAGTTTACAAGTTCCCGGTCTGTTTTAGCAAGCAAAAATCTGTTCCTCTCTGGCAACAAAATATTTAACAGCAAAAGGTGCTTTCTTAAACATAGCTTTTGTACCTGCTGGAATCAGAATTAATTACTTTGTCTGTAGCATGTAAGTGTCACTGACATATCTTTGCTACTTCCCACTTTTCTGCATGTCTGAAGGGTAAATAAACACCTTTCCAGCAACGCAGCGTTAACATTTTTTTACTTTTCCAGTATGTATACATAAATAAAATTTTTCTTACTGACTGTGATCCTGTTGGCAATGGAGTTTCATTGATGACCAATAGTTTGCTTTACTGATTGCCAACAAACTAATTAAATTAGATGAATGGTACTGGTCAGCTAGCTTAAAAAATAATAAGGCTCTTGCTGATCAAGGACATTTTGTAGCCACTTTGCTAAGCATAAGAATATATAAACAAGTTACTGCAAAGCAGGCTAAAGTGTAAACTTGCAGCAAATCAATTGCTTTGCAGTAAATGTGCCTGTCCTCCCTCTTGGCGTGCCTTGAAATACCTGAATTGGCTTGCGTGTGTTATCGGGTAACAACACGCACCGGCTCACTCTGACTGCCGAGCAGCAGGGTAACATGTCTGGGTATCCACCCCCTCGGGCTTTCCGGACGTTTTAGTGCGGACGTTCTGCCATTTTGGGCAGACACCTGAAGCGAGAGCCAACACGGATGCGAACCTCAGGGGGCTGGGCAGGGCGGCTGCCCAGCTCCATCTCTCCCCCTCGCCTTCTGCCGGCCTTCACTGTGTCCTGGCACCAAGAAACCCAAAGAAAGAATTAGAGGCTTAAAAATTCCCACCGCACCGCAAAAATATGACTAAAAATAAAAAACATAGGCCTTATTTTTTCCCTCCTCCTCTGCTGTTTCACACCAGGAGACACTCCGGGGAGTGGGGTACAGCTCCACAGGGCTGGGAGCTGCCAGAAGCTCGGCGCAGGGGACCTTTCTGCAGATTTAAGGTTCTTCGCAGTGTTTTGGGTTCCGCCCTCACCCCGAGACCTGCATTCACCACGGACAATGAGGTGCTGACCCAAGCGCTGCGTGGCAGGGCAAGGCGGGCGGCTGCTGGCAGCACTGGGCCCCCCAGTCCCCAGCCTAGCAGCCTGCCAGCTGCCCACCCTGCTGTCGGGGTGAGGGAGACGGCAGCAGCGGTGAGGGGGACATGAGGAGCTCCTGAGGGCAGCGGCAGGACGAGCCAGGCTGGGTCCCCTCCCGCACCGCCTCTGTCAGGGGCCAGCAGCCACCCTCCCCCTGCCCGGGCCTGAGGCTGGGGCTTGTCCCAGACGCCTTCCCCGCTGTGTCAGTGCTGGAGGTGAGGGGAGAGACAAGGAAGCTGCTGCCCCCCAGGCCGTTCTTCCACCCTGCTGCCGTGGGACAGGCCTTTCCCCACTCAGGTGCAGGGATGAAGGGTCCCGCTCCCTGCCCTCCATCCGCTGGGGCCTTGGCCCCTCGTTGACATGGGGCTGGCGTCTGCCATGGAAGGGACATGAGACGTTCCCTGGGGTAGCCCGCAGAGCGAGGAGCATCCTCCCTACGGAGCGACGGCTCAGCTGGGAGCTACCGCTGCTTGGCAGTCTCGTCCAGGGCCCATTCACCAGTGGTCTCCAGATGGAAAGAGAGAAGGAGCTGTGCATGGCTGTTTTCAGGGAGATCACAGGAAGGGATCTCCTCAGCTACATCTCCGAAGGTAAGGAATACGTCAAATTAATTCAGTGCCTCTGTAACATAAAGCCAGTAAAGTCACCGCTGCATTGAGTTTATGGCGAAGTGTCCAGGTTATCATTGGTCGTCAGGGATTAAGGATGGGAACAAGCCTGAATCTGTGGGTGAAGAAGGGGTGTTGCCCTCCGAGTCCAACTTTAAACTAGGGTTTGGTAAAGGCTCACGGTCTCTAAGTCCCTTTCCTTGTCTTGCTGAGCATTGATGTTGGCTTCTCTTTCATTAAGATGATGAGGCCAGTAGTGGGAATGCAGATGACAGTCCCCTGGCAGATGATCCCAAGAACCGGAAACAATATGAGACATCACTGGAGACATTTGAAGATAATGCTTTCCAGAGATGTGGCAAGGCAGAGGCCTACGAGAGCCAGCACGTGTCAGAAATGCACCAGAGGGACCTCCCTGGGGAGAGATGGGATGACTGCATTCATCCAGAAAAGGCCCTTGAGGGCCTCCACAGCATCCTTCTCCACCCAGAAGATGCTACAGGAGATGATCACTCTGGATACATTGAGTGTGAGGAAATCATCAGTCAGACATCAAATCATCAGCAAGGTGAGGCATCCCAGACAGAGAAACCCCACAAATGTCCCAAATGTAACAAGGGCTTCAGGTGGTGCTCTGATTTAATTAAACACCAGAGAACCCACACAGGTGAGAAGCCCTTCATATGCAGTGAGTGTGGGCAAACCTTTAGGGTGAGCTCCCACCTTACCTCCCACAGAAGACTGCACACAGGAGAAAGGCCCTACCCTTGTCTCAAATGCAGGAAAAGCTTCAGCCGAAACTCTCACCTTACAAATCACCAGAGAGCCCACAACGGCGAGAGGCCCTTCAAATGTGTGCAGTGTGGAAAAGGCTTCAGTGATTCCTCAACGCTCACCCAGCACCAGCAAACCCACACTGGTGAGAAGCCTTACGTGTGTTCCCAATGTGGGAAGTGCTTCAGACAGAGCGCTCACATCGACACCAGCGAGTCCACGCAGGAGAAAAACCCTTTATGTGTGCTGAGTGTGGGAAGTGCTTCCAAAACAAGACACACCTCAAGCAGCACTGTAAACTTCACCTGAAATAGACAGCAGGGCAACATTTCTCTTGGGTCTGTGAGCACTGGCGCCTTGCCTTTAAAAAGAAAAAATTAAATTATAAATTCTATAGTATGATTGAAAGAAGGAAGAAACTGCCAAGGCGAGGGGAGGGTCTCTGTCACAGAGTGAGTAGGTTGCTGATGAGGTGGGAAGGGGGTGTCAGGGTAGGGACAGAAGTGGGAGTAAGCTTCCTGTCAGCAGGAACAGCTTGTCATGGGGATTGAGGGAATGGATGTGGTAACAAGAAATAGAGAGGAAGTTCAGCAACGGAGGAATTCAGTGCTTAGAAGGCTGACTGTTGGGAGCATGGTCTTCGGAGAGATGAAAAGGTCCCACTGTCTTACTGACAAGGCAAAAATGACAAAGTAGGTTCTGGCAATAGGAGCCCGCATTTGGGAAATGAGTCACTTGCTGAAATGCGGAAGAAAAGTCATCATTTTTTCTTTCTGGCAGCATCTGTAGGTATTTTAGGAGCTCTGTTAAACCTGGGCAAAAATGTCCCAGTTTTCTGGTGTGTGTTGTAATATTCCAGCTCTTTGATGTGTTCAGTGCCTTCCTCTATTAAATAGCAGCTCTGCTTCTGTTGTTCTCCCCCTTCATTTCCTGTTCTGTTTCTGTGTGTCTGGATTGTTCCTCCTACTTCAGTGATGGAGCAGCCATTTCTGCGTCCATTATTGGTCTCACCAGACCTTAGGATGAAATCTCACTAGCCTAGAAAAAAAGTAGTTGTTACTGTTTGTTAAACACCTTCTTTTTGCTTTTCTGAGCAGGGTTTGATACCCACCTTCAGCAGTATTTTGTTTTGAGCATTCTGAGAGCCTTATTCAACCCTAGAGGCAACTGTGATAACCATTGTATATGTAAATATATGGAGCTGATCTGGAGCTTTACTAGCAGCACTCAAAGGGATGTGATTTTTACATACTTGGGCGTCTTTTGGAGGCTTATGGCCAGCTCTGAGCCTTCTGCCTAGGAAGAGAGTGAAAGTGGGCAACTGGGAGTGGAGTGTGAATGGTGGTGACTGGAGGGCAACAGACTGTGAACAGAGGGGCCCAAAGGGGACTGGAAATGGAAATGGAGGGGAACTGGGAGGGAACAGAGTATGTACAGAGGGGAATGGAAAGGAACCACCTGGTGAGAAAAAAAGCCAACAATGAAGAAGACTGGAGAAGAGAAGAACGTGAATGATGATGCTGAAGGGGAAGAAGGCCTGAATGGAGGGGCTGTAGCTAAACAGATTTTCACCAGAGAGGTCTAGACAGAATAAGAACATGAAGGGAGGGGAAAAGCACAAATGGAGGGGACAGGAGAGGAAGACAGCTCCATCAGAGGGATCTGGCAGAAATGAGAATGGGAATACTGGGGAGCGGATGGAAACAGAAGGCAAATGTTTAGTGATGGGAGGGGAACAGAGCATGAACAAAGGTGGCTTTTTCTCATTTACCTCAACATTAGCAATGGTCTCAACATCGTCTCCATCAGCATGCTTGTATGTGGATGGACATTCTGGATGGATGGACAACCAGAAGGGTTAAAAAGAGTGGTTGGATGATTGGGCTCAGAAGGTTGTAGGTAGTAAGTAGGGTACTGCACAATTCTATACTGGGGCCTGTCTTGTTCCACATTTTTATCAGTGACCTGCAGGAAGCAATGGAGTGCACTCTTGGCAGGTTTGCAGGTGACACCAAACGGGGTGAAACAGCTGCCACGCCTGAAGGCAAGGCTGCCTTTCAGAGGTATGATGTGGGCTGGAGGGCCGGGCCAACAGAAACCTGATGGAATTCAACAGGGACAAATGCAAAGACATGCACCCAGGCTGGGGACTGACTGACTGGGGTCAGCTCTGCTGAAAAAGACCTGGAAGTCCTGGTAGGCAGCAAGCTGTACGTGAGGGAGAAGTGTGCCCCAGCAGCAAGGGCCGCAGGCAGTGTCCCAAGCCATGTTAACAGGAGCACAGACTGTAAGTAGGTGGAGGGCAAAGATTATCCCTCTCTACTTGGCGATGGTGGGACCTCTAATGTAATGGGGGGAGACAGAGTGGGCACAAAGGAGGTGGGGTGGGAAAAATGCATGAGAGAAGTGGAGAGGAACAGGGTATGCATAGAGGAGAATGAGTGGAAATAAGACTGTGTGCAGGGGAAGGAAGAGGAACAATGTCTGTGGAAGGGAATGAAGGGGAAGAAAGCACAGAGAAATGAAGTGTAATGTCCTGTCTGCAGGGAGACGTGAGGCCTGAAAGGACCAGCTGACTCTTCTAGGGACTAAAGCAGCAGCACCCAAAGTAGTCATCCCTCTTCCTTCTCTCCCAAAGCCTCTTGTGGGATTGGACTGACAGAGAGAGAGAGGGAAAAATTCCTTCAGGATGTTTGGTAATGTCACCAAGGCAGAAAAGGTGAATCATCACACACCTGAACAAGGCTGAGGGAGGATCAAGGAGTCTCCTCACAAGCAGATGGGAACCCAAGCTTATACTCCAGGTCTCGTGGTAGCACCACAACAGGCTATGGCTTGGCAGGGATGGAAATTGGCATTGCGGGCTGAGTTGCAGAAGTACTTCAGTTCCCTCAAGAGCACAAAGCTGCTCTTAGACACTCTGCTTTCCCAAAGTTCTCGCTTCCCCAAGGAGCTGGGCCCACCTTCCTGCAAATCCAAAGCAGTTCACAAACCATGAGGATGCCAGTAACCCAGTTCCTCTCTCCCTGCAAATTTCTAATGCCTGCAACAGTGTAAGCCTCTCAGGACTCGGTCTTCACAGAGGCCCTCAAGCAATCCTGTGTTGTCATTTGTCTCAGTTTCAGATCAGTTCTGAGAAGAGATCCTGTAAGTGTCTGGTTCCCTAACTTTTCCCACCCTGCTCTCTGTTCCTACTTTTGCTTGATCCTGGACGGTGAGTTAGTGTTTCCAAGGCATACAAAAGCCCTCAACACGCCAAGATTAAAGGTGCTGGGTCCCCAAGCTGTTTTGTTCCTCAGGCTCATTTTGTACCTCCACCCACCTTGGAGGCAGACCCAGGCCCACTCCCTTTCCTGTGCATCGTGAAGAGGTGGTCTTGGGTGTTCTGGCCAGTTCTGCAGATCCTCATACCTAACCTTCCACACAAGTTCACTAGCTGCAAACCCTCAGTTCTCTGCACCCAGGCAAATGGCACACCTGAGCTGCCAAGATCTCAGCTGTCTCCTGCTTTGCCTGCCCTCTAGACATCTGGCTTTTGCTCTCTCTGTTGGCCAGACTGTGGCCTCACAGCCCAGGGTGACTGGGGTAACAAAGCTTTTTGGGATGGGTGACACTGAGACACCCCTCTCCCTGGCCACTGCCTCCCTCCTTGACTCTGTTCAAGGAGTGGGGAGGTCCTGGACACCTGCGTTCCTGAGGCCCTGGGAGGGCAGTGGGGTATGGGGCTTAGAGCAGCAGTGCGAGACCCTGCAGGCTTTAGTTCTGATGGTGTCAAGGGAGCGGGGCAAAGGGGCTCAGAGAGAAAATGGGGAGGTTGGACTGGGTAGCCAGGGAAGGCAGCAAACCCTACTCTTCTGTTTTCGTGGTTTCCCTCCATCCCTGAGCAGGGTTTTGGACAGCAAGATATTGGGTTGCCTGAGACAGCCATAAGGTGCGGAGCCCATCTTTCTCTGATTGTGAGATGGTGAAAGATGCATGAACTGAGAGGCCTGGCAGGGAACAGAGTGCAGCTGGAGGGGAGGGGAGTGGAAAAGAGCCCCAGTGGAGGAGTTTAGGGGGAGCACAGTGAGAATAGAGGGGCGCGCCAAGGGCAGGCATGCAGACAAAAGTACTGGAAGGGCAATGGAGCATCCACAGTGGGGACTGAAGGGGAACTGAGATCAAAGGAACAGGGTGGGAGGGGAACAGAACTCAACAGGAACTGGAGCTCAATCTGGAGAACAGAGCATGTATGGAGAGGTCCGAAGGTGTAATTATTAGCATAAAGCCATGATTATTACTGGCACTGGTAGGTAAGACATGACCCCTGTCTGCAAGTTGCACCTGGAATCCTTATTGTCCTTCATGGGCAAATCATTCTCACCAAGAACTCCTCTGCAGTTCGGAGTCCTGTCGGGTAGAGAACAAACTTGTTTTTAGCAGTATTTTAGAAGGAAATTTTAGAGCATATGAATGAAATTAAGTGGCCTAAAAGTGATCTGTAGTTAGACACTGAGATCTGCATTTTAAAGTGGCCACAGCAGCAAGGCAGAAGCAGATAGACGGTTTCTCATGCCTGTGTGCCTTTGCAGTTGATACCAGCTGGATGAGGGCTGCCTAACTGCTGCCGCTGGTAAGAAGTGGCTGACTGATGTGGCATTGATTTGGCCTCATTTTGGTCAATTTTGAGGCCTGAGTTTAAGCAAAACTAGAAAATCAAACACAATTGGGCTAATCGCAAAGCTAAGCAGAAGCAGAAGGGGTTGATCCTTCCAGCAAACACCTGTGAACAGGAGACCATCTTAAACCATATTTTATTGGCTTACTTTCTGGGTAGGGCAATCACCAAGCTTATAAAGTATTTTGTTTAAAAATAAGGTTGGCCAAATCATGTCCAGACCACAGCAACTACTAAAAATGAGTGGAGAGAGCTCCCCAAATTACTCTCTGTTTGTCTGTGACGTACACAAGATTTGTGCCTCAGGTGGTTCCATGCCACCACGTTGCTGGTCCCTTTCTCGCTGTCAGCACCTTGCTTCAGAATGCTCTACAATTAACAGAAAAACGGGCAACTTTGGCTCCTACTTCAGTTCACTTCAGCAAGCCGCTGTAACAGCGGAAGGTGTCCCCAGAATATGACTGGAAGTTCTGATGGCTGGTTTTCTACTGCTTTAGATCTTACATACTTCACCTAAGATGCTACTAAAGAAAATGGTAGTATTTGCACTGGGACTATCTAATATGTAGGGCACTGAATAATTAAACTGAACACACACTTTAAGCTGCCAGCATCTCTGGAAATGTGATTTATATAAATTAGCACTGAGTCAGGTAAAACGTTTCTGTTCACACTATCCCAAACAGAACAGAGAAATTCCCATCTCTTAGAGCTGTTTTCAGAAAGTGAGCCATATGTTTAAGAAAGAAACACTGGATCACATCTATTTGTTCAGATAAATTCTACATTTTTGGCCTGAAAGTCAAGTTACACATTCTGTAGAAACTCATTTGACCATCAGAAGAGCACAGGGACAGCACATGTGCATCTGTCAGCTAAAGGTAGCCTTTGTTCCCAGCTGAAATCTGGAAATAGCACGATTTCTTTCAGCACTGTTTTTCCTCAGTGTTCACAAATGTCTTCACAAATGCAATGGAAACCCTTCAGTGACCAAGGATGTCCTGCAATATTTTGCTCCTTTTCATCTTGTTGAAGCTGTTGTTCTGCTGGGCAGCCATCAGCTTTATTGCAAAACTGGTGACTAGGAAAACGAGAATGGATGAGGGAGTCTTCACTTGACCAAATCTCCCCCTTCTCTCCCCCTACAAACTGTCATAAATAAAACTATGTTGCATTTGCATTGTGCTTTTGGCCTCACAGTGCTTACAGTGCCCAAATTTGCTCTGTGGTTTAACTGTCAGGTGAATGCCACATGAAACTGCGCAATACTCTTGAAAAAGTGAGCAAGATTTGTAACAGCTTTTGCAATCAGGTGGCTTCTACCTGCTGCAGAAGTAAGGCTGGCAGGAGCTGAGTGAGTGGGGTGTAGCTGAGTGTTGCATATTTGTAAAGTGTAATCACAGTTCTAGGTTGGATTGAGCCCTTACTGCTTTACAAACGCCTTGAAGGTGGTATGGAGCGAAAAGAAGGGCCAATGTGTTCACACCGTAGACTTTGTGGAATCCTATAAAACAATGTCTTAGTGCTGCACAAGATGTGGAAGTGGATGTAGACTATACAGTAAATCTACCCTGATCAGCCTGTGCTCAACAAACAAATGAACATCTCACTTTTATTTATTCAGGGTTGGGGTGGTGGGGGGAGGAGGGGGCTGTTACACAAAGTCTCCATTTAGGTTCTTCGTAGTTATCTGCTGCTGCTGTTCACCCAGCTCTCTTCTGGTTCAAGGGCCTACTTGTTTAGACAGGTCTCAGCTGCTCTTAAGACTTAGGCAGTCTTGCTTTTCAAGTACACCCTTCTCTGTGGGACCACGGAGGCAATCCACTGACCAGTGCACTGCTTGGCCTCTTCCCACGTGTAGCGGGGCATGTAGCCAAAATCCTTCTGTGCCTTTTTATAAGAGAAGGTGAATGGAGTATTCAGTAGAGTGACCAGGTGACGGTTGGTGGAGGGGATGTATCTGACAAAGGGCCGGAGCAAGAAGCTCACGATCTCCAGCAGCAGCGAGAAGTAATACAACGCTGTCAGAGGCATGGGGAGCCGGGGCTCAATTCCAAACCCCAGGTTCTTGGTCAGCTCATAATTTAGATCTGCGTAGCTCATATGAGGGGTGTCATCTGAGATGTAGTAGAACTGCCCTCTGATCTGCTTGGCTTTCTGTGGGACCCGCAGAGCTTTGGCTGCCTGCACATGTGCCCAGGCGATGTTCCCCACGTACACGGGGTTCACTAAAGCCTCCTTCCTGGAGAAGCGCAGGTAGACATTTTTGTTCAGCAGACACTTATCCAGATGACCTTGAAGAAATGGGCATCCTTCTCCAAAGATGTACATGGATCTCAGGGCACAAGTCATCAGTATGCCACCATCCTTTAACATCTGGCCATCTGCTTTCAGCACAGAATCCTCTGCCAGTCTCTTACTCTGGGCATAAGGAGATTTTGATATACTCTCATAAGCTGTATCTTCATCACCATTGAAAACTGGGTCACCTTTGCAGTTTGGGCCTGTCACTTCTATGGTACTGGTATATATGAAGTGCTGGACGTTACAGCGGACACATGCCTCCAGCAGTAGTTGAGTACCTTCAAAAGAGAAACATGCAGGTCAGTCTAGAGCTCCGCAAGCAGGAAGAAGTGGGCTTTTTAGATCAGAAACAACATCTCTGGCCCGAGCTCGGCCAGATCTCCCCTCTCTGCAGCTGGAAGAATCGTGTCCTGAAGTGGGCAGCATGTTCAATGAAATCGAACCAGCTCTGAATCTGTATTGAAGTGATATCGGTGCACCTGCCGCAGTTAAACAAACATGAACACTTGGTCTTAATCACATATTGTGGGGATTTTTATGCCAAGAGTCAAATTTTGCTTTTGCTTAGGTTAGCATGGATACTGACCACAGATTCAGGGGCTTGTGCCGGTTGGTTGGGTTGACTTGGCTTAAGGCAGAGAACTGTCGGAAGCTGCCCCTCTCATTAGGTACCATCCACCTTTATGCTGAAGCCCCTGCTTTCCAGGCTTGAGGATGCTCTTGGGTGGTTTGCTAAGCAGGGGCAGAACTGATGTGGGACCTGCAGGTTTGCTCCAAAATCAGCTTCACTCAGTGGAAGTCTATCCGCTATTCAATTGGCTTCAGAGGAGGGCTTGAAGAGAAAGTTCTGTCGGAACAATGCATGATACCATGTAGTCAAAGATCATAGAGCAAAATGCAGTGAGCAAAGTGATGTGTGTGTATGTATGCCTCCTTTTTCAGCAAATTCTGGCTTTTACTTGCAGTAATACAGGATTTCTTACTGTTGAAATCCTGTCCTAATGCTTTCATTGAGGGGAGCAGAGGTAAACTGGCAAGTTCAAGGTCTTTC
>Ga0181612_120341_pt1 | contig 15956 bp, 16 predicted proteins | sample HoacroProtozoa21_FD_119630 | JGI IMG/M metagenome (GOLD analysis project Ga0181612, IMG submission 119630) | Hoatzin crop microbial communities from Cojedes, Venezuel. Combined Assembly of Gp0051906, Gp0051904, Gp0051908
CGTATATTGATGCTGGTATTTATGCATATCGTAAGAGAGCAAACAGTATAATTAGAGAAGGTTTTTCTATAAAAAAAATGGTTATTGTAGATATTACACGTGAATTATTTGAAAATATTACAGATTATGATGAATCATTAAAATATGCTGCAGCAAATAGATGTATTTCAGCTTTATATAATGTGTTTTTACAAATACCTTTAGATAATAAAAATTCAATCACCCTTTGGAATGAAATAAAAAAGTATCGTCATTGTGTTTTAAATGATAATAATAAACTTATGAGAAAAAAGAATAAATTTTCAGCGATAGCTGCATATATGCCAAGGCGCATTGCATATGTAATTGGTCGTGAATTTGGACAAAAAAGAACATTTAGGAGAAAAAAATGAACTATATTAGTTTGCTTATTACGGTTACATTACTATATTTAATAATGGATAATAAAAAAATATTATTAAGATGTTCATCTATTCTAAATAAAAAGAAGGATATTACAAATATATTTGTTTTATTATTGGGATTTATACCAATGTTTTTGATTGCCGGCTTCAGACCTGTTAATATTGGAACTGATACAAAATTATATATTTCTATTTATCAAAATTTATATAGGTATAATGGTGATCTTATAAAATTAATTAATAACTATAGTAAATATCGAAAAAACCCTGGTTGGACGGTACTTTTTAAGTTTATTTCTAATATTTTTGGTGAATCTCCAAGAACTTATATTTTGAGCTCTTCATTAATTATTTATTTACTTTTTATTATTGGTTTATATTTGTCTCACAAAAATATTAAACATGGAGTGATTGTTTTTCTTTTGTATTTTTATTTGCCATCATTGAATGGAATGCGTAATTTTATTGCGTTTGGTTTTGTTTTTTTAGGTATTGTTTGTAAACTGAATAAGAGAAACTTTATTTCGTTATTGCCTATGTTGATTGCTTTTACAATTCATAAAACCGCAATTATTGGATTTTTTATTTTGATTATTATGTCTATTGAATGGAATGAAAGGAGATTCTTAAGTTATTCTATTGTTGGTTCAGTAATACTATTAATTTTATTACCTATATCTATTAAATATTTTGCTAATTTTTTTGGAGACTATAGCTTTTATCTTACAGACAAAAGTGCTGGATATTCAGTAGGTGGTAAAAGTGTTGCATATCAAATATTTTTCATATCATTATTAATCTATGGTTGTAAGGTACTAAAAACATATCCAACAATTGATTTTAATGAAAAAAAATATATATATTCATTGATGGCTCTTAATGTAACTGAGATTATAATAGCTTTTGCAGGATTTCAATCATGGTATTTGTTGAGAATAAATAATTATTTTGCTATTTCTAGTTTACTTTTGTTGCCAACTTTATCTCAATATAAAGTTAAACATAAGAATTTACTTCTTTTTGTAGGATATGCAATATTATTGTTTGGCTTTATTTATACAATAGTTGGTAATTATGGTAATGTTTTGTATTGATTTATTATGATATAGCATTTTATATTAAATTATTTTAAAATTAAACAAGTTAAAGGGGAAAATATTATGGCGAAAAAGAAGAAGTTAACTCCTGAGGAGTTAGAAGCTGAAAATGCTAAGATGAGAGCTGAAATTGAGGCTAATAAACAAGCTAATAGTGAGGATTCTAAACGTATTGTTAATGCGTTGAGTATGCAGAATATTTTAATTTACTGCGTTGTTATTTTATTGCCTATTGTTGGTGTTCCACTTATTTGGTTAAAGAAAGATAAGATGGGCATTAATTTTGCGAGTAGAGTTGCTTGGACATTTGTTGGTATTATTATTTTTGTTCAACAGATTAGATTACTATTGAGTTTATAAAGGTGAAGTGTTTCACCTTTTTTTAATGGGATAAGTGCGTTATAATGTGACAAGAAAGAGGTAGATTATGAGTACTAAACATGGGTATTGGATTCATCATGCAATAAAGTCAGAAAGTGATATTAGTGGATATCGTTTTTTACCTAAGTGCGATTGTTCAAATTGTGGATATACTTCAACGATGGAAAAGAAGATATGTCCGTCATGTGCGTCAATTATGGATCGTAGTGCTCCTAAGGATGCCATGATTGAAGATGATGAATAGGAGTTTTACTCCTTTTTTTATGGAGATAATATGATTATAGATAAAGTTATTTTTAATGAAGAAAGAAATGTTAGCTTAGATATTTACGTACAACCTGTGGGTGATGAGTATGGCCACTTGAGAAAAAGAAAAGGTATTCTTATTTTACCGGGTGGTGGATACAATCATTTGAGTAAAAGAGAAGGCGAGAGTGTTGCCTTAGCTTATTTGAGTAGAGGTTTTCAAGCCTTTGTGTTGAACTATACCCTTAATGATAAGTGGCCTTTACCATTGGATGACTATGAGATGGCAATGAAGTATCTAAATAATCATTTAGAGGAGTATCATTTATCAGATATCGTAGTAATTGGTTTTAGTGCGGGTGGACACTTAGCTAGTAGTGGTAGTGTATTTAGTGAATATAAGCCTAGGGTATTGTTGTTAGGATATGCTTTAACGAGTAGTGATGTTATTGAATATATTGATGATTATCCTAGTGTTTATGAAAAAATTGATGATAATACGCCTCCTACATTCTTATTTGCGAGTAGTAATGATCAATCAGTTTCGGTGCGTAATAGTTTATTGTTTGCGAATGAATTGAGTAAACATGATATTCCTTTTGAACTACATGTATATCCTTATGGTCATCATGGATATAGCTTAGGTACTAGTTGTGTTCAAAAGGATGATGAACCATTGGATAGTCGTATATCAAGATGGGTAGATGATAGTATAAAGTTTATTGAATTTATTTGTGATAATAAGTTTGATAGTGCTTTTTAATCATTACGGGGTTACAATTGTTTAATGAGGTTTATATATGTTTAAGAAAGTGTTTGATGGTGTTGTAGAAGTATTGATATTATCAATAGCTACTTTTATTATTGGATTTGGTGTTTATTTCTTTTTGATGCCAAGTCATGCGAGTGTTTCAAGTGTGTCTGGTTTAGCTATTATGCTAACGAATGTTTTCCCGCTTAGTGTGTCAGCATTAACGATGATTATGAATGTATTGTTGTTGATTGTTGCGTTTTTAACTTTAGGAAATGAGTTTGGGGCAAAGACCGTTTATACTAGTATTTTATTACCGGTTATTTTAGCTTTATTTGAAAAGTTATATCCTAACTTTACGAGTTTTACGAATAGTGCGGAATTAGATGTTGTAGTATATGTATTCTTAGTTTCGCTTGGTGCTAGTATTTTATTTAATCGTAATGCGTCAAGTGGTGGCTTGGATATTGTTGCGAAATTATTAAATAAGTATCTTCATATGGAATTAGGATCAGCTATGACAATGGCTGGTATGTTAATTGCTTTATCATCATTCTTCTTCTATGATGTTAAGACGGTTATTTTATCTATCTTAGGTACGTATTTAAATGGTATTGTGTTAGACCATTTTATCTTTGGTCAGACAATTAAGAAAAAAGTTTGTATCTTAAGTATGAATCCTAGTAAAGTGCGCGATTTTATCGTTGATGAGTTACATAGTGGGGCTACATTGTATGATGTTAAGGGTGGCTATAATCATGTGGAAAGACAAGAGGTTGTAGCGATTGTTAATAGGAATGAATATCGTGAATTATTGAATTGGATATTGAGTAATGATCCTAGTGCTTTTGTAACGGTATATAATGTAGCGGATATTAGATATATGCCTAAAAAGGTGAAGTAATAAAAAACTTCATCTTTTCTTTTTTTAGTCTGCTATAATATAGAAAAGGATGATTATTATGTTAGATAAAATTATTGATAATTTTCTTTATGTGTCTGGTATTAAGAGTAAACATAAAGATAGTGAACGAATGATTGGTCGTCAGAATTTGATGATGGGTTCACTTATTTCCATTTATATTATATTTCTTAGTTTAAGTGGAATTTTTAATCGTAGAAGTCATGAATATGGTTTCAAGTATGATAATATCTTGTTGTCATTGATGTTGATGGTTTTTACAATGTTGGTGTTATATGCTAATGCTAAATGTACTAAAGGTAGTAAGTTTAAAAGTTGGATGAATGTTGTATTCTATGGCTTTATTATTACATTATTATTTATGGGTGATTTAAGTGCTTTTTGGTTTTATAAGGAGGGACAGTTCCCAATTGGTTTTATTAATTTGACGATTATTGTGTTCTGTTTATTTGCAATTAAACCAATAATATCAATGCCATTAATGATTGTTAATTTGTATAGTATTCGTGGGTTACTTATTTATCTTAATGTTAAATATTTATCGGATAATCAGTTATTGATGATTGGTGTTAATATTGAGATTATTTCTATAATTCGTTATTATATTGCAAAGCGTAGTATTGATAATAAGATTGAAGTTGATAATGTTAATAAGAAGATGAAGTCCATTAATAAGCAATTAGAAGAATTGAGTTTACGTGATTCTTTGACAGGGTTATTAAATAGACATAGTTTGCGTTTGAACTTTAATGGGTATATTGGAGAGAAAGTGTTTGTGGTCATGATGGATGTTGATGACTTTAAACACTATAATGATGAGTATGGTCATGAAGTAGGTGATGAAGTCTTAAAGGAATTTAGTATTATCATCGAAGATGTATTTGATAATGCGGATATATATCGTTATGGTGGTGATGAATTCTTATTAGTTAGTGATTGTGATGTTGAAGATGGTATTGAAGGCTTGAAGGAAATTAGAAATCGTTTCCATGGCTTAAGATTCACAAATCATGGTAAGAATGCCACATGTAGTTTTGGTTACGTATATGGTATGTGTGATAATGATTATAATATGCGTAAGATGATTAATACCGCTGATGAGAATTTATATAAATCTAAAGGCGAAGGTAAAGATCGTTTCTATGGTGAAGTAAAAGAGTGAGCTTGCTCACTCTTTTATAATATTTATTAGTTTTTCACAGATATCATTAATTGGTTTATTCTTAGATGTTACAAGAAGAATACTTGTATTCAAGTTATCTTCTTCAATATCTTGGATATATAAATCTTTACATAGACTGCGTAATGAGTTAGGAAATATTGCTTGACCGAAACCATTGTGGACTAAATCAATAGCAGTTCTAGCATCATCACACTCGCAATATGGATTCAATTGTAAATTATATTTAATAAAGGTTTGATTAATTAATTCATAGTAACGGCGATAGATAATTAGTCTATTTTTTTTGATGTCTTTAATGGTTGTGGAATTTGTTGGGAATGGTTCACTACTTACTAAAATCATATGTTCATTACGAATGTTTATATAGTTTAAGTTATTCATATTAGCGGGTGATCTAATGGCCGCAATATCAATCACATTTTCAAATAATAATGAAGTTAATTTAAAAGTATTTCCATCATAGATGGAGTAATGAATATTAGGGTATTCTTCTTTTAATTTAGTTAAATATGGTAATAACACTGGGAGGGTGGTTGGGGTGATGCCAATTCTAAGGAGCGGTGTATCTTTGAGCGTGGTTATTTCTTTAATTGTTTCGGAAGTCATGTTTAAGATGATTTCGCTTTTTTGATAGAGGGCTATACCTGATGGGGTTAGGGATATGGTTTTGGAACCGCGTGTGAAAAGGGTGGTATTGAGTTCTTGCTCGAGTTGTTTGATTTGATAGCTGAGTGGTGGTTGGGTCATATTGAGGGCTTTAGCGGCGCTGCTAATGGAGCCATGGTCGACGATAGTTTTAAAGTATAGTAATTGTTTGATTTCCATATGGTACTCCTATATAAAATTTATATATCAAATGAATAAAAAGAATATTTTACATATATTGTTATATTATCTAAAATATTATTTGTAAAGGTGATAATTATGAAAATAGTATTAAAACATTTAGAAGAGTTTAAAGTGGCTTCGATATTGGCTCCTTTATTTAAGATGCTTGAAGCGTTGTTTGATTTATTGGTGCCAATGGTCGTGGCTCGTATTATTGATAATGGTGTTAGTAGTGGTGATACGGGTTATATTTTTAAACATTTTATCTTATTGATTGTGTTAGCTTTAGTGGGATTGGGTTGTAGTGTTGTGGCTCAGTTTTTTGCGGCTAAGGCTTCGGTTGGTTGTGTTACGAATATTCGGCAGAGCTTGTTTGATCATATTCAGTCTTTTTCTTATAAAGAATTAGATAAATTGGGATCATCAACTCTAATTACGCGTATGACCTCGGATATCAATCAGATTCAGACGGGTTTGAATTTATTCTTAAGACTTGCGATGAGATCGCCATTTGTGGTGCTTGGTTCATTGCTAATGGCTTTCTTAATTGATGTAAAGTGTGGATTGGTTTTCTTGATTGTTATACCTATTCTTGCGGTAGTGGTTTTTGCGATAATGTTAGTTAGTGTTCCATTATATCGTAAATCACAGATTTATCTTGATAAAGTTACGGATTTGACGCGTGAGAATTTAACAGGTGTTAGAGTGTTACGTGCTTTTAGACAAGAAGATAAAAATGTTGCGGATTTTGAACTAGAGAATAATCGTTTGCGTAAACAGAATGAGTTTGTTGGTCGTATTTCTTCTTTAATGAATCCTTTGACATATGTGATTATTAATTTAGCTACGGTTGTATTAATTAAGGTTGGTGCGATTCAAGTTAATAATGGTTTATTGTCTTCGGGTGAAGTGGTTGCGTTGTATAACTATATGGCACAGATTGTGGTGGAATTAATTAAGTTTGCGGATTTAGTTATTCAAATTAATCGTGCTGCTGCTTGTGCGGAAAGAGTAGAGTCTATTGTAAATATTCATGATGAAATGGAATATCCTATTAATAGTGCTGATGTAAGAGATGGTGATTATATTTCCTTTAATCATGTGTTCTTTAAATATGAGGACGGTGCTGATTATGCCTTGAGTGATATTGACTTTAAGGTTAAGAAAGGAATGCGTGTTGGTGTTATTGGTGGTACGGGTTCTGGTAAGAGTACTTTGATGAATGTCTTGGCGCGTTTCTATGATATAGATCAAGGTGAAGTTATGATTGATGGTAATGATATTAAAGATTACACACAGAGTGATTTGCGTAAGATGTTTAGTATTGTACCTCAAAAGGCTATGTTATTTGCGGGTAGTGTTCGTGACAATTTGAAATGGGGTAATAATCAGGCAAGTGATGAGGAAATGAATGAGGCTTTATCTTTAGCTCAGGCTAAGGAGGTATTTGAACAAAAGGATGGTTTAGATACTATTCTTGAACAAAATGGTCGTAATTTATCGGGTGGTCAGAAACAACGTCTTACTATTGCACGTGCTTTAGTTAAGAAGGGTGATATTTTGATTTTAGATGATTCATCTAGTGCTTTGGATTATGCGACGGATGCGAAACTAAGAAAGTCGCTTCGCACGTTAGATGACGTAACGACGTTTATTGTGTCCCAGCGTACAGCTTCAATTAAAGATGCGGATTTGATATTAGTTCTTGATGATGGTCAATTAGTTGGTAAGGGTAGTCATGAAGAGCTTATGAATAGTTGTGAAGTATATCAGGATATTTATTATTCACAATATCCTAAAGAAAGTGAGGTTAAGTAATGGAGACTTTTAAGAAGTTATGGTCTTATATTGATAAATATAAGCTATTGTTAGTTTTATCCGTATTACTGGCTGGAGTTACGGTTATTCTCACTTTGTATGTGCCATATATCTTTGGTGAAGCGATTGATACGTTAATTGGTCAGGGTAGTGTTGACTTTAATAGTCTTAGTTATTATTTATTTAAGATTAGTATTATTGTTGTGTTGATTGGTGTATTTACATGGATTATGAATATTGTAAATAATAAACTTACGTATCGTGTGGTTGAGGATATTCGTAATAAAGTAATTAATCATCTTCAGCATTTACCTTTGAAATATTTAGATGGTCAAGCGGTTGGTGATATTACGAGTCGAATGATAGCGGATGTTGATCAGTTGAGTGATGGTTTATTGCTTGGTTTTACAAAGTTATTCTCAGGTATTATTACGATTGTGATGACATTGTATTTCATGTTTACGAAGAGTGTGATTATTACTTTAATGGTTATGGTATTAACGCCTTTATCATTTTTTGTGTCAAAGTTTATTGCGAAACATTCATATAATATGTATCGTAAACAAAATAGTACTCGTGGTGAACAGACGGCTTTGATTGAAGAAATGATTAGTGGTCAAAAAGTTGTTAGAGCGTTTAATTATGAAAATACTTCTTCATTACGCTTTAGTAATATTAATAAGGAATTGCAGGAGTATAGTACAAAGGCTACGTTCTATTCTTCTTTGACTAATCCTAGTACGCGTGCGGTTAATTCAATTATTTATGCGGTAGTGGTTTTAAGTGGTAGCCATTTAATTATGTTAGGTAATTTGAGTGTTGGTGGATTATCAGTCTTATTGAGTTATGCTAATCAGTATATGAAACCATTTAATGATATTTCGAGTGTTGTAACGGAATTACAGAATGCTTTTGCGTGTGCGGAAAGAGTCTTTAATTTGTTAGATGAATCAGAAGAGGTTAAAGATAGTGATAAGGTCATTGATAGTGTTAGTGGTCAGATTGATATTAATGATGTGGCTTTTAGTTATAGTGATAAACCATTTATTGAGCACTTTGATTTACATGCTAAGAGTGGTCAAAGAATTGCAATTGTTGGTCCGACGGGTTGTGGTAAGACAACATTTATTAATTTATTGATGCGTTTCTATGATATTAATGATGGTTCGATTATGATTGATGGAACAAATATCTATGATATTAGCCGCGAATCACTTCGTTCACAATTTGGTATGGTATTACAAGAAACGTGGTTAAAGAATGGTACGGTTAGAGATAACCTTATCATTGGTAATAAAGATGCGAGTGATGAAGAAATTATTGAGGTTTGTAAGAAGACAAAGGCCTATAATTTTATTCGTCGTTTGCCAAGAGGATTAGATACTGTATTAACGGATGATAGTTTGAGTCAGGGTCAAAAACAATTGTTGTGTATTAGTAGAGTAATGTTGTGTAATCCTAAGATGTTAATCTTGGATGAAGCTACATCTTCCATTGATACGCGCACGGAATTAATTGTGCAGAATGCATTTGATATGTTGATGAAGGGTCGTACAAGTTTTATTGTGGCACATCGTTTATCAACGATTGTAAATGCGGATATCATTCTTGTGATGAAAGATGGTAAGATTATTGAATCAGGTAATCATGAATCATTATTAAAGGCGAATGGTTTCTATACAAATTTATATAATTCGCAGTTTGTAAAAGCATAATTGTGTTAAAATTGAATTAGATAAAGTAGTAAAGGAGATATAATTATGTTGTTTAAAGTCGTTCGTGAGAATGAGATTACTTATTATAATGCTTCTCATATTCGTAAGATGGCTGTTTCACCAGTTTATGGTGAAGATGACTTGTATGACTTAGCTTTCTATATTGGTGATAGTATGGAAATTGTTAAAGTTTGTAAGAGTGAAGAAGAAGCTGAAGAAATCATCTTGAAGTTATATCGTATGATTGATAATGAAAAAGATGATAACAATATTGTTGATTTAAGTACCATTTAAATATTATGATTAAAAGGATCGAATAGATCCTTTTAAAATGTGGAGGAATGTTATGAGTGATATTAAGATTGATGATTTGACTCAGGAAAGAGCGGATTATTGTTTATCTTGTCCTGTACCTAGATGTGAAACGGGGTGTCCTGTAGGAAATCATATCCGTGATTATATTAAAGCCATTAAAGAAAAGAATGTGGAAAAGGCTGCAGAAATTCTATATGATGTTAATCCTTTCCCACAATTGACTTGTCGTTTATGTGACTATGCCCGTCAATGCCAGGGACATTGCGTACGTGGTATTAAGTTTGAACCAGTTCAGATTCATCATATTGAACAATTTATTTCCGATAACGTTGGTCGTCAATATAAAACAGGCGATGACAATGGTAAGAAGATTGCGATTGTTGGTGCGGGTATTAGCGCCTTAGCTGCAGCTAAGGACTTAAGAAAGAATGGATATAGCGTTGATATCTATGAAAAGTTAGATAAGATTGGTGGCGCAATTTATTCTGGTATTCCTAGTTATCGTTTTGATAAGAAATATTTGGATGAAATATATGATGAAGAAAAGAATATTGGGGTAAACTTCCATTTTAATTGTGAAGTTGGTAAGGATATTACTTTTGATGAGCTTCGTAAGGAATATGATCGTGTATTAGTTACGGTTGGTGCTCAGATTGAAAATAAGTATGGTTTAGATGGTGAGGGTTGTGAAGCAGGACTTTCATTGTTATATAACCTAAATGTTTTAAACAAACATGATGAATATAAGAGTAAATATAAGCGTGCTATTGTCTGGGGTGGCGGTAATGTTGCGATGGATTGTGCGCGTAGTTTAGTTCGTATTCTTGATGAAGTTACGATTGTATATCGTCGTAGTGAGAAAGAAATGCCAGCTAATCGTGATGAAATTGAAGATGCGATTAAGGAAGGAGTTAAGTTTGCCTTCTTGGAAAATATTAAGGAACTATACCATGATGAGAATGGTAAGGTAGTTGGCGCACATTGTATTAAGATGGAACTTGGTGAACCCGATGCGTCTGGTCGTGCTCGACCAGTGGAAATTGAAGGTAGTGATTATGACATTACTTGTGAATTAGTCGTACCAGCTATTGGCCAAAAAGTTTCCTTTGATATCTTAGATAAGAATCTTGATAAAAAGGATGAAACACACTTATCTACTCTAGATAATGTATATTTAGCAGGGGATGCTTACTTAGGTCCTAAGACGGTTGCGGCATGTATTAAGGATGGTCGTATGGCGGCTAAGGAAATTATTGAGAGTTTTAAGTAATATGAATGGAATAATTATCTTTTTTGCGATTTGTTTTGTCGTGGGTTTCTTATCATTATTGTTTGGTAAGAAGATGATAAATGGATTGCTTGCGGTTTATGCGTTTGTATTTGCGTATCGATTCATTTATCAGAATTTTTCTAATTATGATTATGTACTATATATTGCCTTGGCTTGTGGTATTTTGGCTATTGTCTTAATGCGTTCGATTAAAAAGTTTGCATTCTTCTTGTTGGGTGCTTATGTTGGCTACCTATTGAGTGGTACGATAATGTCTTTTATTCCGATTAGTGATATGCGTATGCATTATGCAGTATTAATTGGTATTATCGTGGTTTGTGGGGTATTGGTCATGAACTTTGATAATGTGTTAATTCGCTATGCGACATCTTTTGTGGGTGGTGAATTAATTGGGGCTAGTGCTTTATTCCTAATTATGGAAAATGATAAAATTATGAGTTTTGTGAGTGGTGATATTATGGCTTCTTGTATGAGTATGTCGCATTATCTATTTGCGGAATTTATGCCTAGTCAAGCTCTAATAATATTCTGCATTGCCTTAGTTGGTATGTTTATTGGGGCTAATTATCAGCGTCATCATTAGTAGATATCATTTGATATCTACTTTTTTTTATGAACTGATAATGAATTTTTATGAGTTTATTAAGATAATAATGTAAAATGTTTGTTTATTTCACTTATTTTCATTTGTTTCATTAATTTGATAATTTTATGAACGTTTTTTGAAATATTTGTGTTTAAATTTGGAATGAATACCTATATAATTATTTCATTGTTGAAAGATTAATGGAGGAAAATTATGGAAAATGCTAAGAAGATTTCTTGGTATAGCCTAGCATTCATGGCCTTCTCTACAGTATGGGGATTTGGTAATGTATTGAATGGTTTCATTTATTTTAATGGAATTCAGGTTATCTTTAGTTGGATTTTAATGTTCGCACTATATTTCGTACCATATGCATTAATGGTCGGTGAACTTGGTTCAGCTTTTAAAAATGTTGGTGGTGGTGTTTCATCTTGGATTCACCAGACAATGGGTCCTAAGTTTGCATATTATGCAGGATTTACTTATTGGGCTTGTCATATCACTTATATTGCGTCAAAGGGTACAGGTGGCTTAAAGGCACTTTCTTGGATTATTTGGCGTAATGGTACAACAATTAAGTCTATTCCTACAGTTTGGATTCAGTTAGCTACATTAGCTATTCTATTATTGTTCTGCTGGATTGCTTCTCGTGGTCTACAGCCACTTAAGCAGTTAACGACAATTGCTGGTACATCAATGTTTGTAATGTCAATTCTTTACATCATTATGATGTTTGCGGCACCTATTATTAACCCTAATGGTGGTTATGTTAATATGGACTTCTCTTGGAGTAATTTAATTCCTAAGTTTGATGTTAGTTACTTTACTTCACTATCAATTCTTGTATTTGCCGTTGGTGGATGTGAAAAGATTTCACCATACGTTAATAAGGTTGAAAACCCAGAAAAGGGCTTCCCTAAGGGTATGATCACATTAGCTATCATGGTTGTTGTTTGTGCTATCTTAGGTACAATCGCGATGGGTATGATGTTTGATCCTGCTGAAATTGCTGCTGATTTCAATAGTTATAATGCTAATGGTTCTTACTGGGCTTTCCAGAAGCTTGGTCAGTACTATGGTGTTGGTGATTTATTAATGATTATCTATGCTGCTTGTAATGCTATTGGTCAGTTCTCTACATTAGTATTATCAATTGATGCTCCTTTACGTATGTTATTGGATAATGAAACATCTCGTGAATATATTCCTAGTAGCTTATTAAAGAAGAATCAGTATGGTGCTTATGTCAATGGTATTAAGTTAGTTGCTGTTTTAGCTGGTGCTTTAATTCTTGTTCAGGCATTTGTTCCAAATGCTGATGCTGTCTTAACACAGTTAACTAAGTTAAATTCTGTTTGTATGACAATGCGTTATCTATGGGTATTTGCTGCTTATATTGCATTAAGAACAGCTACTAATTATGAAAAGTATCCTGCTGAATACCGCTTTGTTAAGAATAACAAGTTTGCGATTTTCGTTGGTTGCTGGTGTTTTGCAATTACTGCTGCTTGTGACATCATGGGTATGTATGATACAGATGTTTTCACAATGATCTTAAAGATTGCTGCACCTATTATCTTATTTGCATTAGGTTTAATCTTACCTGCTCTTGCTAAGAGAGAAAAGAATAAGTAATTATAAAAATCTCTATCAATTGATAGAGATTTTTTGTAAAATGCTTATGGAGAATAATTATGAGTGATTTAGAAAAGTTTTTAGAAAACATTCCTCCATATTTGAAGGAATATTACACAAAGAAGATTGAAGAAGATAAAGTAGACACTAATGACTTACGTCATCTTAAACGTCACTTTGAAAAGAAAAATTTAGCATCAGAAATCAAAGAAATTAAACATAAGATGAGTGTTGATACGACAATGAACTTAGTTCTTATTGTGATGGGTGCTTACTTATTTATTTCCTTTGTGCGTAATTTTATGTTAGGTAACTTTATGGTCAATGCCTATGTGAATGGTATTGTTGGTATTGTTGGCCTAGTAGTTTGTGGATATGAATTATATAAAGAAAAGAAATTATATCGTTTATGTGGTGGTGAAAAGCCAATAGTGATTGTTAATATGATTGCGGTATTAGTTGGTTTATTAGTATCGACGAATACTTTGGATTCACCAATTGATTTCTCATTAATCATCTTATTAATGGGTTTAATTCTTACAAAGTTATCTTATTTATCATTGTTTAAGAAGTATGAATAATCTTGATTGTTTGAAATTCTATGAAGGTGATGTAGATAAGAATGGTGATGAATTCTTATCAGATGAAAAGGCATATGTGACTTTAAATAGTTTATTAATGCCTGGGGTTGAAACGGAAAAAGCACGATTGAGTGAAGGTAGAAAGTTGAATTCTGTTTTTCTTAAAGAAATTGATGAGACTTTAAAGATATATTATGGTTTATTGAATAATATGTTTGATTTTGACCATGATATTATGCATGTGTATCGTGTGGAAAGAAGAGTTGACTATGAAATCTTTAAGAAAGAAGGCGTGTTTACCTCTTTTATTTCAACGAGTGAGAAGGGTTTTCTTAAGAGTTACCAAGATAAGTTTGATTTAGTCTTAATGGATATTACGATTAGTAAGAAAACACTTTGTGTTAGGCTTCAAGATGTCTTAGATGATTATAAGAAGAATGATGAAGCGGAAGTACTCATTGGACCTTACCAAAAGATTATGATTGAAGAATTACCATTACCAGATGAATTAAGTAATATTAAAGATGGTAAAGGTCATAAACCATACTTATATTGTAAGGTGTTAATTGAAGATATAGATGATTGTCTTCTGCCTAAGAATGATTTAGATTTAAATAATAGTATTAATTATTTGGATACTTTAAAGGAAGAATATAAAGATGCTTATCTTAATACGAAAAAGATTATCCATAATAAAGTAATTGAATACATAAAGCAAAAAAGGCGTTAAGCCTTTTTTTATAATGTATTAAGATTATTATCAACGATGATTTTATTTGAGAATTGGAGTGTGTCTTCAACACTTAATTGGAATTCACTTATTGTCGCAAAGATAAGAGCCACTCTAATTAAATCATGATCAATTTCAAGGTATTGAGCTAAGATAATAGCACTATGAATTAAGCGGTCTTGGTTGGTCATCCCAAACATACCATAACCCTTGTGAAAATTTAACTTTCCATCAATATCAATTAATTTCTTAAAGAGAATATCATTATCAATCTTTTGGGAAAGAATGAAGAGAATAGCGAGTTGTTCATTCTCGTTGTATAGAATACTCTTCTTTTCAAACATGCTTAATAAATCGAGGAATTTATCAACATATATTAAGATGGTATTGTTTTGGATAGACATGATTGTCGCAATCATATCACTAATTAAAATATTCTTTATCTTAAGATTAGTGTAATTGAAAATGTGATTATAATTACTCATACTAAAGTCTTTATTGAAGTAATAAAGGAGATAGTTATGAATCCAATTGTCATCTTTACTCAAGTTAGATTTTTCATTAAATAGTACTCTTTGATTAGTAATATTTTTAATGATGTCATAATAGTCTTCAAAAGTCGATGTTTGAACTAATAAGTGGGTTAAATAGTTTCTTTGAAGACTAAAGTCGTAATCATCTTTTAAATATTGATAAATAGTAATATATTTAGAAATTAAATGTTTTGTGTTTTCGCATGTGGCAAGTTCTACGGCGCAAATAAAGTTATTAATTTCATCATTCTTGAAAAGAGGTGTCAATAATAATTGTTTATAACTTGCTTTAATATACTTGTAGTTAGCCTGTATTTGATTATTTAATAAATAAAAAGTAGTAATACTGATAAGTGAATCATCATAGAATTTAGGGGCAGATTTACGTAGATTACTGCGTTCTTTAATGTATTGCTTAATATATGTGTCCATATAAAACTTCTTTCTAAAATTGCGTATTAAGTTTATCACATTATTGTTATAATTATTACGCAAAAGAGGTAGAAAATGACGAAACATTTAAAATTATTTACCCACAATGGTTTATTTCATGCGGATGATGTTTTTGCAACGGCATTACTATCATTGATGTGTGATGATTATGAGGTTAAAAGAGGGGGAGATGAAGATGTCCCTGAGAATAAGAGTGAGTGGATTATATATGATGTAGGTGGTGGTGAGTTTGATCATCATACCCCTGAATGTAAAGAAGCTAATGGTTTTCATGAAGGTACGACTATTCCATATGCATCATGTGGTTTAATTTGGCGTAAGTATTATCGTGAGATATTAGAGAGCGAGGGTTGTCCTGAGTCTTACATGGATACGGTTTATACGAAGTTCGATACGAGTTTAATTCAAGGTATTGATGCCTCGGATAATGGATATGATGTGGTTAAAGAAATGCTTAATGAGATGCCTAATGTGAGTGATGAACAGC
>Ga0181612_129175_pt1 | contig 15956 bp, 4 predicted proteins | sample HoacroProtozoa21_FD_119630 | JGI IMG/M metagenome (GOLD analysis project Ga0181612, IMG submission 119630) | Hoatzin crop microbial communities from Cojedes, Venezuel. Combined Assembly of Gp0051906, Gp0051904, Gp0051908
GGTGCAGGACCCTGCACTTGCCCTTGTTGAACCTCATCAGGTTCCTCTCTGCCCAGCTTTCCAGCCTATCCAGGTCACGCTGAAACTTTTCTGAAGTTGTTTTCTTCCACCCAATTCTGAATAATCCCGTCTTCCCAGGAAACTGGCATCTTCATTTTCATAACTAACTGTAGTTGTAGATCTCTCAAAACTAGCAGTTCACTGAAGGTTTGCCAGAACTCTCAAAATGTTGCACACACGAGTTCAAAAAGCCCTAAAAACCAATACTTCCTCTTGCAATACATAACAATGGGCACAGTCCTGAAGACAGTAAAACTTTTCCAGGTGCGTGGACTCAGCTCCATGAAAAAAAGAAAACAAGCCTTAGAAAATTATAGCTTTAATAGTTGGCTTTGGTGATTAAGTTTCATGTTCTGGAGTAAAGAAAATGCGGCTTATAAAATAGCAATGACATTTTAATTAGTCAAACAAACATGTCATTTTGTAAAAAAATTACAGTAAATGCTATCACTAGGTGATACTTTAACAGGGGGAAAAAACAGAAGAAGTTTATGACCATGGGTTTTAGTAGCTTTATCTACTAAAGGCTAAAGAAAAAAAAAACACAGAACACCCCAAACATACCCTTCAAAAAAATATTGTTGGAATAACTGTAGCTTCTGGCAAAAGGGTTAAGATACCTATGTACAGAAATAGATTATAAAAAGAAGATTGGGGTAGCCACACACTTGCCCTGCTTAGTAAAGTATTTTGCAAAGGGAAGTAACTGATAAAATGAAACCAGCTGTTTCATTTAGGCTTTTGTGCACAGCTGTCTGATAGATACCAGATGCAAAACCTATAAAGGATTTTGAGAAATGGGAGGAAAAGTATCCCAGATCATTAGGTATTAAGGTAGCAAACAAAAGTCTGCTAATCCTTTAAGCAAGGAACTCTCACTTGGCCAAATAGTGTATTTAGTCTCTGTCTAATAATTTTGCTGATATTCACCAAAGAAAGATCAACTAAACACAGAAACAACTAATAAAACCTCTCTAAATAAAGTAAGCTATTAGTTTTTTGTAATGGCTTTGTTAGAAGTATTAAAAAATTATTTTGTATATTACCTCAGTTTTGGTCATAGAGTTATGAAGAAAGGATGCTGTAGGGAACTGTCTATTGAGGCAGAGTAGAGGCCCTGGGTTTAAGCTAATATTCACTCCAGTGTTGAGCTCCTAAACTGGTTTTGTATCACTATCCCGTACTATCATCATGCCATAGAGTTCTTTTTACTCTAGCCTTAAACAGCTAGACTGACATCAATACATATAGTTTAAGCTTAGGCTTCTCTGTTTCATAGTATTTTCATTCCAAGATTCTTGAAAAGTGGTGTTGCACCAGGTATTTAAGTGATCTTGCACCAGCTATTTTCATTATTCTGTCACAGTTCCCACACATGTAACCCTCGGACAAAAGTTTTTTCTGAACTTTAGCCATATACTTCTTCTTTACGGAGTTGGCCTTACTCTGGCCAGTAGGTTGAAATGAACGGCTTCCTGAAGTTGTTCTTCAACCTAAATTATTCTACGATTCTATGGAACTGACAAGTAGCTAATCAAGCAGGAAGCAGAATATGACTGAAAAGTTCTGGATGTTTGATTTAATGTGCACATTGTACTTATGAAGTAATAGAACATTAAATTCTTGGCTAGACCAAGACTGAGAAAAATAACATATTGAAGGCTGTCACTTTAAAGGGTTAAATGGTTTTAAGGAGTCTGATAAGCATCAAGGGGTGAAAGCCCTCCCATTGAGTCACGAGATTAAAGGTGGATCCACTTGCTTTATAAATTCCTTCTCAGAGAGCAGACCCTAGGTGCAGCTGAATCCACTCCTAGTCCCAGACTTTGTCAACAGTTTGTGTCTAAGAGGTGAAGTATGTAGCCAGTTATCAGAGTCAGTGTTTGCCTGTCAAAGCCCTTGCATAGACTTTCACTAAGACAGTTTCTCAAAATAGAAACAATAGGTAATTTATTCAATAATTCAATAATTCAATATTACGTCAATATATAGGACAGATTTGAGGTTGCTGCTGCTAAATTCACTGTCTACAAAAATTGAGCTGAAGTTAATAGTTTAGCACTTTAGATAATAACATTTTCCCGTGGATATGTCTGACAAAGTTGAAGGTCTGACTGTTAATAAAAAGGCATCCATTCTTGGGGGTGAAGAGAGGCCTGTCGACCTGTCCATCAGGTAAAGTGTTCTTTTGACTCCTCCTCCAAAAGAGGATTTTCAAGTGCCAATTTTATACTTTTGGAAAAGTCTTCGGCAGATCTTGGCGAGGCGGGACTAAATCAATTATTATGTGTCCACTGGCTCTCAGCAAAGCATGTTTTGTTGCCAGAAGTAGGACTCAGAGGTTTGGCACGCCCTCTGGGAGCGGAGTATAGTATGCTTATGGAAGGCCTTTTGCTCTTTGACTGAAGCAGTGTCTGGCTGTGAACCCTTCCTTTCACCCCAGGTGTCACACAGTTGATTTAATGTTCAAGTCAAACTGCTCCCGTTTGTTAACTCTTAGGTGTTTAACACGCAAGTCCAAGCAAGTCCTCCTCTGGCAGCAAGAAGCCTGGCAAGGCCATTGACCCACAAAGGCTTACAGCAGTGAACATTTATTAGCCATTAAAAAAAGTAACCAAACAAAAAAACCCAAACCACCCCCAAAACCCACTAACATACTTTTTACAATTGTCTATAGCAATGTAAGGCTGTGATTCAGAATGCTTACTGAGCAAAACACATACAAGCCCTATTTATTCTCCTAGAACAAAGAGGAGGAGTTGAGCTGATGCCTTGGATCTGAAGATCCTTTCAAGAGAGATCCGATCTGAGTGCCACATTGGCACCACTGATCGTTCCTAGGAGGATCTCCTTGGACCCCCGGACTCTCAAACTGAAGCAGGGAGAAGAATTCATGGGTACAAACAGGAGCCCTCCAGGAGCTCTTGGTCTCCAGGAACCCAAGAGTGAGCCCTGAAGAGCTAGCATAGCATAGCAATACTCTTAATTCTTCAACAGACTAGTGAGATTCCTACAAAGCAAAATCTCTGACTTACTAAAAGATCACTCACTCTATCTAAAATATTTCATGATGATAACAGGAAAAGCCACTTTTCCATCAGAAAGTTTGGGACTAGCTCTAATTTGCCATTCAGGGTGACTTAGATGTGACAGGTACACGGGAAAGTCTTAGACAGCACATAGGCAGCATTTCTACCACATTGACCATGGGTCAGACCTTACTAAACAGAAATGCAAGCCCCTCTGAGTTCAATTTTTTAACTAAAATATATCTGCAGCATAGCACAAAACAATGAAGAAAAACTACCTATCTTTCAACACAATGAAAATATTTAATAGCTTTAAGCCTGTTTTGTCATCTTTTCACCTACATCTTTACAGCATTTCGCTATAAAAGGTTGTTTTGTAGAATTCAGAGAGAAAAAACCTTACAAAGAGCAGATCACTTGCACTATCTAGAACATTTCCCCTGAGGTTTGGCTCTTGGTCTTTATTCTTTTATTTCCTTACAGCTTAGTGCTTATGAGGGTAAATGATATTCCTTTTCTTTTTCAAAATCTATGGGTTATTGTCTCCTTTGCCAAAAAAGGTGCCTTCTCCTAAGTAATTCTTGTATATCATCAGAAAAGTTTTAATTTCACTGCCCCAGATGTATCCCTAACTACCAGCATGTTGCCAGTCAATAACTATTCTCCTACTGACATAGACTGAAGCATTAAATTAATGAATAAATTTGTTGTAAGAAACTATGTTTTGTAACATCCACATAAAATTCTCATCAGTCATTATGTTCCATAGAATATACTGTGAGGAAAACCTGGAATATATTGTCTTGAATTTTTTTTTTTAAATGGACACTTATTACTTTGAAATATCATCTCAATAGAGTTGTCTTTAAATTACAGTATGAAAAAAAAAAAACAAAACTGAAAATGGGGGGAAAAGTTATTTCAGAAATGTCAGCTCACTCTTTCACCTAAAGGAGATCATCAGCCAAGTTGGTAACTGACAGATTGAAATCCTAACAGGGTTGGATGTTCTGGGCTGCAGCTTCCAAAAGCTCATCAGCAAATAAAATGGTCAGTCTGTTGGGGCTGCACTCTGTTGTGCCCCTGGAAGTCCTACCTTCAGGTGACCAAAAGTTATTAAATATAACTTGTTTCATCTTAATGGTTCAGAATCGAGGAGTTAGCAATTTTTAACGGCACATCATTTTTCAGAAAATGTATGACCAGCTCTACACATCGGCAGAGCTGGGTTCAAGTACAATTTTTTACCTAAGTAGCATGCATGACTTGTACCACGGTTATCATAGGTTTTAAAGTACAAGAAAATGAGTACTGTTGTGTACTTGTAGTTTAGGTAACATATAGGAAGCATAGAATATCAGTTGTGCAGAACTAATTTAAAATGAGTGGCAAAAAGGCTTTGTCTATACTTTATTCTTCATTTGAATTAATATTTCAGCTATTTTTTTAGACTATCAGCATAATAGGTTTTTTCATTTCAAAGATATTTTAGACACATTTGTCTCTTGTGTGATTTCTCTTATATAGTCAAATTGGTTTTCATGTATTGGGAATCACATCATTACAAAGTCCTCTTGTTCACTCTTGCATGCAAATAAGTGAGTTCCTGTTTTACCTGTTCGTACATTTAAAATAATCCTTTTATCATTTCATTGATTATTATAGTAAGCAACAGATCAAAAAATCTGCAGATTTGGTCAACACTAAAACTACAGAAAGTAAGAATACGTTTACACATCCTTTTACTTTGAGTAGATTTTTGAAGTTACATTTTAGTAATATTTGAATTATTCAGGTAACATTGTTTTAATGTGGAGAATAAAATAAAAATAGCATGCTTGAAAGCTTTTCTGTTTTCCAGTCATTTGGTAGCACTTGCTAAAGGGTGCTGCCTCTTTCCACAAAGCTTAGCTTTCTTTACTAATATTAGGTGGTTTTGCTAACAAATTTAAATGTGACAGCTAAACAAAATAGGGCTGACCAGGTAATCAATGACTATCCTAACACTGTGTGTTCTGGTGGAACGTGTATTATGGTCGAAATGACCAGTGTTGTATTTTTGTAGGACATCGAATTTTGAGAAATTCAAATACTGAAAACATAACTGATCCATCCACAACAGATGGAGCTGAACAGCTTTATTTTCTCTCGTGTGCCTATCTCACATCTCTTTCTTCTGTAAAATGCCTATGTATAAAGTTCACTTTCTTACTTGTGACTACAAGGCTAAAGTTATTGTTAAAAAATAATTTATGAGCAATTACTTAGTGTGAATGACAATACTTGAAAATTAAGAAATGACAATATATTACACTATTTAGGTCATAGGTCCAACTGTTTGCAAAAAAAAAAAAACCGAAACAAATCAAAACAAAACAAAACCTTTTGCTATACTGTCTTATCACTCCGTGCGCTGAGATTGTCTCTGCCCTGTTGTCCCTTAAAGCAGCTGGAGATGTGTTGCATGGCTGTCATTACTAGGATTATTTCTTTCTTTTATTGTCAACTATTTCTATTCTCAGTTTTTGTCTCCATATATAGTTAAAGTGTAAAAGATTGCTACTAAGATAATTCAGAAATAATATGCATCATGCAATCAAAGTCTAAGAATAGCATTTTTAGCATAATAGGATTTTTTTTTCAAGCCAATAGAGGCCCTGACACAGAAAAACAGTGTTTTCAGCAAGCATTTAGAAACATAGCTCTGAAAGGGAGCTCCTGGGTGTCAGAACTAAAGGGTCTGTGATTGCAGTGACCATAGTTCAAAATCTCTCCACTTTAAAATAGTTGCATTTTCCTTTACATTGTTTTAATTTTTGTCTTTCTTTCTTGTGATTGTCAACCCTATTTCTATTAGAACACTGCTTAGGACACGTTTAGTGATTATTAGACATATATCTAATGTCTAGTTCAAGTGTTTCCACAGGCAATGTATAACCTCCCACCATGGTGCCAGTATTGGCTTGTGGCTTAAACAGCATTTTTTTCTTTCCTGATATTTATAGCCTTGCTGTGTTTGTAAAGAGGTATCATACCCCTTCTCTGTCTTTCTTTTGCTAGATTGCATCAGATACAGACAGAGAATTTCACTGCCTAGCTTCCAGCAAAATAACAGCTCCTTGGCTAATGTAAATATTTATGGCAAGCCCATACGTTTCACATCTATAGTAAGCTGTTTCTAACACTGCAATTCTAACTCCTGGCAGTATATTAGAAATACTACGCTAGACTGTACAAGCCATGTTTTTTCCATTTCCTCGCCTAAGATCAGCTCCCTACTCACTTCATCTTTGTCATTGCTCTTGTCAGCATCCTTTGTAGTTTGATGCTATCAGTCTTGAACATGAGGAAAAAGAATCATATTCAGCATTTCAGAATATAATGAAAGCTGGTTCCTTGTTACTTCTGGAGAAGGTTTCACCTCAAGTACCTTTGAATTTGTTTTGCTTCCACTAATCCACACTGATATCTCATTGTCATTCCATGATCAGTTTGTATAGTCAGGCTTTTCTCTTTCTCAGCTGATTTCAGTCAATAAGCTTTTGGAAAAGTTATCTAGCTAGGAAGCATCTCTAGAGAGCAGTTCACTGAGACATAAATGTCCAAGACAGATATTAGGCTTTTTCTTCATATATATATTTCTCTCATTTTTTCCACTAAAGATGGAGATCCAGCAGGACTAATTTCACCTGAAGAGCTGATTTTCAGATGGCTTAAGCGAAATGAAGTGCGAGACCTTGATCATGTATTTAATTTAAACATGTAAACAATAGAAAATGTTAAAATAATTTTTATGCTACAGAGGGAGATATTTTTTTAGACCAGAAAGAGTAATGTCTAATTTGACACTGTGACACTGTGTCCATTTAGGACTCTGATAATTTGGTAAACAAAATTTACATTTTTCAACTTAAAAAACCCCTCTAGTTTCACACTGTATTTATCTGCATATATAAGAAAATATTCCTTTTTTTTTTCTCAGACTTCCAATCATTATTTGAAACTCTCTTGCATTCTATTAAATTTCCAAGATAATCTTGGAATAGAAACATTGAAAAATCAGTATTCTGCTTAGGTTTGTGCTTTCAAGAATTAATACTAATTGAAGTGGTAAAGCTAACTTAAAACTTGAAATCACTACATTACATGTAAAATGCTTAGTTCTCATTTTAATTATTCGGTGCATTAACCAGAATGAATTTAAATTTCTCATAAATCTGTAGAATAATAAGAAAACTACATAAAAATTCCTTTAAAATAGCTCATCAGCATTTAAAAATAAGTTACATTTTTATTCAAGCATTTTACTAATAAAGCTTCATTCAGACTAAATGTGGAAAGGAACTCTTGAGGTCCAGTGTGTGAGCATTTATTTAGAGCATGGAAGAGAGTTCTCTGATTATTAGCACTTCATGAAGAAACTGCTGGAACCCTTTCGATTTTAATAATCTCTCCAGATGTTCCTACAATTGTTAAGCCAGAACTCTGACTTGGGATAATCTAATGATTTGAACTTGCTCAACTATATTTCAGAGAAACCATGTTAATATTTTATATGTGAGAAAGGTTTCCTGTAATATTTCTGCAGATTACTTGGGTCATCATTGCTTGCTTCTGCCTGTGTGAAACAAAGACAACAGTAGTTCCATATTCAGCATCTGTGTGAAAGTAGACACAAAGGCTAAGACTGTTGTTGCAATAGAAAGAAGAAGACAAGCAATTATCTCATAGTCAAGAGTCTGTCAAATAAGCCCTATTCAAATTCATGACATTCCCAGACCCAGTGTCTTCCTTCAGGCTCTTCAGAACTCAGTCATTAAAGACTGGTCCATAGAAAGCCACCTGTCTATCTTTATCTTGCAATTTTGATATCCACTGGTTTCAGTTCTCTGCCAGTACTTACCTTCCAGTCTGCTATGCTGATGTCTTGACTTTGCCACTTTCGTCCCCAAATATCCTGATTATACTATATTTTAATGGAGCTTACATATGCTCAGAGATTTATCCGTTGTTTTAATCCATCTTGTCCAATTAATTTAATTTATACATGACAAGTAGATCTCCATAACTAGGATCCTAACTCATATTGCTAGCCTCCATGTCTATTTTCTAGTCTATACTAAACTACTGCTTTGCAAACCCCTGTTACATTAAGCTTAATTATGTGTTCTGTGGCAGGTGAATACTTTCCACAGTAGAAAATGGCATGATCAGTTCAGGGAAAAATGTGAGTTGACTTTGTTCTATAATACTGTCAAAAAAGGATCATGCAGATACAGAAGAAAGAAAAGCAGAACTTTTTTTATGACTTTTCAAGAGAAATTCCAAAGCGATGGTGTAATAAGGGAATGGCTAGACGTACAGGACAATGCAGTTTAAGGTTCATGTCACTCTTTCTATGCAAAATATTACCTGAAACATTTCTGGTTTGTTCTGTTTTATGCTGTTTTACCTTATTTGATAGAGAATAGATAGCTTGACATGTACACACTGTCACTTACATAATTCCAAATTCCTGTCTCCAAAACCAGTTATTAACAGAGACATGTTGTTTTAATGATACAGACACACAGGGACTAAGACAAGCTCAGGAAATAAAATTTAACTTGTGAATTAAAGAGGATTTGAATTTAAGCCTCCAGTGACAAAAGGGGGTATTTCTGGCACCCCGTATCAATCTGTGTGTTGGACAGCAGTATCCCATAAGTAACATCTTTTTATGTGATGTTGTGATGTTTCATGTGGTATTTGCAGCGTTGACAGTAATACATATCTGAAAACTGAAAAGATGAGAGTTCAAGTTTCAAGTTGCTAGAAAGTTCCTAATGTGCCAAATGGATTCAGCAATCACAATTAAAATAAAAATGCTACTATAGATCAATGATATATTTTGGGGGTTGTCACTATCATTAACTACACCATCTTCTTCATCTACTAGATTCAGCATTCGTTTTGGGTTTTTTTCCTGCAATATCTCTTGACAGTGACACCAACAGCATAGTAGGATAACACTGTCATTCACAGATGCAAATGATTCAGAGCAGCAGGTCATAGTGATGAATAACAGCAAATACTTACGACATCCTATTTTTAAATAACGAGCTAAGTTAATAGGTCTCCTTATATAATGTTAATCCTTACTGAAAAGTCTTTTAAATGACCTTCAGGTTTCTGGAAACAAAACCGGAATTTTCAAGAACTAAAATTCCTACTACATATTTCTTCAGATTTGGTGGGTTTTTTTCCCTTTGGGTACGCAACCTTGTTTATTTAATGCCATAAAAGTCTTAGTCAGGTAACACCTGAAAAAACAAAAGGGGCATGAGAAGCAGGAGACACTGGATTGCAAATCTGTTTCCTAATCATAGGTGTTTCACGTTTTGTCCTTTCTGTAATCCAGTGTCATTTATTCTGACTTGATTCCTTTTTCATGATAGATTACATTCAAATATGTCAAGAAATGTGTTAAGTCATTGTATATTGCTTTTACGTCAATAGCACATTTTTGGTGGTAGGATGAAAGACTGCAAATGAAGATTATTCCCCATTACAAACTGACTGTTCTGATACCTACAGTTTCAATCAAATACAAAATTCTTTCTTTCTTGCCTTTGACTATTACTGGTTATCAGTGCATTGCAAAAACTTATATCATGAGTGACTCAAATGATTTGTTCAAATTCAAGGCAAGATTGGCCCATTCGTTGCAACTTTTTCAAGAAAACATATATAAAATATAGGACCAACGGTTATTGGTTAGGTTCTTTTACTGTTTATTTATCTTATGCATTATGTTTACACAATGTCAATGAAATTTATCTTCCATTACTTTGAGATAACTGTTGTCTAAAATGCTTTGATTTCTTTCAATATTACACATGTTTTGGTATTATACTTTCAAATCCGACAACAATGTATTAGCTGCTTTCTTTTGTCACCCACATTTTACTGTAATAATCAGAATGATACGAGCATATGGAATGATAGAAAATTAAATTGATAAAATATAATTGTGATTTTGATAAGTTCTTGACGGTTGTTGCATTTTTTACACATTACAAAGTGAGTATAACAACTGATTTTCTTCTGACTTTATGCAAAATTTACAATAGTTGGAAAAAATCCTATCTGTCAACATTATATGCTTGATTGATAGATTTGAGTTGCCAAATAGTGCTGTTATCTTTGCCATGAAACATTAAGGTTATAAAGAAATTTGAACTCATTAATAGATACAGACCTGAAGCAATTAGAGACTAATTTCAGGAGTACTTTTTAAAAATGAACAATATGTTTGAAAGACTGTTTACTGCTTTATTTTTTATGTATTTTTTTGTCATATCACTACTGAGATGTCACCAAAGATCTTAGTATTAGGAAAGTAAATAGAAGACCCTGCCTGATGATTTTGTACCAAAAGCAGCTGTTTAACTCTGTGATATTACATTCATAAAAGACCCACTACCTCTTTTTATTGGGGTAAATGTATTTCCAGCAATGTTTCTCATTTTGATTGAGACAAAAAATGTATAGAGTTCATCTGCTTCTCAATACAGGATCAGTTACACATTAGACTTATGTCAATAAATTTGTCTAAATTTATTTCTAGTCATTGATTCTTAGTATGCCTTGCTCTATACTAAAAAATAATTTAGAATTTATTTGGGTTTGTTTTATTTTTCTGGTGAAAGGCATCAAAAACTATGATCAAGATGGAAATTCTCCTTACTGAAACATATTAAATTATTTAAGTCTTTTGATATATGTTTTCTTCAGTGCTTTTATATTATTTTAGGGATTTTATTTGCAATTTTTCCAGTACCTTTTTATTTAAAGAAACTAGTCATAAAAATTCAGTGACAAAGTTTACAAATGGAAAATCACTACTTTCTCTGTCCACACCATTTTGTATAAAACCGTTCTGAATTCTTTCTTTATTCTGACTCAAATCTTTTCCAAAGTCATTATATTTTACAAATGCAATATTTGTAGATATGGCCTTCATTTCTTGCTCCAAAGCCCATTTATTTGCTTTGGTTTTCTGTTTGATTTACCCCAGTTAATCAAAGGTTATAGATGCTTCATGACCAATCTGTCCTTCTATTTCTTTAACACCCCTGTATCCTTTGTATCCACAGTGATTAACTAAATATATTTAATTTGCATAATATACGCTCACTGCTTATGGTGTTATTTACCCGTTGTACGAGCTTGTTAGATGACCTCCTTAAATTATATGAGAATCACATTTTTTGAGGAAATACAACTCTTGCTCCATATGTAACTTGTTCCATATATAACTTGCTCCAGGTGTGAACGAAATCCATCTGGGAGAAAAATAAAGCAAATAAGTAGAAAAACCTCTAGTGTCTGTAGGCAGAAATTTGTTTTTGCATGTATTTATTCAGATTCTTTTGAGCAGTGGAGAACACAGTGGAATAAACTTTCCTAAAGCACAGTAAAAATATGCTATTTAAAACTTGCTAAAAATCAATATCTTAATTGCTGCATGCTGTTATTGAATTTAGCAGAAGCTTCATCTTCCACTCTCTTCATGTTACCATTTAATTTATATTAGCAGAATACTCCATTGTGTTTGAAGTCAATTTATGAAAAGCTAATATTTAAAATATTTCTATGGATGCAACATTTTAGTTAATGGACTGTACGGAGAGCATATTAAATTTATTCCATGGAGACTATAAAACCTTGTTTTATTCTGAAACGTGCACATATTAGCACAAGTGGAACCTTCCCCACGATGCTGTACAAACATAGACTTAATCTCTTCTGGAAGGCAGAAAATTTCCGTGTCACTGCAGTAACTCATCAATGAAGCTGAGCAGGTAGACAGAAGCAGATAACACTTTTTCCCTTTTGATGAGCAAATAACACATTGTCATGGTGGAAAGATGTTTTTAGTTTGGGCAGATAATAATGTATGCTGTCACACTGATAGGTGTGTTGGTTTAAACGATTGTTGTATCCAACTCTAATAGGTTTTAGAAAAGTTGGAAAAAAGCTATTTTGCTTTGGAAATAAAGTCCAGAGGCTAGGATTTTCTCTTCATGGCCAAGGTATATCAGTCCTGATGGTATGACTGTGGGTCAGGATAAGGAATTAATAGTGTATTGATTTTGCATTGTACAAATTCTGTCTATTTTCTCAAATGTTTAAGGAGACATCTATAGGTCACTGATGTGCAACAGAGGCTGATGTTGTTATTCTCGTGTAGAGCTGCCTGGCTGAGGTTTGTGTTTATGTGAGTTTATTAGTATTCTCTTAAACTACTGTGTCTTCATTGTAAATACTAAAGGTAAGTTGTGGCACCTCAAGTACTGGAAGTGTCATTTTGTAAAGGAAAATAAATGGAAATAAAATTAAGAAGGCAAATACCCAAGGAATTTTCTGAAGTTTTAAGATCAATTAAAAACTATCTGATCTGTAACATAACTACTTTTGATTTGTTCAGAAATTCAGCTGACATGTATTTTGGACAATTAAACATATAGTTTCTTATTTTATTGCATTGCAAGAAGTTTGTGCTAATAATAATTTTTTTTTTTCTAATTTATATATAATAGAAAATGTGTACCTACTTAGTTAATAGTACACGTATACTAATCAATCTTAAAATACTGAAAAAATACTAGTAGCCTAAATAAATGTATAGAAGTAATCCCATTTTGTCAATCCAGTGCAAAAAATATTAAGATGTCTACATCGCTTCCAATGACAGGGAAAAATCTTCATGTTCTCCAAAATGCTTCTGATTGCAGTAAAACTGAAGTTTTCATACAATAAATGTTCCTGGAAATTTCTTCAGCAATGACATTCTCTTTTGTTATTTTCTTGTTTATAATAGAATGAAACAATACTTAATTACCATAAATTGTGAAGACATCATGTCATTAAAAAGAGTTCAAATAAAATCTCCGAACAAAAAATTATGTGGCTAATATTTCAATAGTTGAGTATTGTAACTGGACATATAGACAGATATTTTAAAGTCTGGAATGTCAGATTCAAATTTTCTGGAAAACTGTTAATATTTTCATTTATTTATTTGTAAATTTGATATTTGTTGTCTTCTTTTTTTTACACTGGTAGAAGTTTTATCATAGTTCAACTTAGGCAGGTACCATGTTTCTAAAAACTAATATTCCAACTTAAAAATTCCACTTTTTTTTCCAAGAAGTTGCCTATCTGATCTAAATGCAGAACATTTTATCAAATTCTGCTACCTTTGTTATTTTAGTAATGATAAAAATTTTAATCAAGCCTTCACTGCTTTATGTGTTCACCTGTAATTCAATGCTTATGTAGAATTCAGAATTAAATTCAGATTTTTTCAAAGTAAAATGTAAAGGTATTTGACAACTTTATTTTTGCAAGAAATGAGTAACTATCAGTCATTATCTAGCTACTCCATTTAAAACATAATTTGAAGATCATTACTGTCCTCTATGCACTTTAGAAAAAAAACTAGTACACTTTGTTTAAAAATACCAATGATCTAATATTTCTAGAAAACACAAGCTAAATTTTACAGTGGAGACAAAACAATAGAACAATGACAGGGATTAGGAGACAAGCATTCAGGAATTTTGTATGTGGAAATCCTCATTCACTTATCTATCTGTACTATGGATTCTGTTTTCCAAATTGAAAAAAAAATACATCCTTAATTAGCAAGGTGTGGTTAAAGGTTAAAATTATTATAAAATATTATACATATGTATGTAGTTATGACTATATAGTCTATACTTACAGTTAAGTATGCATATATGTAACTGTAGAATACAGTGGCTTATGAGAAAAACCTCTTGAAATAACATATCTGAGACACTAAAATAATGTAATAATATGGGCCTGAAAAGTATGGCAGAGAGCCATACAGTTTTAAAATAACTTGTACTGACACAAAAATAGCAGGCATTTTATTATTTTTTATATCCCATTCTATGTACCTGGGCTTTAATTACTTCTTTCCCTGAGATTCTACTTTAAAATCTTTTAACAGTCTTCCTTTAAAAGTATTCTGGCATACAAAGCAATAATTCACACAGAACTTGATATGGTTCTGTTGTGTCATGTTATCTTACTTCCACAAGCCTCATCAAAAGATATTTTAATGCACATTTATTGAAATATTAATTCTTTCCTATATAGCCTATAGTTCAAAGTAACTTGGCTGACAAGTAGGGTCTAATATTTCAGTGAGAGGGATGAAAAAATCTTTGTTTCCAAATAAGCATATTTTATACAGCACAGTCCTCTTTTATACAGTACTGCCCTTTCTCCTTTTGAAATAGAAACTGGATACAGTGAAATAAATTCATCCTTTGTATCTTTGAAGAGATGCTTTACTGTGATCAAATACAAAGAACCTCTACCATTTCCTGTCTAGGTATCCTGTTCATTACCTCTCTAAGAAGCATTTTTATCTGAGAAAAGTAATAGGATATCAGAACTTCAGAATACAAGACTTCTGACTGCTTGTAATTCATGTATTCTCTTAGTGCCATATAACTGCTTTTTGAAGCACCTTCACCCTACCTGAAGAGCTCATTCCAAACATATATCAGTCTCTGAATTATGCTGTTTTAAAATACTTTATTCACTCCTGTTTTCAATAATACGATTAATCCCTAAATATTCTAAAAGCATAACCGGTCATAGTTTGATGTATTTGTTAGCCTACTCAGTCATGTTTCATTTGCACTTTGATACTAAATTAAAAATTCATAGGATATTCAAACATTCTTAACCCAACAAGTTACAGGTATCTTTAATTTGCTTCCTACAACGTTACTTCTTATCCCTTATACTGTCTACAATGAGAAATATAAATTATATCTTTTGGACTAGAAGTCCAAGCTTTTGTGTGTAACTTGAGAGAGGAATAGTTACAAATAGTTTTAGGCTGATTGATTGTAATATTTCTTTCCATTAGTATAACATTACAATTGCCTGACTGCCATGGTTTAAACTCTGTAGGCATCTCAGCCCTACACAGCTGCTTGCTCACTGTCCCGCAGGATGATGGGGGAGACACACAGAAGGGTAAAAGAGAAAACTCGTGGGCTGAGATAAAGACAGTTTAATAGGTAAAGCAAAAGCTTCACATTGAAACAAAGTAAATTAAGGTTTTCTTTCACTACTTCCCATCGGCAGGCAGGTGTTTAGAGCCATCTCTAGGAAAGTAGGGCTCCATCACACTTTACAGTTACCTGGGAAGACAGCTCCTCAAGTCTCCCCTTCCTCCCTCTTCCCCCAGCTTTTATTGCTGAGCATGATGTCATACGGTGTGAGATATGCCTTTGGTCAGTTAGGGTCAGCTGTCCCGGCTGTGTCCCCTCCCAACTTCTTACATATCCCCAGCCTAAACGCTGGCAGAGCAGAATGAGAAGAAGAAAAGCCCTTGGCTCTGTGCTAGCAATGCTCAGCAACAGCTAAAACATCCCTATGCTATCAACACTGGTTACAAATCAAAGACATAACCCCATACTAGGTACTACGAAGAAAATTATCTCTATCCCAACTGAAACCACTACGAGTGGACAATATACAGTTGTAACAACCCAAATATTCATTATGCCTTAAAGAAATCTTCACATATTTGATTGCTTTACAGTATGTTTTTTCACTAATTATACATGGTAGATCATGCCTGAAAACTATTTCATTTACAAAGCGAAATAAGGAAAGTTTACACTAAGATTCTATGTAATTTTAAAGACAAATTTAAAATCTTCTCTAACAACTGTCAATTAGCTAACAATGATTTAAAAAATAAGGGAAAGAGGAGTGACATTTTTTATCATGAAAGGCCTCAAAATATATTTGATTGAAATGATATTTTTA
>Ga0181612_156282_pt1 | contig 15955 bp, 20 predicted proteins | sample HoacroProtozoa21_FD_119630 | JGI IMG/M metagenome (GOLD analysis project Ga0181612, IMG submission 119630) | Hoatzin crop microbial communities from Cojedes, Venezuel. Combined Assembly of Gp0051906, Gp0051904, Gp0051908
TACTGCATTTATTGGGCATACCGCCAGTTCACCGTCAACCAGCGCGAGCGCGCGTTATATTGCCATTGGCAAAAGAGCTGACTAGATTAAGACTGTAACCTTGCAAGTTTCCCAGATACCAGCGCACAATCACGCTCAAAATATTAACGGAAATGGCGGAGACGCTTGGAACAATAAATATGGCGCCGCAATTACCAAACCGACTAATACTGGCTCCGAAACGAGCGGCTATGCGTACGCAAGCGACGCTTCGAGCTGGAACGGCAAAGGGAACCGAATTAAGACCGATGATACCGGTAGCGGCCAAGCTCATGACAACATGAGCCCTTACCGGACTGTATATATGTGGTTGCGAATTAGCTAACTCTTTTCCAGAGGTAGAGAGTCTGATAAGGCGGCATATTTTCATGCGATTCACCACCGCCAACGGTCTTTGCGTAGACGTTATTACCATTCCCAGAGCCATTTTTTCTCCATGCCCAACTCTCAACATTTAAGACGCTAGAACCCGAGCCGGAGCAAGAAATTGTTACGCCGCTCGTTGCATTCTTGCCGCCATAAACAACGTCGTGCGAGTGAGCTGGTAACTGTTCTTCTTGCAAGGTTACAGTCTATTCGTAATTAGGCCGTCCTGAGCCAATAGTAAATTGTCCTGTATGGCGGCATGTTTTGATGAGGTTGGCCGCCACCAGCGCTATCTATGCCAGCCTGAGAAGGATAAGGATTACTTGAGTTATTGATATACCCGAGCTTCCTGTATGGATCAGCCCAGTCCTGCGTAGTGCCCAATGGAAAACCATTATAGGTATGCGAATGTTTCGGCATCTGATTCACCGTCAATGTTACAGTCTATGCAGTTCTTTCCCACATGTACAGCGTTTTGTATGGGTTCATTATATTGCCCAAACCTGTTGTACCGCTCAAGCCAATACCGCGTTTACCATCCCAACCACCTTTCGGCTCAGACTGATAGTCTCCATTATGATCAAAAGCATAGTATTTATTTATGCCAGTATCTCTTGGCATTGCGCCTGTATCTCCGAGTCTACCCTGAAAAGTTACGGAGCCGTATGTGCGCAGATTCGCACTACCGTGTTCGTCTAATGGTAATGTTACAGTCTTAATCTAGTCAGCTCTTTTGCCAATGGCAATATAACGCGCGCTCGCGCTGGTTGACGGTGAACTGGCGGTATGCCCAATAAATGCAGTAAAGTTAGTCTTCGTTGGGTTGACGGCGATATATTCTCCGCAAACATTACCAAAATCGCCGACGCTCACAGTTACTACGGGAACTTCCGCGAAGTTTTTCGGGAATGTTACATTTACGCTCTTTTCGCTATATGCGCCAGTGCCGACACCCGATACGCTAAATGTACCAAAGCAAATAAGAATATTGCCGAGATACAAGTAATTAGAGCCGATGCTGGGCGATAGATCTAGTTTTTCTGGCGTAATTGCGCCGTCTTCGATGTCCGCCGTGCCAAATGGCATGTCTTTGACGGTTAATACTCTCTGTTCCTGATTATATACATTTACTTGCCGCTTATGGTATAATATAGGTATCGCCGACAGCTCTTACGAAGTAACGCCGGTGGTACGGAGGAAGGAACGCCTCTATGCAAGGAATCGCTCGTAAGGCGATTTTTTGTTATATCTTTTTCTTGCCAAGTTAAATTAATAAGTAACATTTTCAGCAAAAACCACCCCTGTTAAAAGAGGTGGTTTTCTTATTTGAGATATAACAATTTGTTATATGTTGATGACGGCGCGGTTCGACATGAAGCTAGCCTCGTTGACGCCATCGATAATTTTATCGAGCAAAGTATCTTCGCCAACATTAATTGTGATATGAATCGGCTCGCCGTCGCTCTGCTTTTCTTCGATGTCTCGTGCTAGCTGATCAATCCAACCCGTATTATTTTCGAGAGGAACCACGGCTTCTCTACCGGCTTCACCGACCATTGCGATTGTCGCTCCATCGATAACGCCACCTTTTGCGAGTTGTGGAATCTGCGGAACGCCAATTGAGCCAATCCAACTAAACGGAGTAACGCCAAGAATGTTGATGTTGCGGACAGTGTCGAGCATGCCATTGATTGCGTTGAATGGCACGGATACGACCCTGTTAATCCCGCCAATGATCGCATTTACGATTGTCTTGAAGGCGTTAACAATACCATCTTTAATTCCGGTGAAGATTTGGCCGCCAGTCGAGAATACATTTTTAACTGCCGTCCATGCGTTTGTGAAGATAGATTGGAAGAATGATGCGACTGTTGAAAATACGCTTTTAATTTCATTCCACGCATTTTGGGCGCCGTTTTTGATGGTATTCCAAATACCTGTGAAGATATTACCAACGGTAGTAGCTAGTCCACCGAAGAAATCTTTGATGCCGTTCCAGATGTTCTTCACGAATTTACCGGCATTCTCAAAACCGAGCTGAATTTCTGCGATTAGCCAACCCAGGAACTCGCCAATCTTTTCGATAGCCATAACGGCAAAGTCTGCCATATTGAGGAAGAAGTCAATCACAATAGCAATACCTGCGCCTAATAGAGATAGAGCTTCTACCACTGCATTTATGGCCGCGCCAACTACAATGCCGAAGACTTGGCCAGTATTTTTCAGTGCTTCCATCAAAGCCGTGTTTTTCGAGAGCCCTTCAGCGACGCGCTGGATGTCCTCAATAATCGGCGCCATGAGTTCATTTAATTTGTCGAGTGCTGGTTGTAGCTCCTCTTCCCACATGAATTGGATGCCTTCGCCAATTCCTTTGAGGAATACGCCGATTTGTTCGAAGATAAGGCCGAGCGTGGTAAGAGCAGGAGGAATGACTATATTGCTAAAGATAGCCAAAAAGCCTGAAATTGCATTACTGACGGATGTAATGATATCTAAGAATCCCTCGATGGTCGTCTCGATGCCGCCGAAGAAGTTAACGAAGCCCTTACTCCATGTCTCAGGATTGAGTCTTTGTAGTGCTTCGCCGATGCCGTTTAGGAAATCTGGAAGCGTATTTTCTGCGACATATTTTGCAAGCGGCTTGAATAATTGATCCCACGCGGCCGTCCATTCGCTGACCATGATCTTTGCGTAGTTTTTGGCGCCTTTCGTAAAGTTGCCAAGCGCGCGATACCATTTAGATAGGTCTAAACCATTGAATAACCCCATGATTTTGTCGTAGGCTTCTTGGATTGGGTCAGTAATCTCGCCTAGATCGAGTGCGCCGAAATCGAACCCAGACAAATCGCCAACTCCTGCGCCTCCTGCTCCGCCGCCGCCACCGCCTGAGCCGGATTCAGGCTCTTTAAGGACGTTCATTTCATCGAAGCCAGCGAGCTGTTTGGCTAGCTTTTTAGCCGCGCCGGTAGCGCCATTAATGTCGTCCGTCGCATTGCTTGCCGCATCGCCGATTCCGCCTACGGCGCTTGCTGTAGTATTCGCGGAGTCTGCTGTCTTACCAAATGATAGTGAAGATTGCCCAAACAAAGCCCTGACAGCGTTGATTGCGGTCAACACTACGCGTACGAATGCGGCTACGTAATTTGCCGCGGTTCCGATAACCCTAGCGACGCCACTAAAGAAGTTCGCAATATTTGACTGCCCGATAGCATCAATAATGTTCGCCATACCGCGTACGATTGCGGTTTTGAGGTTCATAATCGATGTTTGAATGCCGCCTGTAGAATTTCTGGCCTGCTCTTCGAAGCTCTTGAAACCGCCAACGCCTTGCGTGTTCAGCTTTGATACGGTTGCCATGAATTCGTTCATGGAGACTTTGCCGGAGCGCAACGCTTCGCCCAGAGCCGACGCATCGACATAACCCATAGCCATAGCGATCTGCTTTAGCTGTGCTGGCATGGCCGTCATTGCGGCGCGCCACTCCATCATATCCGGCTTGCCCTTAGCGTAGGCCTGGCTCAACTGTTCGAGTGCGGTTGCTTGCGTATCTGCACTTGCTCCACCTGCCAAAATTGCGTTGTTCAGCGCCAGGAACATCTTTGTCGAGGCTTCAACATTGCTGTTGGCCGACGTAAAACGCTGAACTGCAGAAGCGGCGTCATCTACCGCTGTTGGTAAGCCTTGAAGCTTAGTCGAGAGATAGTTAATAGATTTGGTTGCGGCGCTACTCCCGATGCCAAGGTTAGACATGACTTTCGGGAAGTTATTAAGCGTATCTACGCGCTTAACGGCGTCTCCAATTGAGGCGGATACGATCGCGAACGCTTTCGCGAAGGCTTTAGCGATAATATTACCGACTGCGACCGCTTTGGTCGAGATTTTATCGAATGAGCTACCAGCTACGCCAGCGAAGCCACTAAGTTGTTTCTGAGCGCTATCGGTGCCCTTTTTGACACCAGAAGCGTCGGCGGTAATTTTAACTTTTAAGTTATCAATTTCTGCCATTATTCCTTCTTTCCGTACAATAGCTTCGCTCTGGCGATGCGTTGTTTGTCTGTGGTCGAGACCGACTCTTCTCTGCGTCGTTTCTTGACCGTTGATGGCTCCTTCGGGTAATGCCTTGGGCTATGGATAGCCGTAATGACATATTTACCGAGTAAATGATTAAGCGCGTCTGTGGTTTCGGCTTGTTGTTTAAGGCGGCGTTCGTAGCCTTTAATGGCACGCTGAAATTCCGCGAAGTTCAGTTCCCAAAACTCCGCTTTATGAATTCCAATTTCGAAAGCTGTCGATTCTAGTTCTCGCCAGATGTCTGTGAAACTTCTGTCTCGATATCTTTCATCGCTTCTTTGACTGCGGCTTCGACTTGCTTCCTGTCGAAGTTCCTGCTCTGTCCTAAAAAACCGCCTTCAGTCAGGCCTTCCATGATATCGATCATCAACGATTCAGTGCCGTCGATGATTAGCTTGTCGAAAGTATCTACTGAGCCGCCACCTGCTACATAAAGAAAAAGCATGTCGCTGATGCCGAAATCGCCGTCTTTAGCGTTACTAAGACTACTTAGGACTTTGAAGAATTTAAGGCCATATTTGAGCTCGGCCGCCGCGATATTTGAGGCTTTATAATTAAGCTTTGCTGGTTTAGCTTCCATAAATAATTTCCTTGCTTAGATACTAGGTTGGGCGCATTTAACCTCCGCGCCCAAGAGGGTTAGGCTAAGCTTCGGTATATACCGGCTGAGCGGTGAGGCGGATTGTGAACGTGTAGGTTAACAAGCCGTCCGTAGTGACCTCGCCCTTAGAGACTGCGGAGACATACCCCGTATAGGTAGTCTGGCCAGCATCGTCTGGGTAGATTTCTTCCCAAGTGCGAATTTCGCCGCTATCGAAGAGCGCGCGAATCTTCTCAACTTCGCCATCGAAGCAGTTATTAAATGTGACTTCGATACTACCGTGGTCTTTAGCGCCAGGCATGAATTCCTTGGAGCGGTTAGGAGAATCGAGAGTGGTTACATCGATTTCCTCAGCTTCCGAAGTCTGTTCGCCGATGCTCGTAACGTGAGCGAGGGTAAAATCAGCAGCTTCACTGCCGGCCTTGATTAGCTTCAGAGCAGTTGCCATGGATTGTTTTCCAGCCATGTGTTTTCCTCCTTACATCAACGAAGACCGGCGAAGGTCGCATTGATGTGGTATAAAGCTCCCTCTGGTGATGGAACATCGAGGGAATTGTTGAGTCGATATCGTAATTCGCGCATCTTAGCCTCGACTTGAGCTAAGAGCCTTGATGCTGTCTTACTATCGTTCGCGAAAATATCAATCGTGCACAGGATTTGCTGAGCGGCAATCTCGTTGCTGAGATCATAATCTGCCGAATTACCATCAATCCTATAAGTGATTGCAGGTACGCTATTAAAAATATTGTTGGAGCTCTGAGAGACAGCAACATCTTCGATTTCGCATAGCTTTGCGTAGATATCTGGTTTGGGATTATGCATTTTTTACCGCCTTACCTAGTGCGCTTTTGATGATTGTTCGTACAATCTTCTCGTTTTCGTGTAATGATTTGCCGAGGAATGGCTGTGCGGCTTGGCCAGGCCAATCGCCCCTATATGAGAGCGGCAATTTGGTCTTATATGGGTAGCCTCCCCGTCTGCCGGTTCCGAACTCGACATATGGCGCGTATTCAGTATTGGTATAAACTTCGCCTGAGATTTGGTTTCCCTCTTCTTTGGCTGGGCTCATATGAATTGAGCCGCGGAGGTTGCCGGTATCTACTGGGCAATTCCTCTTCGCGCCACCTTCAACTACTGCTGTAGCTTTATTGATCGCGGCGGCTAGGTTACTCTTCGAGCCGCTGGAGAATTTAGCTAAGCGTTTGCTGACGGCGGTTAGACCCTCAATTTTGACTGATAGCGACATTTTTCTTACCGATAATAGTAAGATGCGAATCGCTCGGGATTACACTTGTTGCCACATAAGTGACTCCGAGATAGGTAAATAGGTCGTTGAGACCAATACTCGCCTCGTTGTCTGCGGTTACGCAAATGTCGATTGATTCGCTTAATCCAAGTTCACTTTGTAGTTCGCCTAGATTGTTGAATCTTACATTTCCTTTGAACGATGTTTTAATGGACTGCGAGTTGCGAATTACTCCGCCTTCGTCGTCAAGTCGCGTCTCGCTACTAAGAACCTCAATCGTCTTATCGTAAAACGAATCAGCGATTGCCTTCTTAGCGGCGTTAGGCCACAACATTGATTCTCCTGTAGCAAGCGAGTAGCTTCGAGAAGCCTGCGAACAATTCATTATCGTCAGCGGTCGAGAGATAATTCTTAATCTCGTTGCTGTAGCTAATGGATTGGCCGTTATCGCTAATCGAGCTAATCGCCGAATCTGCAGTTGAAGACGTTTTGGCGTTGGTTGTTTGGTTGAAGATGCCGGAGACAATGCGAGCAACGACGCGCTCGATATTTTCAGGCAAATCTTCGCGGTTGAGATATAGCAAAACGCGATCAGCAACCTCTTCGACTACTAGATCTAGTAAGCTCTGGTAGTTCTCTTGGTTAGCCGTATCGTTCAATGCTTTTACGTAACCGATAATCTTTGTCTTCTGTTCGTCCGTCATATCCACTCCAAACTATTTCTTAGCTTCAGCTTCTGGAGCTTCTGCTTCTTCGGCTTTTTCTGCCTTCTCGGCCTTCTTAGCTTTCGGAGCTTTAGGAGCTTCAACTTCCTCGTAAACATCCGGGTAAGCTTTCATCTGCGCGATTACGTCTTCGTTCTTAACCGCTTCGATGGTGCCGACTTTCAAATTCTTGAAGTATTTCATTTCAAAATCCTCTTAAAGTTGAGCCGGTATTACGCCACCGGCGGGGCGCAAGATTACTCGCTTACTGGGAGAGCGGCGAGAGTCTTGATAAGGTCAGGAGTGACCGCCTTGGAGCCGTAGCTGTAGAAGAGCTCGACTGCGTGTGCGTTGCTCAAGTTGACCTTTTCGTCTTCGTACTCGTTGAACATTGCTGGCTGACCGGCAGAACCGAAGATGGTTGCAATAACAGCCTTGTTCTGGCGAACGTTGCTGAATACGCGGACGCCATGGAACATTTCAATTTCCTCAGCGCCAGAATCAGCAGTTGGAACGCTGACATGGTCAATGTAGTTACGAAGTTTGCCATAAACGGCAGGAGTGAGCGTGAGAGCGATCATGTTGCGATCTACGCCATCTACCCAGTCGTTCTGGGTGGTTTCGATTACCTGAATCATCGTCTCAACGACATCCTCGATAGCGGTTACGCCCTCTGGAAGCGTGACGGCAGTACCTTCAGCTTCGAGAGTTGCGAAGTAAGCGTTATCAAGCGTTGCAATAGCGCGGAGTGCGTGATTGCCGCGGCGTTTCTGAATGATGCCTTCAACGCCAAAGAGTTTAACGTCTTTGCCTTCGATTTCCTCGACAATTTCCTTGTCTTGGTTAATGTTGATGGTAACTTTACCGCTGTTCTGAAGCTTGCTACCTCTGCCTGCGGTACGAGCAGTGCCGTAAGCGTTGGAAGCGGCGTTCTTAAAGCGGTTGATTTCGACGGAACCGGTTGTTGGATCGCCGGAGTAGTCGGTGTTTTTGAGCTTCTCGGAAAGAGCGCCCTTCTGAATGGCATCAATAACTTTACCGTAGCTTTCGGAAAGCGTATCGGCGGTTGAGCCATTTGTAGTGATACTAAGAGCATTTGTACGTGCCATAGTAATCTCTCCTTTGGTTTTTGAAAGGAAAGCAAGAGCTAGAATGCAATTACGCCTTGGCCAGTGTAGCCGCGGCTCGTAAGGCCTTTATCGCTCTTACTTGTCGTTTTATCGCCGTTGCCAAAGTCAGTAGGAGTCTTACCCTTAAGCTGTGCTTCAACGCCTTTAGAGACGGCTTCTTTGAATGCTTTATCAAGGGCTTTGACATTTTCCTTGGTTTTCTCAGGGTCAATGTCTACCACAAAATCTACTAGCTTGGTGTCGATGTTTAGTTCTGCAAGTTGTTCGATAGCGTCTGCTCTGTTTTCGCGCAATGTAATACTGCGTTCCTTCTCGGCAAGTTCGTTATCTTTCTGCTTGCGCGCCTCGCTAAGCCTTTCCTCTTCGGTCATCTTTTGCTTGCGATCATAGTCGGCTAATGCCTCCTGAATCGCCTGCTTGTTGCGCTCTTCATTCTTCGCGTTGACTTCGCCAATGCGTTTCTGAATTAGCGTGTTGACCTCGTCCTGAGTGAAGGTCTTGTTAGAGTTGCTACCTTTGTCCTCTGTTTGTCCGCCCGTAGGTTGCTTGGCGGCAGAGTCTTGATTTGTGGCCGTATTGTCCATAAATCCTCCCATTTTTACGCCTGTCGGCTTAATTGCAACAAAAATACCCCAAGACTAGGTCTTGAGGCATCATTGATTACCTATATTATACCATAAATGGAATGGATGAGGAATTGTCAAGAATTATTCGCAGATAAAATCGGCATCGCCTCTCTCGAAATCAATGCCCCACAACTCCAGGTCTTCTTCGGTCGGCTCTGTGCCCTTACTGAAACAGTAAACCTCGGCGCATAAGTTGCCTTCATAATCCACGAAACGCTTGAATCGGCATTCGCCACGCCCCTCACTGCGCTCTTCATACGAGCGCATGGATTTTTCGACTATTTCTCGTGCTTTCTTCTTATTTTGCATTTGAAACTACCGCTTTCACATTTATCTTACTATTAATTTTAGCATTATCGCATCTAAAGTACGCAATCTGCTTAGGTCTTGCTTTCGCGAAGTAGTGTTTAACGCCCGACTTCATTGGCTGTGGGTCTAGATAGACGATGCCGAGCTTCGTGCGTTCTGCGATAAACGTATGCCCAACTCTCATTCGCGGCCATTTGACGCTAATGATGAATCGAGCGCCTGGCCTGTTCTTCATTAACTGAGCTTCTAGTTGCTTCAGGTCGAGGTTTTCTGTCCTGAGTTTCTTTCCACCTTCGAAGAAATAGCTCCCGTTTCTCATTTTATCCCCAATAAGCTTCGGCATGGCGGCCACGTCGTAGCCCCTGCGTCGTAGCTCATAAGCACATACGCACCTTTGGCAGTTCTGCTTCCATTGTTGGCCTTTGGAATAGTTTGGATTTGAGCCCTTGAGCGCATCCGCCATAGACATTGGCTTACCGCGTTTGATTCCGAGTTGTTTTGCTACGACATCGCCTTTCATCGGCTTGCTGAAGTAGAGTTTCGGCAATGGGTTCTTGTAGCTCGGTAGACTTATCGATTCCGCCCATTTAGCATACGGCACGTTGTAGGCGTATTCGTTCTTGCCCGTTGCAGGATTGCGGTAGAGTCGCGTTTCTGGCTCATAACCTTTGAAATACGGCACGATCGTTGAGCGGCAATTCGGGTGAAGTGGTGGCACATTATCGCCTGGTATTCCTTCGGAGACTTTAAATTTCTTGCCGTCCATCTCTTGGCAGATTTCGCTCGTTCGATTGTCTAGCGTGGCTAGGAATTGGAAGTATTCAAAGCCCATTTGCTGATACGCTTCGAGCTCGCCCTGATTATGGAAATGGTTTGATTCGGTGCGGACTAAGCGTTCGGCATAGTACTGGTTCACATTGTAGTCGTTGCGAATATCTCTTGCCGTTTTCTGGATGCCTTGGCCATTAGCGATTGCGACGGCTAGGGTTTTCTGTAGACGGCTCGCTAATAGGTCGGTATTCGTCCAAATACGGTCGGAATAATTCTCGCCCATGAATCGTTCGCTCATAACTTGATCTATCGTTTGCGTATCTAGCCGACTAAATCCAACTGGGGTTGAGCCAATACCACGAGATACGTCATAGCCTGCGCGATAATATGATTCCTCGAAGTTGGCGCGGAGTGCACTATTATCAATGCCCTGCTGTTGCAAGGCGACCTTTTGGGCTTCGTAGCGTAATTGCTCATTGATAAGCTCCAGGCGCTTGACGCGACCGGCATAATTCTCTGGCAATGTCGTATTGATGCCGCGCTTCTTCATGTCGGCGATGAGCTTCTTTATTTCGTTTGTCGGTACAATCGAGTTTAGGGCTTCCATATCGAAGCCCTTGTCTCGTTTGTAATAGGCGGCGTAAATATCCTGCAGTTGCTTGACGGTCTGGCGACGAGCTTCGGCGTAAACCTTGGCTAGTTCGGCCATATACTTCTTCGTCAGCTTTTCGCTCTGAAGCAGGCGTTCATTTGCGCGCCTTTCCCAATACTTATCTGTACGCTTGCGAAGCGCCATTCATTACTCCTCGTTAGGCATGTTGGTGGCATTAATGTCATCAACATCGGTGCCGAAATTATTCGCATTATATTCAGCGTCTTTGACGGTTTCTCGCTCTTGCTCTTCCGCGAGTCGGACTGCTTCGGACGCGTCGTCAACGAAGCTGAGCTGAGCGGCTAAGAGCTCCTTATCTACGATGCCGACAAGGTTATTGATCATCTGACTCGTCTCAAAGTCGTTGCTTGGTAGATTGCGCTTAAATACTGCATCCACGTCTTCCTTTTTAACTTCCTGCATCTTGGACTTAACGGCCAAGTAATGCGCGTAGATTTCGAAACGTTGCATGAGGCTTGTTTCGAAGAAGCGTTCCTTGTTCTTGGTGGTCTGCTCGAATGCAATAAGCTTGTAGCGGATTGCGACGCCGGAAGAATTGCCAACGAAATTGGCGTCGGACATATTCGGAACCATCGAGATTTTATGAATATCTTGCTCGATTGTCTTGCGGAGTACGTCTACATCGCCTTCGTTGATTGTCTTGGTTAGGTACTCAACCTTGCCGTCCTGCGGCATGTTTGAGAGCGCGCGCTTTTCTTTTAAGTCGGCCATCTGGTCTTCGTCGAAGCTCATGCCATAGAAACATAGAATTGCATCGACTAACTGCTCGCGATCGTTGACGCGGTCGGACTGGATGAGGTTGTACGCATCAATAAGGCTGATGACTGATTCGAAATCGCCGAGATATTCCTTGTTGTTCTTGTATTCGACAACAGGAACGACGCCAAAGAAATGTTTTTCGCGGCTAATTTCCTTTAGGTTGCTGTTGCTGAGAGTGTATGTAACAATCTCGTCTTTTGTTGTCGCAATAATCTCGTAATGGTCTAGTTTGTCTTTGTTATAGACGCCACGATAATTGATACTAAAGACCTTGTTATGCGCAATCGTGTCATCATAAATGATGATTGTATTGCGCGGATCTAGAACGGACGAGCGAGGCTCTGCGTTTTCGTCTGCGTAAACGTATTCGTAGGCGATACCGAAAATCGAGCAGTCTTTTGCGAGTTCGAAGTCGATGTTTTCCATCGTCTGTGCTTTGTATGCATCGAGCAATGGTTCAATGTTGGTATTATCTTCTACCTGGTAATCGACTGGATTGCCGAGCAAATAGCCAGTCGCGGTGTCGACGATGTATTTTGCGTGATTAATGACGACTTTATTATTGATGCGAGTATCGTTTTTGACGCGATCAGTAATGCGCTGTTTGCCCATGTAATAGTTGTCGAGCAAGTCGAAGTGTTCGCGGCGTTCTTCATTGAAGTCTATAATTTCTTGGACGAGTGCCGCGTCTAGTTTTCTGTCCTTTGGTACTTGAAACATAATTCCTCCTTATTACCAACGGTTTTCAAATACAGAGCGGCGATTAGCTCTGCCGTTTTTTGCTATAACTGTCGGTCTAGCCGCGGTTGTTATAGTCTCGTAAATTGCCGCTAATACATCTACGGAATCGTCATGCGCATTGCGGCCTTTGCGCTGATAACTCATAACCTGGTGATAAAACTCCGGCCATTTCTTGTTCCAATTCGGTGGCATGTAGACATGATTCTGCACCCATGCCGAGCTCGATAAAATGCGAGATTCCTTATTGTGCGTCTGCGCTATTGGCCGGATGATTGTTCTGTTTGAATTGAATGAATTGCGCAGGATTGAATCAACGTTACGAGCGAAGCCGCGTCCGCCGTTGTTCGATTCGATGCGCGCTTCGTTGACTTGGCCGTTATTGAGCAATTCTGCAACCTGCTTTTCGGTTACTTCCATCGCCTCGTCAGTGAATACTAAGTCGGTAATGTAGGCTTCTTTATCGTGCTCAATGAAGTTGATAGAACAAAGAAAGTCGGTGCCAGTGTCGGCTGTATCGGTATAGTTGTAAACTTTACCTTCTGGTAGCTCATCCCATGTCATGAACTCATGGTAGAGTCGGCCAGCAATATCGATTGGCTTCTGGTTATAGTTTGCTTCGACAATATCAAGGTTCATTTCGCGCGTCTTGGCAATGAAGTCGTCATGGCTTAAAACATCGTCGCAAAGCATCGTTCCGTCGTCCTGGACGGCCTTGTAGCTAATATGCTCAACGTCGTCGCCGAATGAGTTCAGAATGCGTCCAGCGAGGTCTCCTTCCGCCCAGCGCGTCATAACAATGATGACTTTCCATGGGTTTTCAGTACGGCTTAGGAATGTGTTGTTAAACCATTCCCAATGCTCGTCTAGAACGCGCTCGTTGTATGCGTCTTCGGCCGAGCGAATAAGGTCATCTACGATCAGGTAATGTGCACCGAAGCCTGTTGCTGTGCCCTTTGGCGAGGTTGCGAGGTAGTTAGGTGTCGACGAGTTTTCGAGCGCCCACATAGAAGCCGAGGCCTCGCCATATTTGACTTTGGTATTTGGGAAGATATCGGAATAAACCGTGTTCCCGTCTACCTTTTTTGTTTGAATTAGGTTGCGAACCGTGCGAGCGAATGTTGTTGAGAGAGTTTCATTATAGCTCGCGGTCATTACCTTGTTGTTTGTGTCGATTCCGAATAACCAAGCGGTAAGTAGCTGAAGAGTTAATGACTTGCCATGGCGAGGAGGTTCGTTAATGACAAGATAGTGCTTGTCGGAATGCTCGATGAAATTCTGGATTGCGTTGCAAGTATCTTTGAGGTATTGCCGATTATCCTTGAAGAACTTAGGCATTAATTGCTGACAAAAAGTATAGAAATCCCACGAAGCCTTGCGGTTGCGAAGTCCAGTAATGATTTCATCTTTTGTCATACTTCTTCAATAGATTTTCAACTTCCTCGGAACTCAGGTTTGCGAATGGCGAACCTTCGACTTTGCCGGATAGTTCCGTCTTAGATTCTGATGGGTCGTAATTACCGATGAGCTTAATGAGCTTGTCGGCCGCGTCGGTACATTTTGGGTTGCTTGGGTCTGACGCGATTTCTACGAGGGCGTCGATTACGCCTTTGACGAGTGACGGGTCTTTTTGCGCCATGATTTTAGCGCGCTCACGAAATGAAAACGGTTCTTTCGGGCGGCCGATGTTCGGCGAGATTTTTGGCTTGTTGCCTTTGGCGAATGTGCCGTCCGCATTTCGTCCGCTTTTATTAGGGGCCGTTTTAGCTTCACCTTTCGCCATAATCTTCAGCCCTTAATCGGAGTCTCGATATAATCCACATCGACCGGCTCCGCTTTGGCCTCTTCGGCCTTAACCTTGATTTTCTTTGCAGGTTTAACTTGGACTTCGTAATCTGCTCCAAACTTATGGAATTTTGCAACGCCGTCTTTGACTTTGTCGGTTACGTCAATTTCTTCACCATAAAGCTTAACGATCACTTTGCCGTCTTTGTTGGTATTAGCCTTAATGATTTCTGCCATATTTACCTCCTTTGGTATATTTGGTTCCGCCTAGCCTTGCGGTTTCGAGCTCCAATTCCTTGATGGTCTTGGCTTTGACGTAGCCGCTTTTGGAAACGAGCACTGCTTTTGGTCTGCGAATATAGCCACGACGATAAATCCCATCGATGACTAGTTCGGCCGCAATGCGTCCTGTAGGCTTATAAATAATGAAGGCTCGCCCTCCCCGGTAAATCGAGCGTAGATCTATTGCTAGGCCTAGCTCTCTTATGGCTCCGTTGGCGGCGATTGAAAACTTTTGCGCCAGCTCTTCGCGGCGCGCCGATTCCGTGACGCATTTGCTGGCGTTGTCTGTCAGTAAACGCGATAGCACCCGTGTCGTAACGATTGCTTCGAATTCGGTAATAGTTAGGTCTTTTTGCATAACCTTTCCCCATTAACGTTACCCATCAAAAAATGCGCCTTCGGATTTCCGATAGCGCATCATTGACTGCTTATATTATACCATAATCGGCTTGACTTATTGACTCGTGCGCGGTAATGCGGTACAATTTAAGTAGTTTATACATGCGTTAGACCTCATAGTGAATTTATTTTTGCTGTGAGGTCTTTTCATGCTCAGCCCTCATGCTAAGCAACTAATATCGGAGGTAGCATTTTGAGTGTCGAATATCTCAAAGTGGACGTAAAGGTTTGCAAAGAATTAGGGTTTGGAGCCGCAATTTTGCTGGCCTACCTTTGCTACGTCTCAAAAACGCTACCTAAGGACTCATGCGGTTACTTCGCGCTGGATTCATCGTTCTCGGCAACTGTTGGGATAGATCGTGATAAAATGCGCTATTACCGAGATAAACTCGCTACTAAAGGGATAATTTCTTATATTCCAGGCCGTAACCATAACGCTAGACCTCGATACAAGTTGTTATAATTGGTGTATTCGTGTGGGAAGAAATTAAGAGAGGTAGCTCTCTTTTTTGTTTCTCGTTACCCTGTGGAAAACTACCCTAAATTTTGTGGAAAACTCTGTGCAAAACCCAGTGGAAAACCCATTTCTAGTGCGGAAAATTTCGCACTAGCATAACAGGGGTCTAGTGCGGAATATTCCGCGGCCATACAAAATAAATAAAAATAAATAGTAGTAGAGCTTCTGCTACTGCTGTTTTAGAAAGGATTACATGAACGGTTACAACAAATTTAATAATTTCGAATTGGAGTCGTACGACCATTTGAAGATGCGCGTATGCAAGAATAAGCCTATCTATCAGCAAGTGAACGCTTATTTGAATTTCTGTGCGAACATTAGGCAGATGAGTAGGATGACGATGCATGCGAAGGAGTGTGCGTTGCGTTATTTGATTATTGAGTCGGAGTGCAAAGATTTGCAAGAGCTCACTAATGAGTCATTCGATAAGTTTGTGCAGGCTGAGCTTGCTCGAGGAGTATCTACGAGAACGATTAATGGACGGACTGCGCATATCGTGGCCATGGTTCGCTATTACCGGGAAATGGATTTGTCTATCCCTCTTCGCTTGCCTCTCGTCTTTAAACTTAAGGAGTTGCCTCCTCGTAGGGTTTGCTACACGAAAGAACAAGTAAACCGAGTCTTGCGTCGTTGTAATTCTGAGATTAGTTGGCTGTTGATCAAGCTGGCGTTCGATACTGGAATGCGCATTAGCGAAATCACTAACTTGACCGTTGAGGAGATAAACGGACGAAGAATTCACTTTATCGGCAAAGGCACCAAAGAGCGTGAGGTTTACATGACGCAGGAATGTGCGGATAGGCTCAAAATGTATTGCCAGCATCGAGGTATCGAGGAGGGTCGAATTTGGCTCAATGACTGGGGCTACCCGACCAGCTCGGATACTCTTCGCAGGATTATGAAAGATGCCTTTAAGCGTTGTGGGTACGACAACTTCTA
>Ga0181612_179762_pt1 | contig 15955 bp, 15 predicted proteins | sample HoacroProtozoa21_FD_119630 | JGI IMG/M metagenome (GOLD analysis project Ga0181612, IMG submission 119630) | Hoatzin crop microbial communities from Cojedes, Venezuel. Combined Assembly of Gp0051906, Gp0051904, Gp0051908
TCAGCCCGTCTCCGTCAAAATCCTCATCTCCATCTATTACTCCGTTATCATCCGTATCCATGATCAAAGGATCATAACCGTATCTTACTTCGTCACTGTCCTTTAATCCATCTCCATCTGTATCAGGATTATTTTTATCTGCTCCGATAATTATCTCATTAAAATCCGGCAGCTCATCCCCGTCACTGTCTATATTTAAATCAAGGTCATAATCAACGCTGAGCCTTCTGTCTGTATCTTCCTCCGTTGTTCCTATAACAATTCCGGATTCCGTTATCTCTGAAGTCTCATCATATACAACTTTTCCGCCATCGTTATTCCACTCCAGAATCTTAACCGTATTAATTCCATTCAAATAATCATTATATGTAAGTGTAGTTGAGCAGTTCCATAAAGTATTGTCATTACCCCTCCAGAATCTTAGAACAGATTTTCCCGCATCTGCATTACTTACAATAAATCCGTAGACATAATTATTCTGATTCAAATTCAGATCTAAGTTTACTTCCTTTGGATTATACTTATCCTTATCCGCACTACCTAAGGCTATGTCGTTTCCACCGTTATCTTCCTTTGATGCATCAGAAAAGTTAACATAGATTTTTGCTCCGTCCTTTTCCCAATCTGTAAACTGAGACATATCTACAAACACAATATCCCCTGCATGAAAGTAGTACTCCTCTTTCTCCTTATCTTTTATATTATCTTCGTCTTCGTCATCATCTTTATCGTCATAATCATCGTCGTCATCGTCTGAAACTCCCAGCTCTTCATTTGTCTTTGTTTCCCAATGACCGTATTCACCGCCCTCCGCAATGTATACATTATGGCCGTCTCTTCCGCCGGCACTCCACGAGTTCCACTGTGTTTCATCCGTAGGACTTAATCTGTTAAAGGTAATGTTGTAGGCTGAGGCCGGCACCGTTGCAACCCATAAAGCATCGCTTACCTTTGTCATTCTGTAATAATCATGACCATTTGTATTATCAACCAAGTCAAATACTGCATCATCGTTCTTAAGCCAACCTTCTGCCGTGTTATCCATCAGATAGAGCTTGACTGTATCGCTTGTACTTTCTTCTGAATAGACTAATAAGTTACTGAAATCAAAATTAGAAAATAATACAACAAAAACTAATAAAATTAAAAAAAATCTTCTGCTCATAGGCACACTTTCTCCTTTCACACTTTAAAAAATTCACGTTCAAAAATTATATATATATTATACTGTATAAAACCATAAATAAAAATAAAAAGATTGTTGCAATATTTATTACAACAATCTCCATATAACTATATTTTTCAATTATATAAAATAACACCTACATTTTACTTTCAGGATGAAAGCTGTCAAAAATAATGATATCAAACGTATCCCTTGCTTTTTCAAGTTGTTTCTCATTCTTTATAGTCCAGCATGCATTTGAACATTTATATAATTTTCTCATAAGTTTGTAGCTGAACTGATTCTTATATTTGTGATTATAAGATATAAAATCCGGCTTGCCATAAAAATTAAACACCAGATTAGCTAAAAAGAATCTTATAAAAAGTTCTCTTTTCTTCTCCTTATATGCCATATGATTAGCCAACTGTCCCCTTACAATCTCAGGTCTGTTTATTTTAAGCCAATGAAGAATTCTGGGATCAAAAGTCTGAATACAATACACACCATTATAGTTATCCAGTATCTTTACTGTTTCCACTGTGTTCCTTAACCAATTACCGTCATTTTTTATCTCCACCAAAAGAGGTGTGTCCGGATTCATAAGCTTAAGCACTTCATTAAACAAAGGTATTCTCTCATCGCTTTTACCGAGACGGTATTGTTTTAACTCATCATAAGAACATTCGCATATTTTTCTGTCTTTTCCGGTCATCCTCTTAAGATTACCGTCATGAAAAACAACAACATCTCCGTCCTTATCTGCCTGCACATCTAATTCAACCCCGTATCCTCTTTCTACCGCTTCTTTAAATGCAGGTATTGAATTTTCCGGCACATCGCCTTCGTTATCATACACTCCCCTGTGAGCAATGTATTTATCTCCGAATTTTTTGAGTATATCCCTTCTGTCTATTCTCTTGTTACTGTATGTATTCGGTCTTATGCTTAGTAAATACAAAATCAACAGCACAACCACCACTGCAAGGATAATTATAACTACTTTCATACTCCTCCGCCTTCCTCAGACTTTCTATTTCTTTAAGACTATCTATTTCTTTAGACACTCTTTATTTCTTCGGATTTTTCTTTCTCTCGAATTCCCTTTATTTCCTCGAATTTCTCTTTCTCTCAAATTCATTTTATTTGCTGCAATTTCTTCCGTTCCCTCAGATTTCTAAAAAATTCTTTGAGCATCCCCGAGCATTCTTCTTCAAGAATTCCTGTCTCTATCTCTGCACGATGATTAAATCCTTCCACCTGCAAAAGATTCATAACAGATCCGGCGCAGCCCGCCTTAGGATTCATGCACCCGATATAGACCTTCTTAATTCTTGATTGAACTATAGCTCCCGCACACATCTGACAAGGCTCCAGAGTAACATACATCTCACAGCCGTCAAGTCGCCAGTCCCCTAATTTTTTCGATGCCTTTCTTATGGCATTTAATTCCGCATGAGACAAAGTATTCCTATCAATATTTCTTCTGTTGTATCCTCTTGCTATTATCTTATTGTTTTGCACAATAACACAGCCTATGGGAACCTCGTCTATAGCTTCCGCCTTTCGTGCTTGCTTTATTGCCTGTTTCATGAACTTCTCTTTTACATCTGTCATGATTGTTTTCCTTTTTGTTTCTTACATCCTTTATTGTAATATTCTCTATATAACTCTAATGGATAGTGTCTTTTATGATGGTCGAAATTTGTGAACCAACATATATTTCCAAAGTTCTGATAATATTTTCCACATTCATTTTAATATATCCAACCGTTTTCTCTACATTCTTTCCAATATGGTACGGCTAATTTGTTTATTATATCAGTATCGGAGTTATACTTTGATTTTAGTTCTTGTTTTAGTTCTTCACTTGCGTTACTTTTGTCTAAATAACGAAAATCATCAAATTCTCCGTATATGTATTGTTGTTCACTTATATATTCTAATACTCTAACAGTCTTGATATCCATATTTAACCCTCAATGATATTGCATTATCGTTTACAAACATAATATCATATTCTCTCTCTTCTATTTTGTTTAGATATTCATTTAACTCATCATACATTATTTCATCATCATCTATATTTTCATATTTAGCAAAACAACCGTCACCCTTAACATATTGTCCTAAAAAGTCAAGAATAAGAAGATTATTGCCGTCATAATAATATAAGCCATCCTGGTCTACTCTTAATATACAAAATGAATAATTATGATTAGAACAAAAATCATATAATAATTCAGGTGTTATAAAACCTCTTGATAATTCACTTGATACTTCTTTAAATATAATATCTGTTTTATATTTTTGCATATTTTATTCCTTTCTTTAGAAGAAATGACCTAATGCCTGTATAATTTCCACAACTCCTTGATATTCAACCTCTACAATAATAATTTCGTCATTAATTACAGTATAGAAAACTCTATCACTAATTGTTAATTTTGCATGATAAAGTTGTTTTCCATGATATTTTTTATGATACTTCAATCCATTTGATGGTACAAATTTAGGTGGTATATGATAAGGATCTTCTTTTAGTGCGTTTAGTAGTTCTTCGTACTTACTTCTAAGTTTCTCACTCTGTCTAATCACGGCAATATCTCTTTTTGCTCTTTCATCATCCACGACAAACATTCACATTCATCTCCTCACATATTTAATATTCTCGCAATGATTATATTATTAGAATTGGTGTTATATTATTTGTTATATTATTTGTTATATTATTTGTTATATTATTTGTTATACATTAACCCTTTAATTCATCTGAGATTCTTGCGAACTGTTCGAGGCTCAATGCCTCGCCTCTGATATTCTCCGACAAACCAAGCTTTTCTAATACTTCCACACATTTATCTTTATCGACTATTCCCGCATTCCTAACTGCATTTACCAAGGTTTTGCGTCTTTGATTGAATGCAGCCCTGATTAATGAAAACATGTATTTTTCATCCTTTACCTTAATCTCTTTTTCTGCAAGAACGTCCAACCTTATAACCGCTGAACCCACTCCCGGTCTCGGCATAAAACAGTTCGGAGGTACATTTGCCACAATCTCAGGTTTTGAATAATACTGCACCGCCAAAGATAATGCTCCGTAATCCTTAGTTCCCGGTTTAGCCTGCATCCTATCGGCCACTTCCTTCTGAATCATAACCGTAATGCTTTCCACATTAATATCTTCTTCAAGAATCTTCATAACTATCGGTGTAGTTATATAATAGGGAAGGTTGGCCACCACCTTAACCTTATCTGCCCCTGCATTCTTTACAATCTCATTTATATCAAGTTTAAGAATATCTCCGTTAATGACTTTAATATTATCATATTCAGAAAGAGTGTCCTTAAGTATAGGGATAAGCTTTTCATCAATCTCTACGGCAATAACCTGTTTCGCATTTTCTGCCAGATATTCTGTAAGAGTTCCGATTCCGGGGCCTATCTCCAATACAGTATCCTCTTCTGTAATTCCGGAATACTTAACAATCTTTTCCAAAACATGTGTATCTATTAAAAAATTCTGACCAAACTTCTTTTGAAAATTAAAATTATATTTTTTTAGAACCTCTATTGTATTCGCCGGAATTCCCAGCTTCGCCATATTGCGACCTCCTTATATACTCCTTATATACTCCTTATATATTCCTTATATACTCTGTATATGCTCCTTATATACTCCTTCTTAATTCTTAGCTGTTTCAGCAACTGCAATGTTCAAACCTCCGTCAACTTTATCGTTTAATTCTATATAACCTGCATGCATTTTCAAAGGTAACTCTTCTTACTTCCTCGTCATCAATACCTTTAATCTCTGCGATTTTCTTTGAAACATATATAAGCCTTGACGGATCGTTCCTTTTTCCTCTGAACGGTTCCGGCGACATATACGGGCAATCCGTTTCAAGAACAATATTATCAAGAGATATATTTTTCACTGTTTCCACAAGCTTCTTAGCATTCTTAAAAGTTACCACGCCGCCTACTCCTATATAATATCCCATTTTTACATATTCAGCCGCAAATTCCGGGCTATAGGAATAACAATGAATAACTCCACCAACAAGTCTGTCCTTATATTCCTTCATAAGATTAAATGTTTCTTCCGCTGCATCTCTGCTGTGAATCACCACCGGCATATTAAGTTCCGCCGCCAGATCAAGCTGTCTTATAAACCATTTTCTCTGGGTCTCCTTATCCGGCTCAAGATAATGGTATTCCAAACCTATCTCTCCTATGGCAACCACTTTATCAAGCCTTGACAGTTCCTTTAATCTTTCCATATCATCTTCCGTAAGGTCTGCAACCTCGTTTGGATGAACTCCTACCGCCGCATATACATTTTCATATTTTTGTGCCAACTCTACACTTGTCTCCGTAGACTCCATTGAAGCTCCTATATTCACCCCTATTCCGATGCAGTCGTCGAATATATTCTCTATAACCTTTTCTCTGTCTTCATTAAATGCCTCATCATCCAGATGCATATGGGTCTCAAATATTTTTTCCATTATTCCTTAGTCCTTTTATAACTGACAAACTACCCGGCAATCCACCGGGTAGTTTTATTATAAGCTACACTTTACAGTTTTTTAATACTGTTTTTTAATACTGTTATTTTATTTTATGTTATTTTATATTATTTTATATTATTTTCTAGCAAATCTCCGAGCCCGGAAGTATATCCTTATCCACTGTAAGAAGTGAAAGATTACCGTCATCATCTCCCGCAGCAAGAATCATTCCCTGAGACTCAACGCCGCATAATTTGGCAGGTTTAAGATTAGTAACCACCGCCACCTTCTTGCCCACCATTTCTTCAGGTGTATAATACTGAGATATACCCGACACAATCTGTCTTACCTCATTACCGATTCTAATCTGAGACACAAGAAGCTTCTTCGATTTCTTAAGTTTCTCGCACTTAAGAACCTCTCCGACTCTGAGCTGAATCTTGTCAAACTCATCTATATCGATAGCTTCCTTTTCTTCTACCTCAGGATATTTGACATCATCAGGGCTTGCATATTTCTCTTTAAACTCTTCTACTTTTTTCTCAACCTCTGCCGGATCTTTTCTTGCAAACAAGGCAACCGGTGAATCTGTAACCTTATTTCCGGAAGGATACAATCCGAATTCCGTCATCTCATCTATGGTTCTCATTTTACCGTTAATCTGTGCTATAATATTTTCCGCAGTTTCCGGTAAATATGCATTAAGCAAAGATGCTCCGATATTAATTGACTCTACAAGGTTATAAAGTACCGTTGCAAGTCTGTCCTTGTCCTCTTCATTCTTTGCAAGAATCCAAGGTGTTGTCTCATCAATATATTTATTACATCTCTTAAAAAGATTAAATATCTCTGTTATTGCATTGGCAACCTTAAGATTATTCATGTTATTTCTCACTCTTTCAAGAGTTCCGGTTGCCATATCCATAAGTTCCTTATCGCAGTCCATTGTGTTGACATTTTTATTCTCAACCAAACCGCCGAAATACTTATTGGACATTGAGATTGTTCTGTTCACAAGATTACCCAGAGTATTAGCAAGATCGGAATTATATCTCTCCGTAACAAGGTCCCATGAAACAAGTCCGTCATTTTCAAACGGCATCTCATGAAGTACAAAATATCTTACACCGTCTACTCCGAATACCTCGGCAAGATCATCGGCGTATATTACATTTCCTTTAGATTTACTCATCTTACCGTCTGCCTGAATAAGCCAAGGATGTCCGAATATCTGCTTAGGTAAAGGCACACCGATGGCCATAAGCATAATCGGCCAGTATATCGTATGGAATCTTAATATATCTTTACCGATAAGATGAAGATCCGCTGGCCAATACTTGTTATACAGATCATCTGAATTACCGTCAAGATCGAATCCCAAACCTGTTATATAGTTTGAAAGTGCATCTATCCAAACATATATTACATGATTATCATCAAATGTTACCGGAATTCCCCATTTAAACGAAGTTCTTGATACACAGAGATCCTGAAGTCCCGCAAGAAGGAAATTATTCATCATTTCATTCTTTCTTGACTCAGGCTGAATGAAATCAGGATGTGTATTAATATGCTCTATAAGCTTGTCTGCATACTTTGATAACTTAAGGAAATATGCTTCTTCCTTAGCAGGCTGAACCTCTCTTCCGCAGTCAGGACATTTGCCGTCTTTTAACTGAGATTCTGTAAAAAATGACTCACAAGGAGTACAGTACATTCCCTCATAATATCCTTTATATATATCACCCTGATCGTATAATTTCTTAAATATTTTCTGAACCTGTTTTTCATGATCCTCGTCTGTGGTTCTTATGAATCTGTCATAGGAGGTGTTCATCAAATCCCAGATTCTTTTAATCTCCCCGGCAACATTGTCAACGAATTCCTTAGGTGTAATTCCCGCTTCGTTTGCCTTAAGTTCAATCTTCTGTCCGTGTTCGTCGGTTCCTGTCTGGAATCTTACATCATATCCTTCAAATCTCTTAAACCTTGCTATACTGTCTGCAAGAATAACCTCATATGTATTGCCGATATGTGGTTTTCCCGATGTATAAGCTATGGCTGTTGTTATATAATATGGCTTCTTATCGCAACTTCCACACATATTTATACCTCCGTTTCTAATTACTGTCATCTTTAATTATTGTAGTCATTATTACTGCTACATATAATTTTTTCGTCAAAATAGGCGTCAATATCAATAATACCTTTAAAACCCGCCACTGTCAACAAAGCGGAAGGTTGTCATTAATCTTAGGACTAATCTCTGAATTCATCTTCAAGTTAATTATCAGCTCTCTTGTTCAGCCAGTTCAGTATATCTTCATACACCTTCTCTTTTCCGATTTCATTAAGAATCTCGTGGCGCATTCCCTCGTATATAACCGTTTTTATATCTTCTATTCCCATATCCTTATATTCCGCAGATATCTTATTTACTCCGTTTCCGTAATCACCCAGCGGATCCTCTCCTCCGGAAACAAATAAAATATTCGAATCTTTCGGAATTCTGTTCTTGTTATCCTGATTATTGATGAATTCAAGGGTTCTTAATATAGCCTCAAATCCGTTAAGGGTAAATTTAAATCCACAAAGTTTATCCTCATCATAAGCCTTAACCACCTCATCATCGGTACTTATCCAGGCATTGCCGCTTATAGGATTCTCTATTCTTTCGTTGAATTTTTTATCGTAAAGAAGCTTATATATCAGATTGCTTCTGTGTCTCTCCCCGTAGGTTAACTTCATGGTTTCCACAACGATCTTTGCAGCTTTTACAGCTGTGTTTTCTATGTCTCCGGTACCCATTATTATAATTCCTTCAAGATCTCCGCCGTACTCCATAAGATATCTTCTTACCATGAAGGAACCCATACTGTGACCCAGTAAAATATAAGGTTTATCAGGATATCTCTTTTTCATTGCCATGGTTATATGATGAAGATCCTTTACCACATAGGCGCTTGAATTATTTACATTATCTTTTTCTTTGCTCAGGCCCTTTATAGGTATTGAAAAATATCCATAATCATCCTCGCTGTAAACACTCTTGCCGTGGCCCATCATGTCATTTCCCACAACAACCCAACCGTTCTTTGCAAGATAGCTTGCAAAATCATCATACCTGTCAATATATTCCGCCATACCGTGGGCTATCTGAAGAATACCCTTTGGATTCTTGTCATCCTCAGGCAGCCATACCTTACCGAATATAGGTGTGTACTTGTTGCTTGATGTAAATTTCAACTGTTGTTTTCTCGGTTTAAAATCAGTTACTTTTTTCATAGGTTAAAAATCCTCCTGCTATCTTGTTATCTTGTTATATCATTATCTCATTATTTCGTTATTACGGCGTTCACCGCCATTTTCCATCCCTTAAGAAGTTCCTCTCTCTTCTCCTCATCTATCTCAGGTTCAAATGCCCTGTCCTCTTTATTATATTCCTTTATCTCATCCGTATCCTTATAATATCCCAAAGCAAGTCCCGCAAGATACGCAGCTCCCAACGCCGTGGTTTCCACATTTACCGGTCTTACAATTCTGCTGCCCAGTATATCCGCCTGGAATTGAAGAAGGAAATTATTAGCTCCCGCTCCTCCGTCAACCTTTAATACCGAAAGCTTAGTTTCGCAATCCTCCTCCATCGCATGAATCACATCACCGGTCTGATATGCAAGGGATTCCAGGGTTGCCCTGATAATCTGATCCCTTGTGGTTCCTCTTGATATACCTACAATAGCTCCTCTGGCATATGGATCCCAATACGGTGCTCCAAGACCTGTAAACGCCGGTACCATATACACTCCGCCGGTATCTCCCGCCTTCTTTGCAATCTTCTCCGTATCTGCCGCATTCTCTATAAGTCCCATCTCATCTCTCAACCATTTTATTGCGGCTCCCGCTACAAACACACTTCCTTCTAAGGCATAATTAACCTTATTTTCAAGGGCGATTCCTATAGTGGTTATCAAGCCGTTTTTGGATGTCACGGCCTTTTCTCCCGTATTCATAAGAAGAAAACATCCCGTTCCGTATGTATTCTTGGCATCTCCCTTTTCAAAAGCACACTGCCCGAAGAGCGCCGCCTGTTGATCTCCCGCAACTCCGGCTATAGGTATGCTTCCACCGATAACGGATTCATCCGTCATCCCGAATATTCCCGATGAATACTTAACCTCGGGAAGCATAGACTCCGGAATATCAAAGAATTCCAAAAGCTCCTTATCCCAACAAAGATCATAGATATTAAAAAGCATGGTCCTTGCTGCATTGGTATAATCGGTGGCATGAACCTTTCCCTTGGTAAGCTTATATATAAGCCAGGTATCCACCGTACCGAACATAAGCTCTCCTCTGTCCGCCTTATCTCTTGTACCTTCCACATTATCAAGAATCCATTTTATCTTTGTTGCAGAAAAATAAGGATCCAAAAGAAGTCCTGTCTTATCTCTTATCATTTTTTCCGCTTCCGGATGTTCTTTTCTTATAGCATCCACCATATCCGCTGTTCTTCTACACTGCCACACTATTGCATTAAATACCGGTTCTCCCGTCTCTCTGTCCCACACTATGGTAGTCTCTCTCTGATTGGTTATTCCGATACCGTCAATCTCCGTAACCTCTATATTTTTCTCCGCCATAGCCTCAACTATAACTGCCAGCTGAGAGGACCATATCTCATTAGGATTTTGCTCCACATATCCGCTCTCCGGAAAATATTGAGTAAACTCCTTTTGAGCAATAGATATCATCTCACCCTGTTTATTAAATATTATACACCTTGAACTTGTGGTACCCTGATCCACCGCAAGAATATATCCCATAAAAATCCCCCTTTTTATATACTATACCTGTTGCATTTTTATCTTAGAATTTCTACACTTCCTTACATTTAATCGATCTTCTCATACCTTATCACTGTCTCATTTACTTCTCCGCTTTCATACTTGTCTATCAAGACTTGAAATCCTACGCCCACGCCAAACAATATTACAAATAACGCTATTGATTCATATATCGAAGCTATGATATATGCTCCGGTTAAAGATGTCAGAACATAAAGACTGTATTTTTCAAATATCAACGCAGCCATGAATCCTATAACACCAAGCAAAGCAGTGGTAATTATATTAGGATAAACAATCCAACCAAATACTCCGCATATAAATGCCGATATCAAGCAGCCGTCCAGCATCTTAAAGTAAAATATTATAATAGTGGAGATGCATCCCATAGTCAGATAATATATAACTATGTCGCTGTAATCCCAGATATCTCCGGAATAGAAGCAAGCATATATGGCAATCATCATAAAAACTATAATCGCCAAGGCTCCCCTGTATACCTTAAACCCAAAAAAGCAGAATAAAAATCCCAGAATAAGCATAAGCACCGGAATCGAATCTTTATATTCCGCAAAATCATTTTCTATCTTAGTCTGTACCATGAAGGTTCTTACAAATTCATATATAAGCTCATTCAAAGATGCATTCACCCCTTCCCTCGCAGCATACATAACCATATATCTTAACATTTCTTCCCAGTATCATATTCTTTCTGGAAATAACACTTACCTTGCAATACTCACTTCCCGCGATACAGTTTTCTCCGATTTTAATATTACCGTATGCAAAAATGTTTCCGTATACCTTTACATCAGGCTCCAGAATTATATTTCTTTCCGCAAACACATTGCCGGTAATAACAGAACCTCTGCCTATAATCACATTTTTCCTTCCGGATATTCCACCATTAATCATATCACCCGGTTCCGTCTTAATATTTTTTTTGGAGATAATATTACCTTCCTTTAAACCGGATTCATCTTCCGGTTCCGGCTGACTGTGATCCCCTTCAAAAGCCATCCTCGGGCTGATAAGAATCTCCTTTGAATACAACCTCTTGAATCTGCATCCGTTGGAAACCGTAAGACTTTTTCCCGAGGAACAGCTTATTCCCAGATTACAATCTTCCATAACCTTCATATTGTTTTCTGCATCAATCCAATCGGTGACATTGCACCCTTCAGCAAGGCTCACATCTCCTCCGGCATATAAGGCTTTAAGCTTAACCCATCTGTTTGTTATATATGCATTTCTTCCGCAATATATCTCCTTTTCAAAGCTTCTTACACCATCGGGAGAAAGAAAATCCTCCTCATTTATAACCAAATGTTCTACCTCCGGCGGATATTCCTTATCATCCACCACGTATTCGTAGGTTTTGTCTCCCGCAATAAAATCCATATTATCCTTAAGTCTTGGAAGCTCATCCTCTATGACGCCGGAGAATTTTTTTGCAAAATATCTGGGATCTCTTTTGTAATCCATATCCAGTTCAATTACTGTAAGCCTCTTCTTTTTATAATAAACCACAGCAGTAACTAAAGGCATTAAACACATTATATAAAATATAATCTCTACAATACGAATATCCAATCAATCACCACTTTCCCTTATTATTCTTAAATATGGCATCTATGAAACCAAGCATAAGATACCAGGCATAATAAAATATTCCCAATGTTGCCAGAGGAAATATAAACATCTCCCTGTCGACCTCGTCGATTATAAGACCGGCATACGACTTTACCGAAGAAGCTATACTTCCCAGAGACAGATATCCTCCAAGAATCGCTATACCGAAAAACAATCCGTATTCCGTAAATCGCCCGGTAAGCAAAAGTATGAAGGATGCTAAAATCCCCCCGACAAATATACATACAGAAAAGCATCTTGTTATCTCCAGCAACGCATCTATCTTTTCAAAAACATTAAGCTTCCTCGAAAACAATATTTTAATAAAAAACTTTAAGAAGATCTCATTTTCATTCTTAGACATTCTTCTTACCGAATTGCCGAACTCTTCTCTGTCCTCCGGTATTCTTCCGTATATTTCGGCAGAGTTTGCATAACTTATCTTCCATCCCGCAAGATAAAGATTATAGATGACCACCTTATCCTCTTTAATTACTTCCTTTGAGAATCCTCCTACCTGCTCCAAAGCCTCTTTTCTAAACCCCCATGCCGCCGACTGTTCAACTCCCATGGTTCCCATATTAAAAGCAGCCTGAGAATTCACCTGAAACTCTCCGGACATTTTTATATTTTCCAGTCTCGTTAAAAGATTGGTATTAACATTTACCGGTATAGTTCTTGCCATTACCCCGCCTACCGATACATCCTGAAAAGCCAGAGCCATTTCCTTTAAAAATTCCTTAGTTGGTCTGTCGGTAACATCGAGAACTATAATAACGTTTCCTCTTGCCATCTTCACAGCCGTATTAACCGCCGTCAACACCTCGAGAACTTCTTTATCACAATTAAGCGGTCTGATGTATCTGTATTTATTCTTATACTCCTCAAGTATTTCCCCGGAATTATCTCCGGAATCATAGTTAACCGGAATTATCTCCAACTTATCCTTCGGGTAAGTATTTTCAATCAATTTATCAAGCACAACCTTAGTCATATCTCCGCTGTTATGAACAGGCACAATGACAGTTATACTCTCAAGTCTGTCCGTCTCTATATCCCCGTAATACATCTTTTGATTCTTTACTACTCTGACGGTTGTGTAAAAAAGCTGCTTAATAATATACAGGCACATAAGAATTATAAAAAGTATATATATAAGTTTAATAAAAACCATAAGTCCCCGCCTTCTTCTCCTGTTTATTGTGTTTTACGGTATGTCTGACAAATATTGCCATGTAAAAATTAACGTAAAATACGTCCAGAATCACTCCTCCGAAAAAGAATAAAACCGGCCCGTACAATATCGAATATTTATATATAAAATACATAACCAGTACGTATCTTAATGTTCCAAACAAAAATGAATATGCAAGAAAAGAAATATACAAAAGTATCTTTCTTATATATCCTTTATCTCCCGTTATTCCCATTATATATCCCATAACACCTATAAGTCCTATCCACAGTCCCAGCTGCATAACCATGTATGTCATGGAATAATTCTTCTGATCAATGGTCACCTCGTATCTTGCAAAATAAAAGTACAAAGAAACCATAAGATGAAACATCCCTGCAATAGTAAGGGTCAGAGACAACACTCTTTCTCTGATTCGATTTAAGCCGCATATTGTAAGCACTCCAAAAGACGCTATAATATTAACGATTATCAATCCTACAGAAGGAAAGGTTTCCCTTACATTCAAAAAATAATATTTAAATCCATGCAGGTCTCCGGATAAGATAGTCACAAACGGAGCTCCTGATTTCTTTAATACTATCTCTCCGAATCTACACATAAGATATGTTATTCTGTCCATGTAGTAAAACTCCAGAATAATCGGAAGTATTAAAAAACACACCAAAAAAAGCCCTGTCTTAACGGGATTTATCTTGATGTGTCTGAAATATCTCGGATACTGTACTTGTTCTTCTTCTCTGACATCTTCACTAAACATACTTCCGATACCTCTGAAAATATTTTATGTAACCATTAATATCATTATTTTTTCTTGAGTCTTGCATAATTTTTCTTAATACTGTTATATAACGTAAGTCCTTTTTCATGTCCGAACTCTTTTATTAAATTAATATAAAGCTCATACTTATGGGTCGATAATCCTATATGTTCCACAACCTTATTAAGATCATCTCCCATAACCTCATCACCTACAAGCTCCTTAACGTCATCTGTGATTTCGTTATTAATTCTGGATTCAAATATCTTCTTTTCGGACATTGGATTCTGTGTATGCCTTACCTTTGCTTCTTGCTCCGGTATGACATTTTGTTCTGACTCAGAGAATTTATCCTGTTCTAAATTCTGCTTTGCTTTTAGGTTCTGTCCCTGCTTCGGATTATTCTCCTGCTTCAGGTTCTGTCCTTGCTTTGACTTCTGTTCCTGCTTCGGGTTCTGTCCTTGCTTGCCGGTTTTACTTCTCTTTCCGATTCTATTTTCCCCGGCAGTTTTATTTCCTTTTGCAGTTCTTTTTTCCTTTACAGATTTATTTCCTTTTGCAGATATATTTTCCTTTGCAGCATTATTATCGTTTGCTGCTTCAGACTTTACGCTATCTTCCTCCCTTGTTTTTGCTGAAGCTCTTCTGCCGTATAACCCAAGAACCATGTTTATACTTTTTTCAATTGCACTGAGAGCTTCTTTATCTTTACTCTTCCTCTCCTTACCTAATTCAACAGGTTTTCTTCTTCCTACATTACCACGGGCTTTGGTTTCACGGATTTCTTCTTGCACATTTTGATTATCATACTTTACATTGTTATTACCCTTACTGCGTCTTGCATCGCTACCATTAACATTACCGCGTCTTGCATCGCTACCATTAACATTACCGCGTCTTGCATCGCTTCGTTTCATATTACTGCGTTTTATATCATTACGCTTATCATCACGACTTGTAACATTGCGCTTATTGATATCAAATTTTGTATCATCGCTTTTATCTTTAATGTGTCTGTTATTATTACGTTTTATACCATCTCGTTTTCTTCCATCACGTTCGGCATTATAGCTCTCCGTAACAGTACGCTCCTCTGCAACAGCTTCAGCGACATTCTCTTTATTATCGCTTTCTTTTGCAGAATCTCCGGTATATTTGCTTTTCTTATCAATCCGTTTATTTCCCCGGGAATCATATTCCCCGCCGTTCTTGTATTTTTTTCTCTCGAAAAATCCACCGCTTAACCCGTCGTTATAATCCTTTGCGGTGCTCTTTTTACTTTCATCCACCTTAATAGCCGGACTAAGGTTAATCTTTACGGAACACAATTCGGGATTCTGCTCCCAAAAAGATGTTGCACATAAAAATCCCTGGTCATTACTTACTATGGTTATCTCGTCATACTTATCTTCCTTCACAAGATACCCCATATATGTGGACAACTGAAAATCCAGAGAGTTTCTTCCTCCTCTCAGAATCTTATATGTCTCTATTCCGGCCTTACTCTTCTGTATAAGATTATAACTTTCAAATGTTATGGCATTGGCATTCTTACTGTGAAATATAACGACTTTATCCTTCGCCGTAAGACTGTCAATCCCTTCAAGTCCTGCCGAACGAACGTTTTCAAAATCAACCAGATACGCTTTCATTCGTTCCTCCATTCTCATAAAGACTCTCCGGAATAATGATATATGGTTACATAAACACTATTATTTTACCATATTTCAGCCATTATAAACACCCCGATTTTGGGTAATCCGGGTTTTTTAGAGTTCCTCATTTTCAGATGCAAACTTTAGGATCTGATTTTAGGGACAATTTTCAGGGGCAAAAAATTAA
>Ga0181612_104543_pt1 | contig 15954 bp, 8 predicted proteins | sample HoacroProtozoa21_FD_119630 | JGI IMG/M metagenome (GOLD analysis project Ga0181612, IMG submission 119630) | Hoatzin crop microbial communities from Cojedes, Venezuel. Combined Assembly of Gp0051906, Gp0051904, Gp0051908
ATCCTCAGTTGAAGGTTTTTGGGTCTGACCGCCATTTTAGAGCAAATTTAACAAGCGGACTGAGCTCTCCAACATTTAGATGCAACAGCAGTCCTACACAACATACAGGACAGCAGCTGCACGCGGCCTCCAATGCCACCTGCTCGACCTGCCTGCCGCTACACCCTGGCCATGCATCAGGCCCACACCTCCGGACCAGCTTGTGTCTGCGCTGGGTTTCACTCGGCCAGCAGAGAAAAAGCTAGCCAGGCGCATCGGGTTCCTGTGTACAACCAGACACACAAACCCACGATCTAACGAAGCCTCATGTCCCAACTGCACCCAGAACCATTTGCGATGGTTTTGCTAGATTTGTTTACTACCGATTCGCTGTAGACATTATCGTGTACCTAATTTATTTTGATGTTTTGCTACATAACAGCAACATAATGGCTTGGTAAAGTAAATCTCAAATCATGTTAAACTGAACAATCATTCCATTTGTAGCTACAAGCTATATTCCAAATGCCACATTAACAAATACAACACAGATATTCTTGTCAAAATGCATACTAAAGACTTGGTACTTTCTACATGCTCCCTAAGTTTACATTCTCTGGCTTTCTGACCTCTCACCTTGCTCCCACCACATCTGGAACATCTCAAGGATGAGGAGATCAGCTTCAGGCTCTTGTACAAGGGAGCAAACTCTTCTACAACTAAGGGGGGGGGGGCAGGGTGCTTTTATTTTTTATTTGATCTGGGATCAAGAAATATGTTGTGCGCTTTATTCTTCCTTTAAGTCTCCAAAGGAACACGGAACCAGGAAGGGCGGGAATAGAAAAACTGATTTTATTCCTTATCAGACTCAAAATTGAGAGCTAAAATTTACCCTGTCCAAAATCTTAATGTTAAACTGAGATGAGACATGAAAGGTCACCTAAGTTCTTTCACCTGTAAAAACTGTGTCACATCAACCCCTACTTCTGCAATCACTTGAAAGTATAACAGTAAACAATGTAGATAAGAGCACCAGATCTGACCTTTATATTTTAAAAAGTTGACAATAGTACATTGCACTTAAAAACGAACACAAAGAAGAAAGCCTAACAGCTTCACAACACAATATGTAAAGGCAGAACTCCCCGATGCTGGAATCCACTTCACAAAACCCAGATGAAGGAAGGAGATTCTTAATGCATCTTGTGACCGAGACGAGTACTCATAACTCAGAAACAAAAGAGCTGTTAAGTTCCACATACACTTCTATGCTGGCATTGCAAATTTTCATCAGTTCACCCATTTTTCTATGCATTTTTCTATATAATATTTCCCTAGCTATATGATGTTTCAGCATCACAGCATGCAAGTTATTTTATACTTCCTTTCTCCCACGTGATACGTAAGTAACCTCCTTTTAACACCAGAACCAAGCCCAGTGTCTTTACTTTTGCAAACCAGCAGAAACCCATAGAGCACATGGCCAGAAAACAGTCTTTAAGGACCTAGGCAGCAACACAACTTCTGTAGAGTATTTTTAAGGAAATAAAGATGTTATTACAGAACACCAACAGTAGTAGGACTACTGAAAGTACTACTTTGAAGTACAGCCCTAGCAACAACTGTTTAGCAACTGTAAACTAGAATTGTTAAATACGAAGTATCTTGGAAGACTAAATCATTTTGTTTCAGTGGACCATAGAGCTTCGTACAAGAACTCACAGCTAGTAAAAGAGAAAAGTTCTCTGCTGGTAAAACCATGGTGAAGTCAATTATTAAACCCGTTACTGCCGTAAACTTGGTACTTGGCAAGTATCATCTTGGATGAAGATAAGAGTGAGCCGTTATTTCCATTCACCCACTCCTCACCCTGCTCTAGCTACACACCCTCCTCGGACCCCCTGCACATCCCCACACACCACAGCTGCTGCTCCTTCCTGGCTGAGGCACATAACAGATTCCCAGCTGCCTCAGCCCCCCAAGCTCTGCTGTGACCCCACATCCTTGCCTGCAGACACAACACCTGAGACAGAGAAACAGCACGACTGCAACTGTGTCAGGAGAGAGGGGGGAGTTTTGCTCAGTCATGCCAGCTGGAATTTGTGTTCAGCCAGCCAGGAGACATTTTCTGCATGTGTTAAGGATGGCAGCAGCTGGGAAGCATACGGGACGCGATTTGCTGAGAAGGTGGTTGTGCAGCCAGAATCAAGCACCCAGGGCAGCTCGCAGATTAATAAACAACCCAGATCCCTGCAAGGTGGAATAGGCAAAGTGAAAGTCCACAGGAATCAAATTTAGTTACAAGAATGGAATATTTGAGTGATTCCAATATCAAAGGAAAGCCAGGAGTTTGTGTTGTGTGAACACCCTAACACATCCAGAAGACAGCTGCATTCCTTTTTAAACCTCTTCTCAAAACAAAACGCCCTCCTTCACAGAGGTATTTATCAGAGCAGACGATGGTATGCTATTTCCCCACCCTATTTCTCGCTTCACCTTCAGGAAAGAATCAAACAGTTCTTCGATTTCAGCGGGCCCCTGAGCCAACTGCAAGCCCCACAGATGGTCTGGCCAGCACCAAAGCTGCAGCCCTACTCCTTCCTGAGCTATTTACATCATCTTGCAATCAGACACACATCTCTGGCAGCACAACACCTGGAATAAAAGCTTTTCTGAAAAATCACATCTACTTAAAATATACAACTTAAATGAAATGCCTGCTTTGCTCTGATACTTAACATTACTTTAACCTGGAAAGACCTACCCCTTCAGATGACTTGTTTTCATCTCTATCCAATTTTCTCTTCCTCCCCCACTAAATTAAAGCATCATAATCACACAACAGTTTCTTATCTTCTATATCCTTTAATCAATGCATGGCAATGCATATAACATTCACATGATGCATCAACTTTACCACTGTCACAGTATTTGTCATACTGCTCCTGCAGAATCACATGTAGAGATCCAAGGCAGCTGCCTCCTGCTCTCACCCTGGCGAAAATTTGTGGTAGCTCCATTTTCTTCACTCCATGGTGAAGCCTACCGCATGTTACTCCTGAATACAGGATAGCAACTTCTACTTTCATTCAGATTTCTTTTATCCCACATGACAGAAACACTATTGACTATTTCCATTGGTGAATTTGAGATACTCCATGAAAAGAAGGATATGGAATTGAAATTGGATGGCACAACACTCACCCTCAGCAAAAGTGAGCTCTATGCAGAGCAGTTATTTGTGGCATACAGTAGTCCTGCTGTACATTCACAAGGAAATACTTCGGCTTGATGGTTAGGAAGAATCAGTACCTGTAGATCGTTGCATGCAAGTATACACAGAACTCATTATGAAAGTAGCCTTGCACTTATTTTTGGAACATTCTTCCTTTTTCCAGATAACAATGGGAAAAAAAGAAAATTAACTACTCAATGACAGTCCAAGTCATGGCACAATCACTCATGGAACTGTCATATGTTAACCCCAGGCAAACAGCAATTACTCAAAACTACATCTATAACCTCTAAATTAGGAAGTAATCGTATTCTCAGAGTATGTTATACTTATTTATAATTATATACACTTTTTTTTAGTTTCAATTTACTTGGCTACTGTCTTGATCCTGTCTCAATACACATGTGAACTTAGCTGCGCATTCGGCCTACCCTAGGCACTGAATGCCTTGCACTCTGCTTCGTAATCTCCCTGCTCTTCAGTAAAGATGCAGAAGACCACTTGTTTGTGATCTTCTAATGCCCTTCAAAATTTGTCCTCTAAATGCTTAGAGCAATCAAATTATCTCACAATTAAGTAAAAAAAATTACAAAAATCAGAATTGCTCGGTTTCTTCCAGCCAAAAGAATCATATGTCCTGTGCCTAACAAGATATTGTATAAAGTCAACTAGCAGAAACTCTTTAGGTAGATTTAATCACAGTATACACTAGTGGAAGAGGCTACATTTCTGTATAAATGAAGTTTTTGTGTCAATGGTAAGAAGGAGAAGGAATGTCAGGTTGTTCATCAATTTTCCTTTGAGATGTGAAATCAATATTATTATTCACCTGTACGTACACTCATTAGTGCCATTTGCCCAACACTCCTCATCAAGGTGTTCTACTACCTTCCTGAATTATTCTTATATTTCCTAAAACTCACTACAGACCTCAGCTTTCAATTCACTGAATTTATATAATTGAGAACAGTCACTTGAAATTCTCCCAAGCAAATAAATAATAACTGATCTTACATCATCAATTTCTTTCTCTTAGCATTCAAGCACTTTTCATGTTCACCGACTATCTGGAATTTTCCTCACGCTCCCGGTTTATCCTATTTTGTACAAGTAGGGTGTCATGGTTTAGCCTGGCTGGATGCCAGGTGCCTGCCAAAGCCGCTCCATCACTGCCCCTCCTCAGCTGGAGGGGGGAGAAAAAAATACGAAGAATAGCTCGCGGATTGAGATTAGGACAGGGAGAGATCACTCAGCAATTGCCATTATGGGCAAAACAGACTCGGCTTGGGGAAAACAGTTTAACTTATCAGCAATCAAATCAGAGCAGGATAATGAGAAATATTAGCTCCACTGTGGACCTAGATGGGCTGCAGGGGCACATCCTGCCTTACCATGGTCTCCTCCACAGGCTGCAGGGGAATCTCTGCTCCAGCACCTGGAGCACCTCTTCCCCCTCCTTCTTCACCTACCTTGGTATCATGTATCTCTTACATAGTCTCAGTCTCACTCCTCTCCTCCTGCAACTTTTTCCCCTTCTTAACTATGTTACACAGAGATGCTACCACCATCACTGATGGGCTCAGCCTTGGCCAGCAGCAGATCCATCTTGGAGCCAGGTGGCATTGGGTCTATAGGACATGGGGGAAGCTTCTGACAGCTTCTCACAGAAGCCACGCCTGCAGCCCCTTGCTACACAAACCCAACAGATAGGGATATGACCAAACACAATGAGCCATTCTTTATGCGAGCTAAGATCAGGTTTTTTTTTTCTCGTCACAAACAGGGCATCCAAGCAAATGCAGTTTTCTCTCCCGAATCTTTTGTAACACTGACTTACCGATGAATAAAATCTTTTGCTGCTAGCAGGACTGCCTGGAGGCTGCACGTTAGGTGCAAGGAATGTATCTGCAATCATTTTGCCAGCTCAAAGATTCCTTTGTGAAAATTTTCATTACTTTAATTCCTTTATCTACAGGTAACACAAAAGTCACAAGAGAATTCTAAAGAGACATTTATGAATTTTAAACCTGAACTATGAAAAAAAGAGACCGAGAACAGAATTTGTCTTGATTTGTATTTTTCATGACTAGAACTACTCTGAATTAGGAAATATGCTTGAATTTCTTTTTAATAATATTTCTAGACAGTATGCAGTGAAAAACTATTTAGACTATTAAAAACCAAATATTATAACTTAGAAGCAGGTTTGATAAACTTTGAGCAACAGTCAAAAAAGTAATTTACATTAAATAGTTTATACCTATTTGTTCACAGCAAGAAAGACACATTACACACATATAGAGGTAGATTACTACTGTTATGCTGGTGAAGGTCCCACTGCACATTAGATAATTCACCACAGCACCACTCAGCACAGACAGGCAGAATGGTCAAGGAAGAGAACGGAACTCCAGTAGCCTCGGAGACCCACCACAGACTCACTGTACAATTACAAGTGGGTGACAAACCAAGGTTCACAAATGCAAGGGTTCCCATTTATACAGTTCTTCAGGCATTCAAATTCCTAATGCATAAATCAAAGAATCACAGAGTAGTTTGGGTTGGAAGGGACCTTTAAGGTCATCCAGCTGAATCCCCCTGAAATGAGCAGGGACATCTACAACTAGACCAGGTTGATCAGAGTCCCATCCAATCTGACCTCGAATGTTTCCAGGGATGGAGCATCTACCACCTCTCTGAGCAACCTGTGCCAGTGTTTCAGCAGCAGAAATTGTATCTCTCTATGTACAAACACTACTTGTAGCAGAGTGCAGATAGGACTGAATGTGTCCACTGACTCCTTGGTAAGGACCCTGTGTTCAATATCCACCTCTTCTGATGGGCTAAGTCATGGTCGTCGACTCTTCTTTAAGATGCAGACTTGAATATTCACATACTTCGTAAATGCTATGATGTCTAATTAACTTTGGGAACAGTCCACAATCTTCAAGTTAAACACATGAACATAGAGTGGCAGAAATATCAAGGGGTGATCAAATTCCCTCTCTGTGAGACAGGATCTACTCCAGGTTTGCCACAGTCAAAAGATTTTACATGGTTTTTTGGCTTTATGCCACTGTAAACCGGTACCTGGAGGTTTTTTTGTTTGTATTTTTTATTTGTTTAAGGCAGAAAGGTAGGATTCAAACACTGTTCAAGGTCACTGTGCATTAGCTAAACTCCCAGTCCTCCACCTGGACTATGTCACCTTGACAAAGGTTTAGAAATAGAGATCTTTGTGGTCTGTAGTCTTTCTCAGCCAGTTCATATGAAGCCACCCACAATTCTGTCAGCAGGAGTTGTGTGAAGCTTTTCCCAGCCAGGATCTCATCATTGCATGATTTGCATGCATGGTTGTAACAGTTCCAAAAAAATGATCAAGCCTTCAATAAAGTTTTGGCAAGCACTGTGATAGAGAATCAATTTTGGAAGTCCCAACTTTATTTATTTTGATGAACTTTTCCTATGAGCAAACTCTCCAATACCGTAAATCCCAGAGATTATGATAGTGTTCTGCCCTCTAATGCTTCCTTTTAGTTCACATTTGATGAATGTCACCCAGTTATTTGCTGTGAGCTCATCTGTCATGCTTCGTACAGAATTAGCTGGGTTTCTCTTTTTCCTCCTCCTTTGCTAATGACTGGTTTGTTAATCTGTTTTTCTGGATTTCTGTTTTATGTGTTTAATTGGGCGTCTGGCCAGTGCAAATGATTCCTTTGGACAAATGAGCTTGTCATTAAACACATCTATCTTTCCTAACCTGTGTTCTTTCTTCCTCCCTCAACTCATCATCTACTACTTGTCTTTAATACTTCCACATTTTGTTACAAGACGAAAGACTTGGTCTCGCATCAGATGACACTTATGAAGAGAAACACAAGAAATTTCTCTTTAATGCCCTGAAAGTTTCAGTATGCTGGCTCATCCCCATTCCTGACCTGCAATGGGACAGAGTACATCAAACATAGAAGACAACAAGTATTTCACATGGACGCAGAAAACTACAGAAAATCTGCCATGGCATCAATTCTTCTCCATAATTTCTGTGTGTCCTGGTTTCAGCCCACATTGAGTGCCAAAAAGGACTCTCATGATTTGACCCTGCAGCTGGCAATCGTGACCCGAGAGCCACTCGCTCACCCCTCACCTTCCCCTGCAGCAGGATGGGGAGGAGAAATGGATTTAAGAGAGGAGCATAACTGGACACATTAGATCTCCTTTTGAAGGATTTCAGAGGAAACATATGAGTCTGCCAAGGCAATCCTTTACACCTTCAGGTGCAGACGCTGCTGATAAATCAGACAGCATGAGGGGATGGAGAGAACGATAAAAGAAAGTACAGCACAAAAAGCCCTAGAAACAAAATAAATAACTACAAATAAATAAATAAATAAATAAAACCGTTAATCATTTTTTATCAACAGATGTTTAGGTTCAAGTTCCAAATCTGGCTTTTGGCACAGCAAAGATGAAACAGTGATAGAAATGGATGAAAAGCACCCAGCAGTGAATAGGAAAGTAGCTAACTACTTACTGCCTGTCTCGCTTTAAGAAGAGCTTTTAACTAGCACCTGGGATGCACTTTCTTTCATCTGTATGGATTAATTTCCGCCACTGGAGTGCTGTCCAGCATTTTAAAGAGAGGCAAGAGAAGATCAGCTGTACCAGGCACCATTCACCAGTAAAACAGGTGTAATCATGTTCATCATTTAAACGTCTTCATCCTATTAGTTTCATAATAAGCTTTTAATGATTTCTTCAATAAAACACTCAAAGACCAAACCCTACATGTTGGAGAGTGCTCCATTGTCCCGCCAAGCCGTTTTCTCTACCATCGATTGCAAAGATAAAAATCAATCGTAGCTAACCAGGGTGAAGTTAAAAATAAATTGCATGGATTGATTTCTGTTAAGACCTTTGGCTCCTCGTTAAAAAATGGAGGAAAGAAATTTATATTTGAACATGGTGTTCAAATATATACATTTTGAACATTAGCTTCTACAAAAATAAAGAGATGCCTCCAGACCAGGAAATCAATGTTAAATTTCTCCACTCCTATCTTGTTGCACTAATGAGAAGTTTCATTAAAAAAAAAACCAACTAAAAAGTATCTTTTCCTTTCTTTATTCCTGGGGAAATTTACTGATTATTTAAGTTATTAAATTGACAGCTTAAGAAATGAGGTCAGGAATCCGTATGAAATGGCATAATCTCAGCTGTGGCTGCTGGTTGAAGCCTACTCACCTGATAACTGACTTCTATTCAGCAAATGTATTCATTTAGCCTAGCCTTAAATACTCGAAAAACTTGAAACGTACACTCATATCCTAGCAAGCATAAGCACTACCAAATTTTCCTAAACAACCACAGTTACAGCCAGTAATAGTAACAAACTACTTCTGTGAGCTAAGCTTGGAAGTATTTAGCTTATAGAATCAGGAATTTTTTTTTCCTCTATAAAACCTTAAAGAGAAATGACCTCCCACCCCAGTTCAAAAGCTATAAATAATAAATATTTTTCTTTTTACTGAGCTTGGGAAAAAAAAATTCTCATGATATATATCCACTTTGATAAAAATGTAACTGGATTCAGATTTTAAAAAAAAAAAAGAAAAAAAAGAGGCATTTTCTACAAAAGCCATTTTCCATCAAACCACTTGAGCTGAAATTTATGGACACATTCTGATGAGACTCCCGGTATCTGAAAAAGCAAGTATTATCCATAGCTTCTACAAGAATCTATCAGTGATTGTGGGTGAATGCTGACATCTGCTTATGTTGTAAGGAGACTTTCTGATGCAAAAGGAGACTGAATTGGTTCAACACCTTTTGGCAGAAGTGTTTGCTCCTCTGAGCCAGAGGGATTATTCAGATGTATATTGTAAAAGTCTCATTTATCTGTACCACACAACAACATCTGGAGAAATTCTGGTTTTCTTCATTCTTACTCATGCTAGTGAGCAGGCTGAGGCAACTCTCTGAAGTAAGCATAAGCCTTCTAAGTGCAAAATCACTTCAGAGGGTGAAAGCAAGCCAGATGTGATCAGTACTAAAGAAGAGCATTTTGAGTTAAACTTTTCACTTTCCACAGCGAATTCCTGCCATCTATAAGAACAGCAGGTGCTCCCCAATTGCTGCATATGCAAGGTGTGACAACCATCCTCTGCTCCTAAATGGCAACACCACAGACCCCATCATCTTCAGAAGAATTATAAACCACAGCCAAGATTCTCTTCCCAGCTCCCCTCACACTGCTTCCTTCCTTCATCACATCAACCTCATAAAAACCAGGGCAACAACCAAAGCAGCTTAGCTTTTTGGACATGGGACTACCATATGTCCCAGGACAACCTGACCTGAAGGAATGCGGAGTCAAGAGAGAGCTGTGCAGTTCCCAGGGCTCCCAGAAGACTAAATCACAAATGAAATGGCATAGAAAGCTGTCAAGAAAGCTTCCCAAGAGCAGAAATGGCAGAAGAGGCTCGGTGAAAGTCAAGATCCTCTTATGAATTTCAGCCTGCAGTTAAACACCTTGCTAAATTATGCTCTGGGAGTGGAAAAGGGAAGGAGCACCCATGTTCCCACTCTTTAAAGGCCTTAGAAAGTGATAATGTACTGCCTCTCAGCATGCCTCTCTGGTTAATGGTGCAAAGAACTTCTCATTTAAAGTGGAAATGGAGCAGAGTCTGAAGAAAACAGCCAACCCTTTTCCATCACAGCTTGCAGGTGTTGTTCCTTGTCCTTATGAGGTGAGACCACCAGCCAAATGCAGATCTGAGAGTGTTCATCTCTAAAAGCATTTGTTTGGTCTGCTAGAGCTAACAGGCATCGCTCCCAAATTCAAATCAGGTATCAGCTGCTAAACCTGAGGAGTTTTCCATGCCCAGTAGCTTTGTCAATGCCATGGAAAGCTTCGAAGGTCTGAGCTAGGCTTCAGATTGCTACCCCAACAGAGTGCAGCTGAAGATAGAGTCTGCACCATCCCAGAGAAAAATAAAGACATAAAAAACAATCAAGACAGCTATTGATCGCCCATCCACACATCTCTGCACTGACTTACAGTCAGTCCAAATCAAAAAGGCCAAAGTTACCCTGAGGGCCTCCAAGTGCCGACAGAGACAAAAGCTTAAGGGAGGACTGGGGACAGGGTTAACTGAATGCTGAACTACACTGGTATGACCTCTGGGAGGAAAGCCACACACTGAAGGGTTTACCCAGGGAAAACACAACAAGATTAATAGGGGGAGGAAATACATTTTATGAGATCTACACCTATAGCTGGTTAAAAAAAAAAAAGGACAATTTTCAGAGACCAAATCGTTCCTCAAGTCCCTTAGGATCTCGTGAGTATGCCCGAAAGCTTGTATGTCCCTTTTCTAACTCTGTCAATTCCAATCTCATACAAAACACTACCTCTCCCTATAAACTTTGTCTCACTTACATCCTTAGGCCACCAGCGCTGTAGCAGCAGTACTGTCAGCAGTCTTCATGCCACACATTCTGAAGTTTCAACATTGTTATTGTCCCTCTCCTAATACCTAGGGATCTGTGTGAAAATACAGTCCTGACACGGGTCTGCACTGGTGCACTGGGAACATCCTCAGTCCCCACTAGCAGCCAGGCTCGTCCCATGCAGGACTCCAAGGCACCCAGTTAGAACCACTGAGCTATTGAACCTGACATAGCTTGCACAAAACCTGTGGGTAACTGGGAACAACTACTTTAATTTAGCAATAATTAGCTCCCTATGGCACCTGTAGGTCTGTCCACAAGAATGTTGCTTTCTGCAGAAACCACTGTCCCAGAGCAAAGCTGATTTCCAGGGAACACACTGCCATATTCATACACCCTTAGGAGTTCTCAGACCACCACAAGTAAGCAACACTGTACTGAGACTTTCTTGGCCCTGACTCTTCACTCCTTGCAATAAGTGATGACATTTGCTCATGCTTTCTTGTATTTTCAGTGGAATGTTTTCATCTGTTGGCAAGGAAACATACACAGATCTTTCCTGCTCTTCTCTTCAGTCTTTTAAGAACTAAGTAGCACTAATGTTACTTGTGTCCTTAGAGAAAAATAAGTTTTTCTCCAAACAAAGCTTTCTCACTAAAACAGAATTTCCTGAAAAATAATCCCCATTTTCATTAAAGCATGTTGCATTTTAGATTCTTTTCAGCAACCGGAGCAATTACATTAGAAATCCTGATATGAGACTTGCTTGAAAAATATTTTCCCCAGAATTCTCCCTGTGATTTATTTTTATCATAGAAATTCTCCACAGTATCAATAGACCCGATTCACACATAAAACAAAAGACTACCCCCTGACCCCTGGGTCTTACAATATAAGCTCTGCACATGAGAATACCTTTGGAGTTCAGGTAGTTGTCAGGAAGTCAAGTCTTATAGACAGGTGCAGGTTATCTCTGCTCGTAAGTTTAGAAAGTGATACTATCTCAGCAGCGAGTACTCAAAGGCACCAGTAAGGAAAGGTGTGGTACAGCTACAGAGAATGGCACATTTCAGCTGTAGAGAAAGTATGGTCTCCACTACTGCACAGTTGTATAATTGAACACAACTGACACTGACCTTAATGTCAAAGCTGCTCACCAAATTAGCTCCTTTTCGGTTCAGTAAACAAATTCAGACACATTCCAAGGTTTTCTCAAAAATAAATGACCTGCTCTGCAAGCTGTATGAATTTTAAATATTAACCACGAAAGACAACGATGATACCAGCTCCTGGCTACATCAGAGCAATCCTGTGAACTGAATGAAAACTTCTACACACAAGAGAGGGCAGGATTTTCTCTTAATGTATCAGTTTGTGCAGAATTATACAATCTTAGTGATGTGTTGGGCATCCTTAAATAACTATTGATCAATCAAATAGAAACTCAATCAAAAAATCAAAGTGTTCACCTACTGTTTTATTCATAAGAAATCTTTCTACTCTCTCTTAGTAGCTATTTCTTCCTTCTTTCTTCATTTCCTTTTACATTTTTCATCATTTGCTATGTTACTTCTCTCCTTTGCCTGGTAACTAGTCCCAGTCTTTTGAAACTCTCTTCACGGGCAAGTTTTTTTCAAGCACAGGATCATTCTCATTTTCTTTATTTGCACTGCAGTTCTGCAAGATCCTTTCAGAAGAGCTGCACAACAGCATTCCACGTGATAAGGAATCACTGATTTATAATGGCACTATAACATTATCCATACTCTTCTTTCCCCAATCCATTAGGCACCATAGTATCACGTTTGCTTTGAGTGCACAGTTACACAGGTAAATGCTTCCCAAGAATCTCACATTACAGGCCTGTTCATCAACTTGATTAGAATGGATATTCACTAGTAAACAACTGTATGCAGATAAACTAAAACATTGATATCAATAGCCGGGATTCATCTTCCCTAACTTAGCTGTCAAACAGCTAGGGGTCTTCTCTAAGCCATAATTAGGTACTTTATAATATTAATGAGAAAGGCATATTCAGAGAGAGACCTATCTCATCCTGCAGCAGGTGCAATAGGAGAAGATAAATTGCCCTAGAAGATTTTGATCTCTCCACTCACTTTAGAGGAACACAGACTACTGGTTTAGATTAAAAGTCTACTGTTTTCATGACAAAAGTTAAAAGAAATTAGTTCCTCTCTCTATCCCAAGACTTCACTTCTGATTTGTTCCAGCACAGACAGATCAGAACTCATGCACCCATCCTTTACTCAGCTATTAAACCTCACCAGGTTCTTAACATTTAATTTGATATTTATTTATTCATCTATGTCTAAGATTTGAAATTCATAAGAGCCAGCTCCTGTATTTCTGTCCAAGATTATCCAGACAAAATGATATGCAAGAGAAACTGCACACACAGTCAATCTAACACATCCCATAATAGGCACACGGCTTGTGAGACTAATACATCCAGGCCATATCAGCTCTCCTACCTATGTACTGAGCAAACACTCTGCACAGCACATCAACCATATGCTGGACACTGTGGATTTAATGCACCTTCAGCTCCGAGAGGTGTGTGCTGTGAATCTCAAGTGCCTGCGTGTTGCTCGAGTGCTACATGGACTCAATCCATGCCTGGTTTCTGCAGCCACTTACCACAGGCTGCGGGACAGCGAGAAATCCCGCAAGTGTGATGCAAAAAGGAGGGAAAGTGATAGACGACCTGTGAAAGGGAAAGTCTCCTGCCCAAAGCAGCAGAAATGTTCAGTGTGTATGTTTAATATTTTTTAAAATTATGGGTATATGATTTTCACTTCAAACACCCATTAAGCTATAATAAAACACTGCTAAGGATAGTCAAGGTACTTGAAGTATTGCATATACATAGATGCATGTGTATACACACACACACACTTTTTTTCAACTTGATACAATTAGCAGCTATTGGCTTGAGCCGTTCACTGCTAATCTGAGGCAGTGGAACGTGCACACCAGGCCAGATGCCCTCACTGTGAGCCCAAGTTTCTAAACAGAGCAGCCTTGTTTTAGTATAGGTAGGAGCTGTGGAATGAGAAATGGCTGTAAAGCCTCATGCTAGCCTTAAAGCAGTGGACGTTCCACAACACCCTCAGCCACAGACATAAACTGCCAGATCAAAATACTCCTTGGAGAGCAGAGCATTTACTGATTGGAAAGCCATCGTGTTTAGTCATATTGTGAATTACTAAATTGCAAAAGCTACATTCTCAGTGTTTTCTAGAAGCAGGTCTTCCCATGATGCCAAAGGAAGCGGCAGCAGGCTGGATTTCACAGGGGAATGAGGGGAGCTGTAGCTCCCATAGCAATCAGTCATCTCCGGAGCAGTAGGCTCCCCTGCTCAGAGAAGAAGTCTGCCAGTGTTACTCAAGTGCATGCAGATCCCATATTGCAGTGGTCCCAAGTCACACGGATCCAGCCCTCCACGTAATCCCAGCACAGAATTATCATCCTTCCTACCTAAACTCCCATCTCTATGAAAATTTCACAATAAACAGAGCAGAACATTCTTATAATTTGGATACATTCAAGAAAAATGTTCCCCCGAGGAAGTAAAATAGGAGCTTCATGTAACCCAGTCTTGCTCAAAAAGCGAAGCATATGTCTTTTCCGTACCACCTGGATCCAAGCTCCGTCTCATCTCATTCTGCCTCTTCAGCATTGGTGACAAGCAGTTAACATTATCACGTCTGTAATCTCTGCGTCTCCCTAGCTTTCTACAACCTGGAATTACTGCAGCCTGGTGCCCAGTTTTCATCCAAATGGCACATCTTCAGGAAGTGTTCTTCCATACCATACTATTCATTCTCACGCTTCCATAGGTATGAAATGGGGAGAGATGGCCTTGCTTCATCCAGCCCATATTTTCTCAGAAAATCTCAAAAACAAGTAGTTCTTATTCAACTTCTGTCACTTTCTCCTCATCACCAAAATCATCATCAACTAGCCGACAAATTTACAGCCATCTTCCACTTTGAAGTTGCCCTGTAACAACTTATTCCAATCTCTCTGCTATTTTACCTCCTGCTGCAAATGTTTGTGCGCTCCATTAGCATTACTTGACTGTCAAATCAGCATAAACCTTTCCATTTGTTAAAATGATCACTCACATCTTTCCTTTGTTCTTGTCTGTTCTCCCAGTTCATCACTAGCTTCCTTGTATTTTCCAAGTAGCCACAACAATAGCAAGTTAGAGTCTCTGTGAAACCCATGGACTTTTATTATTATTGATGAACGAACTTTCAAAATATATCAGATTCACCATGAGACAAGTGATGAGCAGAGATCAACTGTTTCGTCCCAGACTGCATAACTAATCTATAGCAGGCAGGTATAGACTCCCAGCTCTTATGACTTGTGGTCCCATGCACTTGTCCAAAAAATATCTCCTCTCTTGCACAGAGCAAATATCACGTGCAGGCAGAATTCATGTCACTTTCATATCAAGCCAACATACCTGGATGAAGATGTATTCATCCTGGACAACAAGGGAGCTGATGTCAATGGAGCGCGAAAATGGCCCACTCCTTTTGGTCTCCGAGCACTCCTGGATACGACAGGTCAAATAGTGGGTGTCTGTAATGGGGGAACATGTACATATGAGAAATGCCCAGGGAGGAGACTGTTGCCTGAAAATGTCATCAGCAGCTCGAAAGAAGGTCTCTGAAGGGAAGACTTAACCTCACCTCCAACTAGCTAGACATTGCATGATCTACCTCCGGCCTTTAAAACTGTAACTGCTCTCTGGAGTCAGAAATTCATCACACTTCCACACCCGCAATTCCCTTCCCTGTTGTGCAGATATCCCTCAGGCGACTGGAGTTCAAACTATAAATGGAGGGTACAAATCATCAATGCATCAAAATCTGATGATGAGAACATATGGAGCATAAAAAGATTTCAAAAGCCACCCAGGCAGAAATTACTGGTTCCACTACCCTGCTGAGAATTCTATCCCCATCCTCCCTCTGAAATACCCTAGCCCTTATGACAGGTCTTAATTGTGGTAATAACACACATAGAAAAAAAAAAAAAAAAAGCCCAAACCAGCACTATTAAGTTTAACTTGTTTTGCTGTGAAAATGACAAGCTTCTCCCCAAATTAAGTCTTTATAGCCAACATCACAGAATCACAGAATGGTAGGGGTTGGAAGGGACCTCTGTGGGTCATCTAGTCCAACCCCCCTGCCGAAGCAGGGTCACCTACAGTAGGCTGCAGAGGACCTTGTCCAGGCGGGTCTTGAATA
>Ga0181612_104825_pt1 | contig 15954 bp, 15 predicted proteins | sample HoacroProtozoa21_FD_119630 | JGI IMG/M metagenome (GOLD analysis project Ga0181612, IMG submission 119630) | Hoatzin crop microbial communities from Cojedes, Venezuel. Combined Assembly of Gp0051906, Gp0051904, Gp0051908
AAAAATATAAAGAATATAAAGAATATAAAGAATGAAAAATGTTACAATAATCAAGCTTTTATGGATGAATTAAAAGCTACTATTGACGAAAAAAACATAAAGATTGATGAATTGATGAGCAAGCATTCAAGCTTTAGAGTTGGCGGACCTGCGGATATTTTTATAAATTTAAATGAGGTTGAACAACTTAAAAATATTCTAACAGTTTGTAAAAAATATAGTATTGATACAACAATAATTGGAAACGGAACCAACATTCTAGTAAAGGATAGTGGCATACGCGGAGTAGTTATTAAAATGACAGCTAGTAAATATTCTTTTATTACTACTGGCGCAAATAGAGCAGAAGAGAAAAACAATGATATAAATAAAACAGATATAATAATAACTGCGGAGGCAGGATTGCAGAATGCATTATTGGCTCAGGTTCTGTTGAAAAATGGAATTGCAGGATTCGAATTCGCAGCAAATATTCCAGGAACGATAGGCGGAGCAATATATATGAACGCAGGTGCTTATGGCTCGGAAATGAAAGATATCGTGAAAAGCGTTACATATTTTGACACTAGAGATATGGAGATGCATGAAATTTCTAATGAACAGAGTAAATTCGATTATCGAAAAAGCGTGTTTGAAGAAAATGAAAACTGGATTATTGTTTCAGCAAATTTGAAATTTTCGAAAGATAGTCAAGAAAATATTAAATCTAAAATGGATGAGTATGCTCAAAAAAGAAGAGATACGCAGCCTCTTGAATATCCAAATGCTGGAAGTACGTTTAAACGTGGAAGCGATTTTATCACAGCTAAACTTATTGATGAGGCTGGATTAAAAGGATATAAGATTGGTGGGGCTGAAGTTTCTACTAAGCATGCAGGCTTCATCGTAAATACTGGAAATGCAACCGCAAAAGATATTCTTGACTTGGTGGAGTATGTAAAAAAAGTTGTGTATGAAAAATTTGGTAAAAAAATTGAGTTAGAAGTTAAAATTTTAGGTCAATAATTGAAAGGATAAAATAATGAAAAATTTCTTTAAATGGTTTAAAAATCATGCAAAAATGAAAAGGTGGATATTTTTATTGTTAGTGGGTATTGTGCTTCTTTGCTATGGCTTAGCAAGTGTAATTGCCAACAAAACCCTAACAGGTTGGGACATTGCTAAAATTGCTATTACTTTTGTAATCGGTTTTACAGTAATAATCATAGCGATTATCAATATGCAAAGACGTACACTTGAAATTTTGGTTGAGGAAAGTGATACACGTAAGCAAACTAACAATGTAAACACATTGATATTTAATAAAAAAGTTTATAATCAAGGTCCAAAAATCGTCGTAATAGGAGGCGGAAGTGGGCTTAATACGGTTTTGCGCGGATTGAAAAATTATACCGACAACATTACAGCAATTGTTACAGTTTCGGATTATGGTGAAACTCCAACTGATTCACGTATTGCATTGAAAACCTTGCCAATGGACGACATTAAGCAATCATTGGCTGCGCTTGCATACGATGAAGAAGTGATGGATGAACTTTTGAATACTAAATTTGAAGAGGGCAAGCTAAAATCATTGTCATTTGGCGATATTTATTTCTTGGCTATGAATTCAATGTATAAAAATTTTTCTGAATCGATTAAAGCATCGGAGAAAGTTTTGAACATAACTGGTAAGGTTTTGCCGGTTACACTAGAACCGATAACAATTTGTGCAGAGCTTGATAATGGTACAGTTGTTGAAAGCAAAGAACAAATTCCAGAAATAGTTGAAAAGACAAATCATAAAATAACAAGAATTTACATTAGCCCAACAAATTGTCAACCTGCACCGGGCGTATTGGAGGCAATCAAAGAGGCTGATGCAATCGTAATAGGACCGGGCTCATTGTACACCAATGTTATTCCAAACTTGTTGGTAAAAGGAATGGCACGTACAATAAAAGAATCAAGTGCGATAAAAATTTATGTAAGCAACATTATGACTGAGCTTGGACAAACTGATGAATATACTTTGTCGGATCACATCAAAACCATTCAAGATTATTTGGGTGATGGAATGATTGATTACTGTATTTATGATACAGGAGAAATTGTTCCGGAATATATTCAAATGTACAATTTGAAAGGTGCTGACATAGTATTACCGGATACAACTAAGGCAAAAGATTTAGGAATTAAATTGATACAACGTAATTTGTCAATGATTGAAGATGATTCAATTAGACATGATCCAGATGTTATTGCGTCAACTATAATTCAATTAGTTTGTGATGAATTAGAATTCCAAGATATGGAAAATGATTCGCAATATATGATGTTGAGCAAAAAGCTTCAAGAGAGCAAGCGTGAAAAACGTAGAAGAGAACGCAAAGAGAAGAAATTCCAAAAATCAGGAAAGAAAAAGTTTGAGAGAAAACAAACTGATAGCAAGTTTAAATCAAAATATAAAGAGAGAATGGGCTCAATCAAGGACAGCAAAAAGCAATCAGCAAATAATGACGAGGAGTAGGAATGATTTATTTAATTTTTGGACCGGATGATTTTTTAAAAGAACAATATCTTAGAAAATTAAAGAAATCATTCGGCGAACTCCAATTAGGAATAAATTATATTCAAATTAATGATAAAAATGTAGCCAATATAATTAGCGACATCGAAACACCGGCTTTTGGTTTTGAAAAGAAAATTATTATAGCTAAAAATGCAGGATTATTTACTAAAAAGAATGCAATTGCTGAACAGCTTGCAGGCATGATTGAAAATACCGATCTTGACGATGTGGAGTTGGTGTTTGTTGAGGAAGCTGCTGAAAAAAATAAATTGTATAAGGCAATTGAAAAGTATGGCGAAATCAAGGAATTTAAGGAACAATCCGAAATGCAAGTTACTAAGCAGCTTGTGAATATTGCTGCGCAGTATAAAGTTAAGCTTTCGGATAGTGTTGCGCGATATATAATTGAATGCTGTGGCACGAATATGCAGGATTTGATAAATGAAATAAGGAAGTTGATAGAGTATGCGGGAAGCAATCGGACAATAAACAAGGAAGACGTTGATGCATTGGTAATAAAGAAAAGCGAAAGTGTAATATTTGATTTAACGGATCAACTTGGACAAAAAAATATCGGCAAAGCAATAGAGACCTTGCACAATCTTGAATACGAGCGTGAACCGGTACAGATGATTTTGATAATGTTGTATCGACATTTTAAAAAATTGTATTTATATAAATTGTGTGATGGAAAAAATGCTGTTGTTAATTTAGGTCTAAAACCGAATCAAACTTTTTTGGTAAGAAAATATGCGCAGCAAGCGAGCCGATTCTCATTAAATGAATTGGAAGCAATTTTAAATGAATTGATTAGCTTGGATGAGAACTCAAAAATTGGAAACGTGGACTTAGACGTTGGGTTGGAAACAATCCTTTGCAATTACTGTAGTTAAACAAAAATGGAGATAGATAATAAAAAAACAAAGGCCAATTTTAAAATTAAAGTGTCAAATGACAGATTTTTGAAGATGAATAATGAAAAAACAGAACTGAAAAGCTCAATAAGAGAAGCAAAAAAAATAACCCGTAAGGGTTATAATTTGGAGCAGGTAACGGGAATCGAACCCGTATAGCCAGCTTGGAAGGCTGGAATTCTACCATTGAACTACACCTGCATCTATAAGTCACAATTATAAAAAAATGTTTTTTATAATTAGGATAATTGTTTTCTATAATTACGTGACAATCGTTATTCTACAATATTTAGAAATAGATGTCAAGTGCAAGGTTGTAAAAAATAACGAGAAGACTAGAAAGAATAAAGGTAGTAAAAATGAAAAAGATAATAATAGAGGCAGATGGAGACAATAAAAAGTTAATAACTTATATAACTTCAAAATTTCCGGCATTGAATATCAACACGCTCCACAAAACCTTGCGTAAGAAAGATATAAAAATAAATGGTAAGCGCATAAAAGAAAATGTGCTTTTGCATTATGGTGATGAAGTTGAAATTTATATCACTGATGATGAAATAGATGGAACAGCAAATAAAAAAGTTGATATCAAAAAAGTTTATGAAGATGAAAACTTATTGGTAATAGATAAGCCGGACGATATAGAAGTTACGGGTAAAGGTTCTGTCGATGAAATTTTGAAAAAACAATATGATTATATTGAGCCTTGTCATAGAATTGATAGAAATACGACAGGGCTTGTTATTTTTGCAAAGAATGAAGCAAGTGTGCAAGAGGTTACTAAAATGTTAAAGAATGAAGGCATTGAGAAACATTACATTGCATGTTGTTACGGTATACCAAAAACAAATGCGACGCTAAATGCTTATTTGTTCAAAGATAGAAAGCAGGCACGAGTGTTCATTAGTAAGGAGCCGAAGAAGGGTTATACTAAAATTTCAACCTCATATAAATTACTAAAGGAAGACAAGAAAAATAATATTTCTATGTTGGATGTTACTTTACATACTGGCAAAACCCACCAAATAAGGGCGCATCTTGCTTTTGCAGGATTGCCACTTTTGGGTGATGGAAAATATGGATCATATGAAATCAACAAAAGGTTTAAGGTGTACAAGCAGGCGTTGTGCAGCTATAGTATAACTTTCAAAACCGACACCGGAAAGCTTGCATATTTAAACGGAACGACAATTACTTTAAAACACAATCCATTAGAAAAGTTTTTTGCAGATTAGATTTTTTATGCAATGCAAAATTTTTATAAGGTTTTGAAAAAGAAATTATAGGAGATTATTTTTATTAAGGAGAGAGATGTCGAGTTTTTTAATAAAGCTAATAGCAATTATTACTATGACGATTGACCATGCAGGGTTTTACTTTTATGGTGGAATAAGCTGGATGAATTATGTTGGAAGAATTGCATTACCAATATTTTCCTGGCTAATTGCTTTAGGATATAAAAGAACGCATAGTGTTCAAAAATATTGCACTAGATTACTAATATTTGCATTGATATCACAGTTTCCATTTTATTTATATAGAAAACTTACATGGGGAATGGATGCGACATATAATGTTATATGGACGTTGATGATAGGTCTTATTTGTTTGAGTATATTTGATAGTAAAAAAATAAAATGGTATGTGAAATTGATTATATTTGCACTATTTTGCACGTCAGCGCATTTTGCAAAATTAGAATATGGAATATATGGAATTACAATGATTATAATTTCTTATTATTTGTATCCTTTTGCGGACAAGGAAAGGAACAGAAAGAAAGAAGAAAAAGCAAATAATAAAAAGACGCAACAAAGATTATTAGCTAAGCAAAATAAAACAACTGAACAAATTGGAAAAATTAATCAAGAAGCAGCAAATGAAAACGAGGAAATAATTGAACAAAATGAATTGTATAAATACACATATTATCCGTTGGCAACATTGATTGTAAGTATTATGTATAATGCTTATTTGTATAATTTTCAAATGAGGTATGCTTCATATATTGTTTCAGTATCAGTATCAACATGGATAGGATCGCTTATACCATTACTGTATAACGGTAAGAGTGGTTGGAAATTAAAGTGGTTGTTTTATTTATATTATCCAACGCAATTTATATTTTTTATATTGTTGCAATATTTCAAGACAAAATTTTAGAATAAAACATGAGGAAACATGAGGAAAAATGTAAAAACATGAGGAAACATGAAATATGGAAAGGAATATAACAAAAAATGGAAGAAGAATTTTTTGAAATGTTGGCGCAAAAGCATTTCTTGTTGATATATTTGTTAATAATCAATGTTGTAACTTTTTTTATGATGTGGTACGATAAATACGAAGCAAAGACAGGGGGCTGGCGCATAAGTGAAAAGGCATTATTTGGTTTTGCTATCGCTGGCGGCAGTGTCGGTGGAATACTTGGAATGAATATGTTTAGACATAAAACACAAAAGCTTTATTTTAAATTTGGATTTCCAATTATTTTGATTGCGCAAATTATTTTATTAATTTATATGTTTAACATGGGAGCTATAAACTAATAAAGCATTTATTTATATGTTTAACGTGGGAGCTATAAACTAATAAAAATAAAGAATTTATTTATATGTTTAATATGGAAGCTATAAACTAATAAAGCATCTATTTATATGTTTAATAGGTGCGCCATAAACTAATAAAGCATCTAAAAATTAAGCAAAAAAACATACAAACGAAAGAGGTTAGAATGATAGACAATAGGTATAATAAGGTTTTGACGATAGTGTTGGTAATAGTTGTAATTGCAACAATAGTAGCATTTGGATTTTGGGGTTTTGACATAGTTCAGAAGCATGTTATCGAATCGAGCGTAGAGGAATTCGAGGGCGAATTTTTAAATTCAATAGCAGAGCAAACAACGCAAAATGGCGTTGTTGTAGATATCAGTAATCAAACAGAAAACACTGATAATCAGGTTTTGGGGAATGTAACAGAGCAACCAACTAACACAACAACAAATACGCAAACGGGAACAACTACAACAGGCGGAGGTTCAAGCAATCAAGGACGTACTACAAATAACAACACATCAACAAATTCGATTCCGTTGAAATACAAAGGGTATGATTGCATAGGCTGGATAAACATTCCACGAACGAATGTAAGTTATCCAATTTTGGCAACTTCGACTTTATCTTCGATGGAAGTCTCGGTTGGATGGGTATTTGGCTGGGCTAACGGCAATGTTATTGAAACACCATCAGTAAATGTTGAGGGTAACACTGTAATTTATGGCCACAATTATAAAAACGGAACCTTTTTTTCGAACAATAAAAAATTAGAAAATGGAGATGAAATCTACATTACAAGTTTAAATGGCGAGAAGGTAAGATATATAATTTACAATAAATATACAACGACTTCAACTGATTTTGATTATGCGACAAGGGCGTCGTCGGGACGCGAAATTTCGCTTTCTTCATGTACTGATGATTCAAAATCGAGAATAATAATTTGGGCAAGAGAAGGATAATTTCATGAAAAAACCTGATGCAGTATTTAATACGATAGCAGATATTCCGGAGACAAATTTGAGTGAAAACAATATTAAAGGAATCATTCTGGATATTGATAATACAATGATAACGCTTGATGGCGAAGAGATTCCAAATGCAATTAAGTGGACTAAGCAAATGAAGGAGCAGGGTTATAAAATATGTATAGCTTCGAACAGCAAAAATGAACGTAAGGTTTTGAAAGTAGCAAAAGAGCTTGATTGTAAATATTTTTTGCTATCATTTAAACCGTTAAAGCGAGGATTGAAAAAAGCGCAAAATGAACTAAACTTGAAACCTGCTGAGATTGCAGAAATTGGAGATCAGCTCTTTACCGATGTGTGGGGTGCAAAGCGAATGGGAATGTATTCGATATTGGTAAAACCGTATTCGCCTGAAAAGCACTGGATTAGCGAGCTTAAGCGAAAAATTGAGCGACACGTATTAGCAAAGATATTACAAAAATAGATATATGAGAGGTTGCAACAAAAGATAAAAAACGTAAGTGAAAAGCGAAGGGAAAAATAATGTATATAAATAATATCAGCATATTATATTACTTCTTTGCAGGACTTTCAGGAATGATTGTAGGCCAATTTACTGATTGGCTTATTAAGCGTACTACGAATAAGCAAAAAATATTTTGCAAAGAATTGTTTTGCGAGTACATTCCATATTTGAGAGTGAACAGTAAATTGGTTTATCCAATGGCAATATTGTATATGATTTTGCTAGCAACATGTGGAGTTTCGTTGAAATTACTTGAGTATATGTTAATTTCTCCATTACTTGTTGCGACATTGGTAATAGATATTAAACAAACAATAATTCCTAATCGAATTACGTTGATGCTATTTGAAATTGGAATTATTTTTACAGCGATTTTTGGTTTCGATAATATAGATAATTTGTTGCAAAGCGTCGGTGGAATGTTAATTGGCGGAGCAATATTTATTATTATAACCCTGGTTGGTAAAGTGTTTGTTGGAAAAGAAGCAATGGGACTTGGCGATGTGAAGCTAATGATTGCGTTGGGACTTATTTTTGGCATGAAGCAAATTCTAATGATTTCGGTTGCATCGTTTTTAATAGGAGCGATAATCAGCATTATACTATTGATTGCGCATCGTAAGAAAAACAGCGATTATATTGCTTTTGCCCCGTTTATAGTAATTGCTACATTTTTAGTAATGCTTGTTCCAAATAATATAATGCTTTTGATTTTGATTAAGATTTTCACGTTAGGAATTTATCAAGAATAGCGACGCACTTTTAAAGTAGATAGCGATATAACTTATTTAAACAGAAGCATCGCTCAAAGCGGCGGCGCGGCACTTGCAAGAAGTAGTATTAAGGAGAGTTGAGCAAATAAACAGTAAGATATGTAAAAGCAGAAAACTCAAAGTGGCGCAATGACACGATGTGTTTGAGCTGTATAGTCGAATAGGAGGCTAGGATGGGAAACAGGATATCAAAGATAAGAGAAAAATTGAGCGAAGAAAACATTGATGGTGCAATTATTAAGAATCCTGTCAATGTTCGATATCTTACGAATTTGACAGCAGAGGGAATTTTACTGATTACACATGATGAAAATGTTTTTATTACTGATGGCCGCTACATTGAAGAAGTTAAGAATTCAATTACAATAGAGGATAACATAATTTTTTATGATGGACAGGATTTAAATGAAAATGATTATATAAATTTCTTTAGCGACTGCGAGAGAGTCGGTTTTGAAGAAAAATACATGACTTATTATGATTATACTAACAGCGTTCGCAAGTATCGAATTAAAGAATTTACGGAGATTAGCGCTTTGCTAGATGATATCAGAACCATAAAAGATGAGGTTGAGATATCAAAAATTGAAAAAGCATGCAATATAACGGATAGCTGTTTTTTGCATTTACTTGATTTTATAAAAGAGGGAATGACTGAAAAAGAAGTTGCAATGGAGATTTACAATTTCTTTTTAAAAAATGGAGCTGATGGATTAGCTTTTGATACGATTGTAGCAAGTGGGCCGAATTCATCTAAGCCACATGCAGTCCCGACGGAACGAAAAATACAAGATGGGGATGTTGTGCTGATTGACTTTGGTGCTAAAGTTGATGGATATTGCGCTGACATGACACGAACAATTTTTGTTGGAAGCTGCAATGAACAACAAGAAAAATTATATGAGATGTTGCTTCGAATTCAAGAACGCTCAATTATGAAAATAAAGTCAATGGCGCAAGGCAATGAAATAGCGAAAACTGTGCAAAATGAATTAAATGCAAACGGTTATGAATTGATCCACGCACTTGGACATGGTGTGGGACTTGAAATACATGAAAAGCCTTTTGTAAGTGTGCGTTGCAATTATGAGTTACAGGAAAACATGATAATCACTTCAGAACCGGGAATTTATATTCCAGGTGAAATCGGAATGAGAATTGAAGATACAATTTTGGTGACAAAAACTGGCGCAAGATTATTAACTAAATCTAACAAGAATTTGTTGAAAATATAGTAAATGCTGAAATAGTGATTTGATGATTTTTGAGGAAACGATAAATATTTGAAGAATAACTGTATAATACACAAAAAATATTAAAAATCATATTTGTTGCAGATATGATAAATGTTTAACATTATGACTTTTATGTGAAATTGCTTGAAAAGACAAGGCGTTATTGATATCATTAACATTGTTATTATGCACAGCAACTGAATGAATCAACTGATTCAGAAAGGACATATAAAATGATTGAATTTAGGAATGTATCAAAAACCTACGACAAAGCGACGTCCGAAACAATCCACAATGCAAGTTTTAGGATAGACAAAGGTGAGTTCGTGTTTTTGATAGGAAGTTCGGGTTCTGGAAAATCAACATTGATAAAACTAATTGAAAAAGAAGAAGAACCAACTTCAGGCCAAATTATTATAAATGGAAAAGATATAACACATTTAAGATCTAGCAAAATACCGTACTTGAGAAGAAGTATGGGAGTAGTTTTTCAAGATTTTAGATTGCTACCAGATAAAACGGTTTTTGAAAATGTTGCTTTTGCAATGCATGTTGTAAAGGCGACACCGCGACATATCAAACGTCAAGTACCGATTGTACTTAATCAAGTAGGACTTGGAGAGAAGCTAAATGTTTTGCCAAACGAACTATCAGGAGGTGAGCAACAAAGAGTGGCGTTAGCAAGAGCAATTGTTAATAATCCTTCAATGCTTATTGCTGATGAGCCTACCGGCAACCTTGACCCAAACACCGCCTGGGATATCATGCGAATATTAAATGATATTAATTTGCGAGGAACAACAGTTGTAGTTGCAACGCACGCAAAAGACATCGTTGATAGAATGAGCAAAAGAGTTATCCGCATTGATAATGGAAATATAATTTCTGATAAAAAAGGTGGGTATGACAGTGAGTTTTAATAGTATAGGATATATTATAAAAGAAGGATTTAAAAGTATATTCAAACAGAAGAAGATGAGTGGCGCTTCGGTTGCAATAATGGTAGCGACGATGTTTATGTTTGGTGTGTTTTATGTGCTTAGCGAAAACATAAATTATGTAATGGAGCAAGTTGAGACACAGCAAGGAATGAGGGTTGTCATTTCTGACGAAGCAACTGAAGATGAAATAACCAAACTCAAAACCGATATACAAAGGATCGACGGTGTTAATACAGTTGAGTTTTATTCAAAAGAAGATGCAATGGCTTCACTAAAACAAAGATTGGGCGATAAACAATCGGTTTTGGAAGGGCTTGATGAGGAAAACTTTTTACCAGCGTCATACTTTGTAACGCTTACTGATTTGGATAGAAACGAAGAAATTCAAGAACAAATTTTAAAATTAAGCGGAGTTGAAAAAATTAGCTCTGACAATAATACAATAGCCAAGTTAAGCAAAATTGCACGCGGAATTCGAACTGGAACTTTAGTAATACTAATAATTTTAGTTGTGATTTCTATTGCAATTATTGCATACACAATTAAACTTACAGTGTATGCTCGCAGAAAAGAAATAGAAATTATGAAGTACGTAGGTGCAACAAACAGTTTCGTTAGAGGACCATTCATAGTTGAAGGCATTGTAATTGGAATTATTTCAGCGTTGATAAGCGTTGCAATAATGGCTGTGGTGTATAATTCAGTGCTTAATGGAATAATGGCTTCATCAGTAATCAAGTCATTAGTTATTACATTCCGCACTTTCGAAGAAATGATTTTAAGAATATTGCTTGTATATTTAGTTGTAGGAATTGGCATCGGTATATTAGGTTCTTCAATATCAATGAAGAAGTACTTAGATGCCTAAACCAAAACCGACAAAAGAATTGGAATACATAAAGCAAGAATGTTGAAAAGATTGAATGCGTGAAATAAAAAGATAAAAATTTGAATGCGTGAAGAAGTAGACAACGAATTTGAAAGAATAAAATGATCGACAAAAGAATTGGAATTGCGTAGGAAAAAATTAGGAGGAAACTAATGCGAAAGAAGTTTATAAGTTTGCTGACATTGATAATCTTTGTCGCGACAATGGTTGGAACAAGTGTGTATGCTGATGAACGCTCGGAATTAGTTGAAAAGAAAAACGAGGCGCAAAATGAGCTTAATGAAATTAAAAGCGAAAAATCAAGTGCACAGCAAGCAGCTGAAGAAGCAACAGCTGCGGTTGAAAGTGTTCAAACTGAAATCGATAAACTTACGACGGAAATTAATGAATTAAATGACAGTATATCGCAGAAAGAAAAAGAAATTGAAGAAAAAGAGAAAGAGCTTCAAGACCGTATCAATCAATTAAAGAAGCGATTGATTGCGATGTATGTTGAGGGCGAAACTTCATATTTAGATTTCTTGTTGGGGTCGTCAAGCTATATTGATATGCTTGCTAATTATGATGCATTGCAACAAATAACTGAAGCTGATGGTAAACTAATTGATAAAGTTACATCTGAAAAAGAAGAAATTGAAAATGCAAAAAAAGAATTAGAAGAGAAAAAGGAAAAGGTATCACAAGCCAAAACCGAGCAAGAAGCTAAGCAGAAAGAATTAAAAACAGCACAAGCAGAAAAAGAATCATTAGTTGCTAGTTTGACTGAAGAAGAGAAAAAGCAACAAGCAGTTGTTGATAATTTCAATGCTCAAATAAGAGCAGTAGATGCACAAATTCAAGCAGCAGCAAAAGCTGCAGCAGCGGCAGCGGCAAAGAAGAGTGGAAGCTCATCATCGTCGTCATCATCATGGGTTGACACAAGTACAAGTTTAGCATGGCCTTTGCCATCACGTTATAGATCATACAGTTATATTACTTCATATTTTGGAAAGAGAAAGCAACCAACAGCAGGAGCATCAACTAATCATGGAGCTATTGATATAGGAATAAGTTCGGGTACACCTGTATATGCTGCAGAAAGCGGAAGAGTAATTATAGCGCAGTGGTATGGTGGATACGGAAAATTTATAATGATATGGCATTATAATAGAGGCGCATTATATACAGCATACGGACATTTAAGTTCGATACAGGTTTCGACAGGACAAGAAGTAAGCAGAGGACAACAAATTGCGTTATCAGGAAATACTGGAGTTTCGACAGGACCACATCTTCATTTTGAAGTAAGAGCAGGAGGAAGTGCAAGCTGGAATAGAGTTGATCCATTAAGTTATGTTGGATTATAAAATATATTGGATTATGAAATATATTGATTTATAAAAATTGAAATTAAAAAAATTATAACTTTATAAGTAATAATCTGATAAGGTATAGAAAAAAACAGAAGGAGGAAGCAACGTGATAACAGTGAAACGTAGAATCAGCGTAGTAATACTAGTTGTGTTGGTGTTTTCTTCCTTCTATTTTTGGCCTTTTGGAAATTTTGTGGAAGCAATCAACCTAACTAATGTAGATTCAAATATTGAAACCAATGCATCAGAAATAAATAATTCAAACAACTCAAATGGTGCAAATAATTCCAATGATACAGACGCTGCAAACAATGTAGAAAATACAACTGATGATGCAAATAGTACAGGAGATACAACAAACACAGATGAAAATTCAGCTAATGGAAGTAATACAACGAATTCAACTAATACAGTTAGGCAGCTAACTTTACAAGAACAACAAGAACAAGTTAAGAAAAATCTTGAGCAAGCAAACGAGCAGCTTTCCTATGTTGAAGAAGAATTATCAAACAAATTAGTAGAGATTCAACAACTTCAGGATACAATAAGTCAATATCAATCAGAAATGTCACGGCTTGAAGAATCGTATAAACAAATTCAGCAAGAGGTTAGCAATACTGAAGCAAACCTAGAAAAGGAACAGGTAAAATTAAATAAACAAAAGAAAGCTGTAAAAGCTAGGCTTAGGGCAATATATGAGCAAGGTGATATCACGTATTTAGATGTTTTGTTAAATTCGCAAAATGTAATTGATTTTTTAGCCAATTTTTTATTATTAGAAGAAATAACAGAATATGATAATAATAAACTTGATGAAATAAAAAACAAGATGGCGGAAATAGAAGCGGAGAAGCAGGTTCTGACAATAAAAAAAGCGCAGCTTAAGGAATTAAAATCAGAATACGAACAAAAAAATACTTATTTAATTAATTCGAAAACTATATTGGAAAACGAAAAAAATAGTTTGACTGATAGCGAATTAACATTGATGGCTTCAATTGATACGTATAAGAAACAGCAAGAAGAAATCGAAACATTAATTCAACGCTCAATTGCATCATCGACATACGAATTATTCTACACTGGCGGAGTGATGATATGGCCAACGTATACATCATCATACATAACTTCTCAATTTGGCTCACGACTTCACCCGATACAAGGAATTGTAAAAAATCATGCCGGAATTGACATAGGCGGAAAAATGAACGACCCTGTATACGCCGCAGCCGACGGAGTCATAATTTATTATGGATGGATGAGCGGGTATGGAAATACTGTAATGATTGACCACGGTCTTAACGACGAAGGTGTTAAAATAGTTACATTGTATGGACACGGAAATGCATTGCTCGACACGTTGCGGGTGGGCTCAGTTGTTAAACAAGGCGAGCAAGTAATGTATTTGGGAAGCACAGGAAATTCAACTGGTCCACATGTACATTTTGAAGTAAGAGAAAATGGAGTAGCAGTTGATCCAAAAAATTATTTATCAGCGCAATAGTACTTAAATTGAGTTGTGATGTAACAAGTACTAAATTATTGACTGACAACAATGATGAACAAAATTTTTTATATAATAAGGCTTATAGGTAGCCTAACAAAACCTAAATATATGTAGGAGAATAAGATTAGAGGCATTAAATAAAGATGGAAATTGTGGCAATAAATTATTATTTATAATGATTAATTGCTAATAAAATCATTCGTAATATGTAATTGATGACAAAATTATTTATAATTATGTAATCGTTGCCAAAATTATTTATAATAATGCTGAATAATCGAGTGAACAAAATGAGAGATTTTTTTAGAACACTATCAATTATATTAGTAACAACAATAGCTACAGCTGCAATTATTTTATTGTGGATATATGCAGGCAATAAAGAAAATAAACTTGCTGAATATTTTTCAAATAATGTAGCAGAGAATGTAATCGGGGAGACTGTCGGTTCTGAAATTTTAACACAGAAATTGCAAGTAATAAAAAAGAAAATTGATGAATCATATTTATACTCTAACGAAATAGATGAAAACCAAATAAATGAATATATAATAAAAGGCTATGTTGCAGGATTGGGAGATCCTTATTCAACATACTACACAGAAGCAGAAATGAAGGAGATGATGAGCGAAACAACCGCAACGTATGTAGGAATCGGTGTTTCGATGGTTGTAAATAAGGAAACAAATTTGATTGAAGTTTATAGTGTGATGGAAAATTCTCCAGCGCAAGAAGCCGGAATTCAAATAGGCGACTTTATAATCGGTGTAGATGGTAAAGAATATACTGCTGATGATTTTGATACGATAGCTGATGAAATTCAAGGATTAGAAGGAACAAAAGTAAAAATAACAATAAAAAGAAATGAAGAAATAAAAGAGTATGAGATAACAAGAAAAAAACTTGATATTACTCACGTTTCAGGTCAAATGCTTGATAACGAAATTGGATATATACGAATTGATTCGTTTGATGGAAAAATTGCACAGCAATTCGAAAGTATATACAATGAACTAGTAGAAAAAGGAATGAAAAAATTAATTGTTGATACACGCAATAACGGAGGTGGTTTAGTAAACCAAGCAACCGAATTGGCTGATTATTTCTTAGAGCGTGATACAAAAATATTAACAGAGAAGACAGTTACTGATTCTGAAATAGTAACATATGCCAAAACCGACAAAATTGTTACGATGCCAACAGTTGTGCTTGTTAATAAATATTCAGCAAGCGCCACAGAAATTTTTGCAGCAGCATTAAAAGAAAAAGCATCGAATGTAACAATAGTAGGACAAACAACATATGGTAAAGGTGTAATTCAAGGGTTATATCAATTGACAGACGGAAGCGGGTTAAAGCTTACTATTGAAGAATATTTTACGCCGGATGGAAATTCAATCAACGAAGTTGGGGTAAAACCAGATGAAGTTGTTGAAGGATATCAATATTTAGGAAAGCTAGACGAAGAAAAGGATACACAATTACAGAAAGCTAAGGAAATATTAAATAAATAACGAAAAAATAATAACCGCAAATTTTAGTGGGAAAATTCTGAAAAAACAGTTGACAAGAGGTGGAGATTTTAGTATACTAGCTCTTGTCAGTAAATGGTCGCTTAGCTCAGCTGGGAGAGCATCTGCCTTACAAGCAGAGGGTCATAGGTTCGAGCCCTATAGCGACCACCATTTACGGCCCGGTAGTTCAGTTGGTTTAGAACGCTAGCCTGTCACGCTAGAG
>Ga0181612_107615_pt1 | contig 15954 bp, 9 predicted proteins | sample HoacroProtozoa21_FD_119630 | JGI IMG/M metagenome (GOLD analysis project Ga0181612, IMG submission 119630) | Hoatzin crop microbial communities from Cojedes, Venezuel. Combined Assembly of Gp0051906, Gp0051904, Gp0051908
AACAACAAAAAAATCACTAAGGATGACTGCCATTTCCCACTTTCCTGTGCTATCAGGAAGATTCTAAGAAAGCTACAATCTTCAGTAGAAATTACAATTTATTTATTTTTGAAGTGAGAGCATCAGAAATACTTCCCAGCCTCTTATTCTCTTTACCTCCCGTTCCCTTCACGCCGCCCAGTTTCTAGCCAATCTATGAAATCAGGGTGCCCTGAGAGGAACAACATACCTGGGGAGGCCAAGGGTTCTTTGCCATTCACTGAAGCCCTCAGCATCATGGCTGGATCAAAAGCCTTTCTGAAGGACTAGTTTTGGATCAGCCCAAGTCACAGGCTTGATGCCATAACCCCTACATGAAAGGGTTATGCAAAGGGTCAGAATAGGTGATGATAAAGTTCCCTTACAGCCAAAACAATCTACGAACCTCCAAGGAAATCCACCATCCTCTGGCAAGGGCCAGGACCAGACTTTCCGAAGTGTAACAATGTCTGGCTCCAGAATCGCAGGGGCAGCGCCTCTGAAGAGCTATGAAATCATCTCTTCTGCTTGGGAGGTTCGACAAGCCACGCTGGCACTGCCTGCCAGCCGCAGACCACAAGCCTGGAATGCTGGGAACAAAACCAGAGCAGATACGTTCAGAATGGCTTTAAAGCTAATGTTACACTGCTAAAAAGGAATGGGGGAAAAAAACCCAAACAAAACAAAAAAAAATAAAGGCTCTTCAATGCAATAAAAGTGAATTCAGAGGTTTCCTTTGAACACGCTAGAAAGCTGTTGTGCAACCCAGCCTGCTCAGCAGGCCCAAGGTGGGAATGGCAGAAGCTGGTGCAAGTCAGGGCCAAGGTACCTGAGCAGAGCTATGTGGGAGGCAAGGCCCGGAGTCGCAGGAGAGCAGCAGCTTCAGAGAGAACGGGAGCTGGTGGAGATTAATGAAGGAAACTGAGACAGTATCTGTCTGTAGGAGGCCTGGCTCAATTCGAGGCCATTAACTTGTTGCTCTCTGAACACCACCAACAGGACTGGAAACAAAGGCATGTCTGCCCAGCATGGTTCATGTTGAGCGATTGCTTAAATACTCCAGCAGAACGAAGAGCATTAAGAAAGCCAAACAGGCACTTCAGTGGCTGCAGGCTCATGGGGCTGCAAGTTTTTGCATGAAGCCCAAGTCAAAACCAGGCAGGCAGCTCGGATATAGCCTTAAAAGTAGAAACAAATAAATTACTAGCCTTCATTTTCTCCCATTCAGAAGTTTCAACTTGAAGGGGAGTCCATCAACTTTAAATAAATTATGTTTATAATTAAAAACATATTTTCCTGCACTGCTTACAAGCCTTTGGATGATTAATAAGGCATTTTTCAAATTACTTTAATTCACACTAATTATGCTGCTTGTTTACCCCAGTCAAGAATTTTTCTTCCAGTGAGATAAAGCTATCCCAGGAGGAGGTCCCCCTCCAGGGACCGAGAGGAAAAGGACCCCAGGGAACTGTGTAAGGCACCAGTAACATATGGGAGGTCTTTCACGGAAAGCGACAGAGCTCGTTACGTGAGTCACATCACGTTGAACACTCACAGGACTTCTTCTGCTAAGCCTGACTCTGCCTGGATGAGATGAGGAGACGTGAGCTCGCTCAGGTGCCAGAGGCCTTGAGCTGTGTTTTGCCTAGACCTTGCCTGAGGTACCAACCTTGCCATGGAACCAGACTTTGTAGGTCTAGCATGAAATCATAGCTGCGACTGCGCAGCTTCTGGGTTGTGTCAGGCTTGTGCCCAGCAGAAGTCAAATGTGTTGGGGACAAGTGGGAGGGACGGAAGGAGAATTTAAGACCCCGGTTGACATTTTCTTCTGCTTTCCCTGCCTTCAGCACTATGGTTCCCTTCAGCTTTTCAAGCCCACATGCTGAGCTGACCAGCAGGAACCAGAGTGCCAAGGAACACGTGCTCCCCCCATGTGATGTTTCTCCCCCTGCACCCTAGTGGAGATGTATCAAGGGCAGGTCAGTAGCGAGGTGTGATTTTTGAACTGCCTTTAAGAAAAAGGACAGGAGATGGAGCAGCAGAAAAGGCCACACAGTAGCTGTGAAGCAAAACAATCTCCTGTTCATTTTTCTGCTTTCCAAAACAAGCTGCTTCAAGCCTTATCTCCTATGTCACTTGCAGACATTGGAAAGTTGCTTAGCCCTTCAGGAAATATAGTACAACAAATCGAACAAGAATTCTCTTCCCAGTTATGTGATTCGCTTTCAACAGTAAAAAAGCTAGCTATATAAAAAAAGCAATAGAGCATTTCCATTCCCACCCCAGCACCGCAACCTGCCCTTGTGGTGTGAATGGATTTGCTGGGTAACCTTTCCACAGGAAGGGCTGAAATGTCCTGACCCAGAGGCCTCTGGGTGGCAGACATACGAATACCTGCAAGGTGACACAGTGACATGGAAGTTACGAACTGATCACGCTGTCACAGGCCCAGCAAAGAGTATTGCTACAGTCCCTTCCAACGCTTTACTGATCAGGGTGCTCCTGGTTTGACTCTCCAGGACAGACTCCTGCAGACTCTCCAAAGACAGCAATGACATTTCCTCATCTTTTTACCCTTTCTTTCCTGTTTCAAGACAGTTATTTCATAACCTATGTGTCTGTATAGTTGACAGTTATTCTTAGGCAACTGTAAGCTACAAATACTAGCATCTAGCTAACAAAATATACATGCTTTGTGTAGCATGACCTGCTCTTCCGCCAGCAGTGCACACACAATAGATCTTGTTGCTTCAGGAACTAAAACAAGGTGGGAGATATCAGGCAAGGCTTTCCCTTCTTGACAGATGAGAGTAGGCACTAGTGAGACTCATGATAACAGAAGTGGAAAAAAACTGTAGTTACCTAATGGTGGCCTTAATCCTTCAGGTCAGGCATGCAGAAGCATGTGAGTTTCTGTGGAAGCCTTATTTATATTAATCAAACCAGCACTGAAAAGCATCATCACAAAATTTATTCTAATACCTGTTGTACCACACCCTAAAAATAACAAAAGAAAACAAGCTGAGTTAAAAAATATTTGCTGTCAAAGGTGGGGAAATACCTTCAGAAAGCCACAATGTTGGCTTCATCTAAGAAATTAAACAAGAGTGGTAGACATTCTTCAGATTTCTCATCCCAGACAGGTGTCTTGTCTACTTGGATTTAGCACACTGCCATGACAGGGCAGTGCAATTCGTGGCCTGGGGGCTGCAGCCAGCAAGAACAGTTTCTCCCTGCTCAAGCAGAAAAACCAGGTAATCCTGTGTAAACCCCGGTCCTGTGAGCTGCTGCTGACACTCTGCATTCTGGAGGTGCCCTGAAACTGGCATCAGCCCCAAATCTTTGAAAGTCAGAACCTTGCCCAATACAAATTTATAGCACCTGAGCTATAGTGTTCTAGCTCCCTCAATGAACATCCTTGTGAACAGCGAGGGCAAGGCAGAATAATCTGCTTCCTCCACAGGTTATCTGCACACCTTGAGGCATCCATGGGGAAGCTGGCACAGAGAAGCTCGCATGCTCTCAGTTCCTGCCCTCGATCAATGTATTTTAAACTTGTGGATTTGCACAAACCTGAATGACTAGAAGAGAGCTGTATGAGATAAGTTGGCTGAGGGATCCATATAGGCATAGAGACCAGTTGCAAAGAGCAGATTTACCTTTTGTATGGTTTTTGTTCCCAAGACAAGAGTACACAACACAGAGGTAAGGTCGACGCTCTCCTTCTGTTTCATGTGGAAATCCAGAGTAAAAGTGACTAGCTACTCAACTTGCTCAGCTGCTGCAAGACAGTTTCACCATTTCTTAAGTTGTTAAACCCACAAATAATTAAAAAAAACCTCAAACCCGTAGCAAGACATCTAAAATACTGCTTGGTCTCCTCTTGGAGCATTTGTCCTTAGCAAAACTCACTTGAAGTGATGCTAGGCACTGTAAAAGGCACTGAGGTCCTGTGTGTGCTGAACTCTGTAAAACCACATCTCACCAGGAGGACACATTGCTCGTGGCCACGAAGAGGCTCCAACCTAAAACGTGTGCCCCAGTTCCTCACAGTTCAGGGGCGACAGGCTTGCGGTATTTGCACTGGATCCATACTCGATACATTGTCATTTGTTTCCCACGGTTCACCTGCAATCGCCGATCAACCAGATTCTGGATTTTCTCCAGCCCAGCTGTTGTGAAGAGATCATCCAATTCATCTGGAAGCAGAGAGAAGGAGATTGAGGATACCACAGCACTCATTTCACTGACACCTGCTCACACTGAGGGCTAAACCATGCTGAAAGATGAGCCAAAGGAAAGTCATGGTCTCACAAGGAAATGTAAAGATCAGACAAGATGTAACAACTACAATACGGGGGATTAAGATCACAGTTTCTCTAGTTTCCCCTGAGTTTACCTTCTACCAGGGAATGAAAGAACTATGTGGAGGACAACTAGAATTATAAAGACTTGACAAGGGAAAATAGCAGCAGTTTCAGACATGGCTATTGCCTCTAGTAACCTATTAAGGCAGCATCTTCTGGCGAGTAGGGACAGATCCATTCCTTCTCCCTCCCCCCTCTCTCCAGAGGAATTTCCGAGTCTGCCAGAGCAAAGAACAGGATCAGACCTATGCTTTTAAATGGTGGCAGTAAGATCTGGGCTGTATAGGCTGGAGGGGAACAGGATTCATTACGCTTAAGTTTGGGAAAAAAATTCCTTAAAAAACCACACCCTGCTGGGGTCCAATGAAAGCACTAAGAGCCTCCAGGCTGCAACAACCTACACTGGCAGGTATTCCTGACCAAGCAAATAAGTATCACAGTGCCCCAGCACACTGGCCGAGGGCAAAGCCAGACCGAGTCCTGCTGAGCAGCAGAGAGCTTGTTCCACTGCAGCCTGGGAGCACGTGATTTGTACGGAGTTTCTATAGAAAAGGGCTAACAGGTCCCAGCTTGTGCTCTTTTATCAGATGCTTGCCATTGTGAAGCGTTTGCCAAACACGCATTAACATTAATGTTGTTGTGACAAACAAGACTTGTGCAGTGGCGAAGGGAATAGTTTGCTGCAGTTGTGCCACTGGTCTAAAACTGACCGTGCAGAGGGCCCGTGGTGGAAGTGACTGGAGGTGCAATTGGTGATAAGCAGGGAGAATACAACCCCTGCTGAACAGCAAGCAGCAGCAGAACTGGAGCGGCTAACTCAGCTCTATGCTGAACCACACCCTTCTTACTTCCTTGTAGGAGAACAGTAAAGTTAAAAGAAGTTCCTTCCAGTGGTGTCCATCTCACTCCATCCTCTGGAGGCAGCAAGATTCGGGGAGAGCTCCTCCAATCCCCACCTCTCCCAGTGTACCAAATACACTAGTCTTCCCTAAAAGGATTTTCCACTAAGGAATTCACCATGCCATATTCACATCAGCAAGTGACAAGCCCAGATCCTCGTGCAGTTGGAGACACTTAACATTTCACACTGCTCCAACAAAGACGGGCTGGAAACAGCCAGTGGCAAAACTTGAAGGCACAGGGACATAAAGAAGTGAGGAGAGTCAGAGGGATGTTTTCTAGCCTCCTACCTTGTGTGAAGAAGTAGACTCTGGTGCCATCACCTCTCACATAGAAGTTATCAGACAGACACTGACCTAAGGGCAAGAGGGATTTAAACAGTTACCAGCTATCATTTAAAAATCAACAACTGCCATCCAACAAGAGGCACCTCTCCCAGCACACGCTGTGCTTAAGGAGAATTAATGAGCTGCCTCCTAAACAGGGTAGAAACCACTCCAGAGAAGCATCATCTATGAGTCATCTGGCAAGACTCCCCAAGGGAAAAGAAAATACCTTTCTTAAACCGAAGCTGGGCCAGATCGTAACGGCCATAATCTCGTAACAAAATCATTCCTCCTGGTTTCAGAAGGCGACTCAGTCTGTTAACGATGCACTGCATCCTGAGGAAAGAACAAAACAGAAGTATTCAACCTTCTGCAAAACAATGCCTATTTCCTTAGCTTACTTTCCAAAAAGAAGGTAGAAAGTTTTACATATGTTTCAACGTCATATAAAGAGCTACCAAAAGCTAGCACTTTTCTGAGCTCTCCCAGACTTTGGTGGGTTGATTTTATTTGGCCAGCTTATTGCTGACACTCCCCAATTTTGGTTTTTTTTTTTTACAACGATAACTTAGCCTGCCACAGCAGGGATAAACTGCTCTCTCTTACTAATTACAAAAGGATTTCTATTTCTGTAAAACAAGTTATACGTGAACTTGAAGAAAAATGCTGTGAAATAAAACCAAAGGGAACAAAAAAGAGAGACTAGTGTAGGTTGTAACACACTGTCACACCAAGATCACAGCACTTTCTCCAACTGTTTTCTGAACCTGTCCCCTCCCTTCTTGCCACCTCTCATATGAGAAATTCATCTAGCCTTTGAGTGTTAAACTCTAGCAGCGTACTTTCCACAAATGGATGCTGAGTGCTCTGTGTGGCTGGGGTTCAGAATGGGTGAGAAACTGTGACCACAGCAAGACATCACCTATAGCCACTTAACACTTCAAAATCACACCTATCCTGGGCCGGAATTTGTTACCACACAAAGCACCTGCAAATTTCATTTTCAGAGGCTTAATGGAAAGCTGCACCAGACACAGAACAAACTGTAATCTTCCTTGATATGAGGGGACCTACTATTAAAGAACTCCAGTTCTATATGCATTGTCTTCTGCAACCAGAAGGAATTATTGAAACTTACTTCTCTGGGAGAATCGCTGAGAGGACAAAGATAAGAATAACAACGTCAAGACTCTCGTCTGGCATTGGGAAAGGACTTTGATCATTGCACAGGTCACGGACAAATGCAAAGCAGCGAGAAGAATCGTATTCCGCATTATTCTGTATTTAAGGGGAGAGAAATTAAAGCATTAGCAGCAGACCTTGATCTCAACATTATCTGGACATGGGAGCATTTTAACTTTCACAAATTAAAGTGGTGTGTCCAGAGATCTGTTTCAGCCTCACTGAGACTAAGGCCCCCCTGGACCTATCTGACGCCACTAAGATGGGTTCAGAGAGGTTCCCTGGTTAGACAAGGAACAGGGGTGAAACGTGAAAAATAAGTACACATGGGAGATTTACAAAGAGCTTTGGACTTGTTACATTCAGACAATCAGCACTGCCAAAACCCCAAAACTGGCTTGAGGGATTATTGCAATTTTAAGGTCAGATTCTCCACTAATAGTGGTAAGAAGTGAGGGATTTACACTGTTAAGCTGGAAATCTTTACAAAAGGGAGAGTGTCAGGGCCCCTCTCTGCATCACTGACATCAACACTCATTTCAGCTACAGGCAGACTACTCCCTCTATACCCCAAACATCAAACCAGGCTGCCCAAAGTTATGCTCTTAAAAAATCACATTTAGACTTCTAAAAGAAGTTGTGTATTTTTCTAAAGCTGCTGCTACAGATTGCAGTAGCCTCTGTAAACAGTGCTTGTGTCAGCTCAAGAGGATGACACGGCACGCTGCCTCTGCTGCCGTGCTCCCCATCTCATTAAGTGACTGACGACATTTGATACTTCACATATTCCAAGTTCTGTTCTGACCCGAAGTTTGTTAGCAGTATTTGTCCTCTCACTAAATTCCAGCCTCCTGCTCTACAGACAATATCCCTCCTCAGCTGCCTGTGCAGAAGCAATCAGACCATGTTCCCAGAACTGCAGTAATGGTAACGCACACACAAACCAAAACCAGCTTCAGTTCCTGTTAAAAAATAGCCTGAATGTTTTCAAGGTTCAGCAGTTACTCACCTAAAAGAGCACTGGATTTAGGAAAGTACTGCCAACTGCACAGGAAAGAAAATCTGGCTGACTTGTTTGCTGCCAATGTGACATTTTGAGAACTCCAACTTCCCTCATTTCTACAATCTGACAGGTTGTTTTCCTGATTTACCAGTACAAGGGTCAGCATCAAGGCTAGCTGAAACCAGAAAGCTGCCAACACAGCCAGACAGCCAGTGGCAGATATATTTGTGTTAACATGCAATTGTCACCAGGTAGTTTCTACCTTCGTAAGTCATCACTGAGTTTACCTGGACAAGATCCACAGCTGTTGTAGAAAAATCACAGCAATAAACAAAAAGGCCTGGGTCACTGAAATAAATAAAAAGAAACTATCATCATTTACATAAAGGTGCTCCACAGGAATTACAGAAGTGTCTCGAATGCACAGAGCACAGAACTGGGAGCCAGAAATCCTGGGCTTTAGTTTATCTCTGTCAACAATGCCTTGTGCAAAATCTGGTGGATCATGTTGCTCATTCATGCCTCAGTTCTTCTCATATGGAACTGACTGCTTACTTCTCTTTCTGGAAAAGGAGAAATAGTAAGGCCTGTATGAAAATGCTTTCAGAATGAGACATAGAAACTTACACCATGTTTTGTTGGTTGCATTCTAAGACCAAAGATTCCGAAGCTCAAAACACAATCGTCTGAAGCTGCAGATGGTAAATGTACCATTTGCATCTGGTCTTTCTCTGAGCTTGTCTAAACTAAGAACACACATGCAACACTTTCCTGATTGTTTTTCAGAGGCTGGTATATCATGCAGGTAAAAACCTGTCAAGAACTACTTACTTGTTGGTTTGTAAAATTGGGAAGACTGTATTTCCAGCACCACAGCCAACCTGCATAAACAAAGTAGATGTACACATAGTGAAAATAATTTCTTCAGCATGTCCCATGCAGCTAATTTAAAATCATCTCTCCAGAGCCATGGAACAAAGAGAAATTCAAGAGTAACAACTGAGCATAGCGGTGACCATTTGCAAATCTCACTGCAAGATCTGGATATGTTCAGCTCTGAGGAGCAGGCTTACATATAAGCATTTGTAGGAAACCACTAAGCCAGTTCTTGTAGAAATCTTACTAACAAGCCATATATTGTTACTCTTTTGAAAACTGTTATTGCTGGAATCCCAAGCATAACAACCAGTATGAGTCACTGAGGCACTGGCAAAGGTGACGGATTAGTTGCATTCACTTTCACAGAAAATCAGAGCAATGGATGAAGATGTTTGCTTTACTATAATCACATCCTGCTGCTTCAGAGTTTCCTTCACTAGATGGCTCTTCCTCAAGTTACAACAAGGCCTACAATGATTCTGCTTTATTACTCCTTGTGTTTGTTCCCATTTGAAGATGGCTCACACAACGGGGTTTGGGGAATTTGCCTCAATGGTTAAGGAATCAGTAAAATTTAAATAGACTGAGCAGAAAACACCACTGATGGCTTGCAGTGACAGATATTACTCAAAGTACTCACGTGAGAGAGGAAAGCCACAAGGACCCAAGAACATCAAAGACTGAAGACATCTCAAAACCTCAGGTTAAATAAATAAAATCAAAAGGACAGTTCATATTGCCTCTCCCTGGAAGGGCAGAACTTCCATAGAACACGAAGCATTCAACGCAACCAGTGACATCTACAGTGAAAAACTAGAGGTGGCAGAGCAAAAGGTTGTTACCAGCTGTCAGAAGTCTAGTATTTAGAAGCCCTACAGACTTTTCTGGGACAAACCCTGTATCAGTCCGAGATTCCCCGTTATTACATGGGCCATAAGGAACAAACCTAACAGCACCTTTGCATTCTTGGTTTCATTCTTCTGTTTCACACCTCCGAAGGCAACGAAGAGTCAGCACAAACGCACAAAACATAGGTGACAACTGAAAGCTTTATACAGACAAGAATCAGCTTCTTCAAAAGGTGACTTTTAATGCTCGTTTCAACATCCGATAATAATAGTTTCTCTTTTAAACTTGGAAACTTCTTACGCTCCTTGTGCTCTGCCAATTTACAATCTGAACCAAAAGAATCCCAACAGATTTAATTCACTTCTAAGCTTCCCTCTGTTTTTTGCATTTTACTGACTTAAGGAAATCATCCCATTCACTTGCTGTTTGCCAGTGATATATATTTTTATGTCCCAGTCACGCTAACACACATACAAGGGACCATCTGATGTGTGACTTTCTGTTTTAGAGCTATTACCTCTAATATACGGTAAGATGCAGATGATCCTGGGTAATCTCCATCACTTTGATTCAGCTCACTATACTTCCGTGCAGCCGATTCCTCTGTGCAGATCTTAGGTGTGCTTTTTATCAGGTTTAACTGATTCTCTGACCTGGTTTCCAATGAACAATGTCCATTTTCACAGCTTCCCAGCCCTTCATTGTTGGATTCTTCTTTGTTACTAAATTCATGCACAGAATCCCCATTTTGACTTGGGTTCCTGTTAGGTGCCAGCTCAGGAAATTCAGTGAACAGCCAGTGCCGGTCCTTGAAGAAGCCATTTTCGTGGATTTTGTAGAAGTCATCCCAGTACCTCTTCGCGTTCACCTCATATTCCTCTGTGAACACAAGCAAAACCATCACCAGCAGTCAAAACGGAAGTCTCAGAGCATAATCAGTTCAGACAGCGAGGGATCACTGCAGACATCTACTCAGCAATCTGCTTTAACAAGTAAGGTTATTGATTGAAAATCATCTTTATTTAAATTGTGCCATCCCACATAAACACTCGGCCTGCCTCCTCACAGTCACTTAGGGCTAAAAATGGAAAAAGAGATAGAAGAGGAAACTGTTTGTTTCCTGATAGGATTTAAAGGAAGCTGGCAACTGGAAAGGCCTCTTTGAAGCAGACTGGAATGAAGAAAACCAGGTTTCACTTCCATCTCTAACACTAACTTGTTCAGTTCCCTGGAACAATTCATTTGGAGCCTCATGACACTAAGTGTCAAGCACTTACAATTTCTACGGAATTCTATGACAGCTGCCTGGAGCTGAAGAGCTCTTGTCCAAGACGCTGTCCATTTTTTCAGATGAAGAGACAGAAAATTAGTCAACTACACAGGTCTGTCAGAAAGCTCAATTAGCACTTGCGCAATACTCCAGGATTACAGGACAGAAGTTTTCACACAAGTATTGCTGGAGTCCAGTCTACAGCACTTTGTTTTCTATAGTTCTGCGCATGTCAGAGCATCACGCATTGATGAAATTAAAACAAAAGAGGGGAATCAACAAAGCAACCACTGTTGTTAAAGCAATAGTGTAGACTAAAGATGGTAAGAATTAACTTTAGCAGCAAGCATTGTAATTTTCACACCAAGTGGATATACATTCCAGTAGCAACATGAGTATTACAGAAAGCTGGAAGAACTCTTACAAAGCCACAATCTAATAACATTCAGGTCACCCACAGAATTATTTCCACACACCTTCACAGATTTCAAATCAAGCACAGTTCTAGGGGAACTATTTTTCAATGGGTAGTTACGAATCCAGCTGGCTTCCTGAATTCTCATCCATGTGATGAGTTCTCTGTCCTGGGAAATAAGAGCTAATTATAGCATCCTATGCTTGTAATCACTTAGATGCATTAACATCCACAGCCAGAGATCCCAACTGCATTTCAATAACATGCAACTCCTTAGCCATCTTCGCACAGCAACACGTGCATTCCTGAACGCAAATGATTCTCCCACACTTAAGGACAATGACTGTATGTCAGAATGGATAACCTCTCTCCCACATCTGCTAAGAACAGGGTTACGAGAAAAAGCAGGCGTCTTAAAATTGGAGATTAGTATTACTCTCTGAACGACAATTTATTAGTCTTTCTGAAAAGCATACAAATGTTTAGAAGATATCTGAAGGGAGATAGTAAAAGGAACCAAGAACACCTGGAAACATATGTAGCCTTAGCCAAATATAGACAAAAATGGCTTTAACAGAATCAGAAGTCAGTTGTATGTGTATTTTTAGTGGGACCTATCCCTAGAACACAGTGAGCTATATACAGAAATAATCTCTTCACCACAACTACAAGGATTTTCTCCTTTTAAGAAGCCTTGTCCTTAAATCCCAAGCAGAAAGAAATTTTAATGTCTGATATTAGACTAAAGTGGTAAGTTTGTGCCATGATCCCACTGTAGCTCAAAGCAAGCAGGGTTAAGTCAGTTTACTCTTTGCATAGGAGAATTCAATGACTGCTAATGTCAGAGGCAGAAGTGTTACTGATTCAGCCCCTGGTGCTTCACTCCTTCCTGAACTGTGACTTCTTCCATGCACTAGTAGGGATATGCAAGTCTGCTGAGGCTGGAGACACTCTTTCACCTAACAGAAACAAGAAGTCCTGATTCCCGCTGGTCCCTAACAATCCCATGACAGCCTGATTGTAATGGGATGCTTACCCAAGGTGCTGGGGCAAAATTCCAGCCCAGCCATTTTGGATTACCCACATTTTTGCCACAGTATAACACTAAACAGGACATTGTGCTCTTCCTGTGTTAAATTATTGTGAAATTCTGTTGGATGCTATCAAACAGCTGTTATACTCCAACCCACATATGCGGAAGCTCTATTCAAGCTCATTTACCTCATAGTGTGGTGTTTTCAAAGCACTGGAATACAGGATCAGTAACAATACAAATGCAAGAAATCAGGGGCCAGCTGACAAAGATCATGCAAGAAACAGATTTAAAGCAAAAAAAATGACCACATTAATTTTTCAGTCTGACTTCCTGCACAACTTATGCCAGAAATGTTCACATAATACTTGCTTCAAGACCCTTTTTGTGGTATTAGCTCACGGGGACATCGGTATGCGAGCCAGATTCCTCCAGAGGCATTCTTGATAAGGACTCCTGACTTTTCTGCTCGTCTTTGTAAGGAAACCCCCAGAGCCAAGCCCATACTCACCCTTCCACATTGCAGAAGGGCAAACAAAAGTACCTGTTCACAAAAGACAGGAAGAGAACCGGGGACCCCCTGAATGGCATGCGGGCTAATTATGGAGCCTCAAAAGGAAACCAAAAAGCTCTTCCACTTCTTTCTTTGTTCCCAGCCAGGAGACACATCTTCGACATACCCCACAGAAGTTCTCTCCTCCTTCAGAACAAATTCTGACAGCCCCAAGAAGTCCACAGAATAATACAGCCATAATGACCAATAGCTTGCCTTTGTTCTGCTGCCTGGACGTTATTGATTCTCAAAATACTAGAGCCTTCAGGCACATTTGGCTGGGCTGGCTTCCCTACGTTTCAGCCATCCCATTGTCTCCACATGCTTCCCACTGAATAGCAGCCATCAAAATTTCACTGGCCTCCATTGTTCACTCTGGGAAATACATCACGAAGACCTGACAAACTGCTCTAACAGTGAATTGCTCCACAATTTCATAGTTGTATATAGGTTCTCAAAGCATGACAGACAGCATCCTTTAATGTTAACCAGATTTTAAAATGAACTCAGCACAATGGGTATCACAATAGAAACTGCTGGATACTTCTGGGAATCCAAGAAATTAGGAGGGTTGCTCTTTGGTATAATTAAATTTGCTATTGTGAACACAACTGGAAGCTATATGGGAAGTGTCTCAATAGCTCCAATAGCGTTCAGCATCGCCTTACAGATGCCACGCTCAATTTAACTTGAACAAAAGGAGCAGATCCATCCTAGAGCTCGGCAGGGTATAACAAGACCATCACCAGACAAGTCTCTTATCACACCAAAGAACAGGAAGCCATTTCCCCGCCATTTAAGGGACTGGATGATATCTAGCAGGTGTGGAGGAAAGACGCATTATTAACCAACTCAGAACAGCTTCGGCCGTATTACTTAGAGCTGTGCACCTTTAGCTTGGTTCAGATCCAGGTAAGCTTTGCATTTTGGATGTATAAATATCCTTTAAGCCAAGTTTGATGAAACAAAAAACTCTGGAATCCCTTTTCTGCCTCTCTGATGATAAACACTTCAATCAGGATAAAATAATTTTTCTTCGCTTCTGATTTAATCATTATCATGCTGTTTGTTAACCTGGTAGAGATGAATATGGACACTACTTCATCAGGCCCTCTGAAGAGAAAAACCGAGCTTGCATTAGGGATAGCTCCACAGCATGCAAGCAAACAGAGGATTGTCTGTTAGAAGTTAAGCTTTAGCAAGCAAAAGCAAGCAGAAAAAATAAGACTAAATGAGGCTGCTGCTCTACACGGAAAGGAGTTTGCTGACAAGGAACACTAACAAGTATTTAAACATACACAACACGAACAAAGCAGCTCAACCCACGACGACTCCTCCCAGCCAATATAATTTCTGTTCTAGTAGGATGAGTTTCTGGAGAAGGTGGAAAAGTCACAAAGAGGTAAACTAAGAACAGAAAGATTCCTCCTCCTCCATTTTTCATTATCAACTACTAGGTTATGTACTTTGAATGATCTGGGAGATGGGGGGAAGGGAGGAATAAGTGAAGATGCATATGGAGCTCTGGCCAGACTGTTCCGCTCTTGTATGAACAAGATAAGACTCAGCATTACAATAGCATCCAGAAGTACCTTGTTTGTCTTGTGGCAATAGCTGTGAGCTGTTCTCTTGAACTTTACTCCTGGCACTGGCTTCCTGCTCTTCTGACCATTCCACATTATCCCTGTTGTAAAAAATAAGATGAACTGCTCAGCTGAGAGTGGCAGGGCAAAGACACAGAGAAATGAGAAAGGGCTAGACAGCTCTCCAAACTGACAGCTGTGGAGCTTTTCCATGATCTCTAATTCTGAAAGCTGATGCAGCTAATTCTGATCGCTGATACAACTATCAGCACATATGGTTCCCAGTTCTGAATGAATGGCACTTGTAGCATTACAAAAGACATAACCAGAAGGGAGCCCACAAGACACCAGATCTGTCCCCTAATCTTTTCCCTATATGATGCTCAGCCAAGTTTAGAGGAAACAAATCTTTACTACAAAGCCACGGGGGCACTCAGCACAAACGAGCCTCCCTGGAGAGGAACTGCCATTCTCACCCAGGGACGGACAGGCAGGCACTTGTGTGCTTTCACTTGAGAGTCATCAACTTGGGCCATTTGATTTAACTATCTTAGAAAACTACATTTTCCTTCTCAAGTTAAAACAAAAAAGGCAGTAGAGTTATTTGGAAGAGAAAGTGTCATATTAAATCCAATTATGGGAAAAATATGCAGGAAGCTTTAAAGCATTAAGAACCTATTAATAACTTAAATGTGCATATACACTTGTGTAGTCATTAAAGTGATTCACTTGACCTTTTCCCATTAAAATAAGTGAATGAAAAGCAGACTACAAGAACCAAGAAGCACTATCCTGGCCTCAGGAGGAATTAGTCTTTTGATATTACTTCACAAAACAAAGATTTGACAAATGTCAATTCTGTGAAAAGCTAAATTATGAGGAGTTCCTGCAGGGAAATACTACTGAGGATATGCTTTTGTAACATATCTTTGATGTAGTCTAGTCCCAAAGCGAATGACAAGCTGTACTTTATTATAAATTAAACACACCTAATTCCTAACAGGGTATAGCAGCCAGAGATCAAAAGTGGACATATTTACTTCAAAAATGCAAAATACCTTCAGTTCTCAGAAATTTGAGAATTTGGGTCCTTAACGTAGCTTAAACCAACAGCTTTCTCTAACCAAAGCGCTCCCGTTCCAGGCTAACACCACCTCACCCTGTTACATCCTCGTGGGGCGGCAGATGGACGAAACGATCTTCGCTCCATTTCCACATTAGCCACCCATGTATACAGACTGAAAAGGGCGACAGAGCTCCGAGACCAGATCCTTTAACTTTATTAACTACACCACCGCGACAATGGCTACGAAGCAAAGCAACACATTCTCCTGAAACGTCCAGGGACCCTGACCGCTCCGGGAGGAGCCGACGAAGGCTCAGAACCCCCCGGGGATCGGCACCCCCAAGCAGAGGCCGAGCGGGGCGGGGCCCTTTCGCGCCTCCAAGCCCTCCCGGCACCGCCCCAACCCGGGGCTGCCAGGCCCCGGCCCCAGGCCCCGCTCTACGCCCGGACTCCCGGGGAGCGGAGCGGAGCTGCTCGGGGCGGACCCACCGCCGCCCCGCCACAGGCAGG
>Ga0181612_134565_pt1 | contig 15954 bp, 8 predicted proteins | sample HoacroProtozoa21_FD_119630 | JGI IMG/M metagenome (GOLD analysis project Ga0181612, IMG submission 119630) | Hoatzin crop microbial communities from Cojedes, Venezuel. Combined Assembly of Gp0051906, Gp0051904, Gp0051908
ATCAGCTGATTTTGTGTTGGAATTTTGGTTTAGCTCCCTGGGTTCGAGACGGTTGTTAACTTGAAGTGGTGCTCATCGTGCTTGGGAAATTGTTCAGCTTTACTTGAAATGGGCAGAAGTTGTACCCTTGGGCCAGACTGCCGGCGAGTCTGGCAGCCCGAGCGTACCCCGGTGCTTGTGTCCTTCCCTGGCCTTTGAAGTCGGTCATTTGGGCCCTCACTGAAGTTTCCACAGTGTTGTGGGGGGCCTGTGGGAAACCTTTTAGGTGTTGTTAAGAGCAAGTTCTCCCCTGGTAAAGCATGGGTGCTGCGGGCACGCTGGGTGCATCTTAGGCATCCTGAGCTGCCGTGGGTCAGGGCTCATGAGCACCGGGGTTTCCTGCCCGTTACGGGCTTGTTAGTGCTGGCTGGCCCGTCCTCGCTGCCTTCTCCACCTTCTTGACATCCAGAGCCAGATCTCATTGCTGTCACCGCGTTAGCTTTGTTCCTGCCTGTGGGCTGGCAGAGCCAGGCTGGAGCATGGCTGGTGATGGCTGGGGTCATCAAGCAGCAAAACCTCAGCAAAGCCGCCCCTCTGCCGGGCCCTGCTGTGGGGATTCTCCTTCCATTGGTCTTCCTGGGGCACCCCGTGGCCACCAAAGCTTGGACTGGGTGGGCTAATGACTATGGGCTGCAGTGCTGTGATAGCAGATGACCTTAATGTGAGCTGATCTCGTTTATGCTCTCCGAGTTCAGTGGAAAAAATATTTTTAAACTCAAAAAACGTCACAGAAGGTGACAAAGTGATTTCAGCTTCATCGGTTTTTCCATTTGCACGGTCATTAAAAGGTGAACAGCAGCGGAGAGCGTCAGCCCCAGCCATTAGTGGAGCCCATTTTCTCTTCCGCGCGGTCATCGCTGGTGCGGCGTCCCGGGGGGGGTCAGTGAGCAGCAGTTGCCCCCGGTGCCCCCACCTCTGCCGTCCTGGGCATCGCCCGCTCTGCCGGTGTTTGTAACCAGCCAGGAGGTCTGCGAGGCTGTTGCTGCCAATATTTTTAGCTGGTTAGGAAGACAGGCATTTAGGGTATGCGTGGGGGTGTTTGCTTCGTTTTGGGTTCATTTAGCAAATGTCGGTGGTTTTTGTTCTGTCTTTTTAATTAGGGAGATGTAAGCTTAGAGCAAATTTGAAGCAGATGGAGTTGGTGACATCACCCTTTGTTTTACTCCTGTTAGTGCAGATTAGCTACTCTGGGGTAAATCCTGAAAAGGACATTTTAGGCTTAAACGCCCCAGTCTTCAGCCTTTTCCCATCCCTTCTGTCTTTCCCGTCCGTTTGCTTTGTTCCCTCATTACGCCTCCTGCGCTCCCCCCGGGCGCGGTGCCTGCCTCCATCACATGTTGCTTCCAGACAAAATCCCACAAAGCTTACAGCTGTTTCTGGTGCTGGAGATGAGCAGCCGGAGCATCCTGGGCATGCAGAGAGGTGTGTGGGGTCATGGACCCCTTGGGAAAAGCTTGCAGGGCTTGGTGCTCATGCAGGACCAGAGCCTGCAGCTCCACAGAATCACAGGATGGTAAGGGTTGGAAGGGACCTCTGTGGATCATCCAGTCCAACCCCCTGCCAAAGCAGGGCCACCTAGAGCAGGTTGCACAGGACCTCATCAAGGTGGGGTTTGAATATCTCCAGGGAAGGAGACTCCACAGCCTCCCTGGGTAGCCTGGTCCAGGGCTCTGTCAGCCTCAGAGTTCAGGTGGAACCTGCTCTGCTTCAGTTTGTGCCTGTTGCCCCTTGTCCTGTTGCTGGGCACCACTGAGCTGAGCGCTGCTGGACTCTTCCCCAAACCTGACCCCACGCCTTCAATCCACGTTGAGTTTTGTACTTTCTGTTGGTACCTTCTGGCAGTGTTGCTCTCCCTGTGCGTACCAGACCCTGCATCACACCTTGTCTGGGCTCCTCTGTCTCCACCGTGCTCCCCCCTTTCCTCTGCCACAGCATCCCTGCGTGGCTCTTGCGTGGGGGCTTGTTTGTGGATCCGTGCCTAAAGTTCATAGAGTCGGAGAATCATTAAGGTTGGAAAAGACCTCTAAGATCATCAAGTCCAACCGTCAACCCATTGCCACCATGCCTGCTAAACCATGTCCTGAAGGGCCATATCTCCCATTTTTTGACCGCCACCAGGGATGGTGCCTCCCCCACTTCGCTGGGCAGCCTGTTCCAATGCCTGACCGCTCTTTCAGCAAAGAAATTTTTCCTAATATCCAATATGAACCTCCCCTGATGCAACTTGAGGCCATCGCCTCTCATCCTGTCACTAAGATGAGATATATTCAGTTACACAGCCATGTGTGGTTTTCTTTTCCCATTAGGCCACTGTTTGGTTCAGACCATGGATGGTTGGGCTGTTTTGGTTTGCTTTGTCGTGGTAGACCGTGAGGACCAGCTTATCGTCGGTGCTGAAGGCTGGTGCCAGGCTCGCAGCTGAGGTGACCTCTCATTCACCCTCAGCGATGCTTGAATGGAGCAGGGTCGGTGGTTGGGAGGAGGCATGCTCACAGCTCCAATGTGCCAGGTGAACCGAGAGGGTCTGTTTTAGGGGAGGGGGGTTTGGGAGAACGGCCCGGTGAAAGGCTGTGGGCTGAGAGACTGGCTGGAGGGCCGTGGTTCTGCGTCGGGGGATGCAGGCGGCTCCTCTGCCATTGTAGCAGCTCTCGGTTCCCACCAAGGCACTCTCCCAAACCATAAAGGAGATGACAGCTGTCTGATTAAAAAATGAAGTCATTGGCTAGTAGCAAGACTCCCTCAATTTTATTTAGTTACGTTTCTGGATCTCTTGAACTGAAATGAACTCTGAAAGTCGTTGTGAAGCAGGCACTCCCCATGAAAACCTGAGACCTAGCCATAAAGGACTATATTATCTTACCTTTGCAATGTCTGAACTTTACTGCTTGTAATTTTGACCTCAGTGGGACTGGATTGTGGCAGCCCAGCTTCTGGTGATGCCCCTTCTGTAATATCCTTATGCCTCACCAGAAATAATCAGTGGAGTAAGGTAATATCAAGCATTAATGAGCATATTGCATGATGTCTCGAAGTTTAAGCTGAATGCTGTTCCTTAAGACCATAAATGTCTTGTGACACAGGACAAGTGCTCTCCCTCCCCGTTTAGCTGGCAGCAGTGGAAACACCCCAACATCCAAGGACTGACATCAAGGAGAGCAGAGATATCGAGCTGCTTCTCTAGCGATGCTCGCTGCCTTGCAGGAGTGAGAGGAGAGGGAAAACGTGAGGCCGTAGCGCTGCCTCAGCTGGGCTTGATTTCAGATTCAGTGGGACTTTTTTTTCCCTGAATTGATACTTATATTTTGACATGAGTGAATCTAAAGTCCTTCGGTATTCCTTGTTGCTTAGACCGTGCTGTATGTGAAGAAGAAATTCTTCAAAGTCACAGCCTGGATTTTCAGTCCTGTATGTGGGGACTTCATTAGTAAGCAGCTGAAATGCAAATAAAAGTTTAACAGAACTCTACAAATATTTTTAGGCTAGAACTCTGTGGGATCTGCCTCAAGAACTTCAGGAAAATACGTCTCACTCTTCCCAGTATCTCTCCAGAAAGTACCCAGCAGTGTAGATTCTACTTGAGGAGGACTTTGTCTTTCAATTTTAAACCCCTCTCATAACATGCGTGTGGTTCAAGCACAGAGCAGCGCAGAAACTGAAAGGCTTTGTTAGCCAGTTAAAGAAAATGAAAGCTGCTGGAAGTACAGTCCTTCAAGAAGTATGTCCACCTGACATGCACAAAGCATGAGAACGTGAAATTTGTTCTGGTAGCGTTACTTCTACGATCTTGGTTGTACTCAAATGGTAATTCTTGGACCAAGAGTCGTGTTGTCCCATCTCGATGAAGTGAGGGTGTGGTATGATGGGGAGGGAATTCTGATTTTTGTTATGTGAAGTCTTGCTTGTAACCTATCCAACATAACAGGGTAAGAGAGTCTGGAATCAGAAGATAAGGACACTGACCATGCCAACGCCGCTGCTTCGGTATGTGTAGCCCTGAATTGCCAGGTGTGGGAACGGGAGTACGAGATCTCGGCTGAAATGTAAACGGTCATTCATTCCGGGTCCAGTCTCTCGTAGCGGAGGGGGCATAGCCTGGAGAAAATGGTGCAGGGGAAATTTGTCAAGCAGGAACTTGTGGTGTTTCCTGTCCTCGCTTGCTGCCTCGGGTTTGTCCTCGTGCGCAGGACGCCGTTCTGACCTGTAGCTCCAGATGTGTCAGCACTGTCTGCAGGAGAGAGCTTTGGGGCTGGTCAGTCCCTCAGTAGATGCCAAAAAGCAACAGTTATCAAGTGGCCTTATAATACTACCTCAAAATAGAGCTTTGGAGGGGGAATATACCCGTTAGTCAACGTGGACGCCAACATGTGAGTTGTGGCCAGGAGTTCGCCGTCTGAGTCACCTTCACAGCTTTGTCTTCAGCTGAAAGTCCCCTGCTTGTCACTGAAGTATTTCTTACTGTGCAGCTTCCACGTTGTCTAGCAGGTGCCTGTTTCTGTCTCGATTTAAAACCATTTATTAATGTGTGTATTTTTCTTATTAATGGCCCTATTGATGAATGTGTTTAAACATTATGTAGTTTCGGGTATATTTGGTTTGAATTAATTACAATGGGGAAAACCAAGGGTATGTCAAGTAAATTTGCAGTATGTACTGCTAGCATTTGACCACGTAGCATATGGTTACCTGGGCTATCTCTTTTGCATGCCTAAATTTGTTGAAAGCATAACGCTGCTGCACAGATGTTGGAATTGGTGCTGGTGGAGGGCACAGGGCACGCAGGAGCTGTGCTTGTAATCTCATGCTCATAAACCTGTTTGACTCTTGCTGCAGATAACCTAGCTAGTCAGAAAACGTCAATATTGAACTTCAAGATTACCCCTTGCTGCTAAGATGTTCTTCACAGACCATCTGAAAAGCTACCTAAAAAGAAGATATGATTTTATTCAGCTTATTCTCTTTTTAGAGAGAGGATAGTTGGGTTTGTGCCTACAATGGGGCTGTTAACAGCTATTTTTATGGAGCAGACATAAACTTGGCTCACATCTACTCTACATGAATGATCTAGAAGGGTGGATTCTTGATAAAAGATATGAAGAAGACCATGATTTTAGCAATATGGACATAAACTTGGCTCACATCTACTCTACATGAATGATCTAGAAGGGTGGATTCTTGATAAAAGATATGAAGAAAACCATGATTTTAGCAATATGGAGAGTAGACTGTGGTCTTCAACAACCCAGGAAAAGGTAACAGCGCATCCCTGGAGCTGGTTCAGGGCAATCTCATTTTGTTCTGTTGAACTGGTGTTAATATGAAAGAAAAATAACACAGCAGCCATCACTCCTCTCTAATCTAGTGCTTATCCAGAGGCTATTCTGCAAGCTGCATGCCTAAGAGATCCCCCAAACTCCCTGAAAGCCAACAACTTTTTTTCAAATTTTCCCTGACCTCGGGGCTTCCTTTCAGCTCTCCCCAGCCATGTCCTTACTTTGCAACTGTGCAGTCCTTGTCTGGGAGGTGGCCAGTTCATCACAGATGGGTCTGAACTAGCTTTCCCACAAAAAGCCTTGCATGGAGGCTCAAGGGTGCATGTGTAGCTGCCATTCCGTAGACACTAAAGTGCTCAGCTGGCTTTTATGTTGCAGGTGCTACAAGTTTTTATCCATTTTGGGAAGTAGTATAGTTTCTATATAGCAGCAAAGTGTGTGTGTGTGTGAAGATCTTGAGGAGCACCGCGGAAGTGATAAAAGGAATTATACCTGAATTCTGATGAGACAGTTCCACCTGACTAAAGAAAATCTGATGACTGAAATGATAGAAATAATCTTAGAAGACAAACAGATAAGGAGCCTACAGCCTGCTATCGATTTGGGAAATGGTGGTTTCCCTGAGAAAGGAAGAAGTTTCTTTACATTGCTTGTGAATAAAATATAAGCGCAAAAAGCAGGTGACAGGGTTGGAACCAGATGATCTTTAAGGTCCCCTCCAACCCTTACCATTCTATGATTCTGTGATTCTAGATAGCTTGCTTCCCTAGCAATAAACAGCAAATACGTAGCTGATGTTTGCAGAGTGTCTTAAAACCAAATGCTGTTTTGATTCAATTTAATTTTGAGGAACTTCTCCAAGTAAACTCATCTCACTAAAGGGACTGTTGGCTGGCACGCTGCAAGGGTGAATTGCTGCCTTTTGGAGTACTATCAGATTGTTATACCTGGTCTGGTAGGGCTCCGAAGGGCTGCGTGGTCTGAGTTTTTGTGACTGCAGGCTGGTCTTTGAAAGTGCTTTTCAAAACCTGTGTAGCCATATCCATCCATATCCATATCTATATGCAAGTCCTATCAGGTCATTGAAGGGCAGCCCGGGACAGAGAGTGGTTGAGGTCAAGTCATACATGATGCCTTCTTCTATTTCATGTGGAGTGTACCTACAGACCTCTTCTGCACACCCCTTGTGAGACAAGGAAAATGTATTTTTAATTCATAAAGCATTTATCAAACTTAAAAACAATCCAGTTCATGGCATATTTTGAAAACTGTATGTCAAACCAGGAATGAGTGACTCGGGATGTTCATCCTTGGGCTCGTCTGTGTTTTTTCTGTGGAGTTCAGGTGGGAGAAGCTAGTAGCAAGCCAGCTAGGATTACAGGCAGGTGCAGCAGAATCTGTACCCAAACGAGTAATTCCAGAGTAGTGTTTAGTAGTGCCAGTGCAGGGTAGTGCTGCTGCTGCTTTTCCACCATCAGGAGCCAAGCTGGGATTTCTGTGGCTTCAGCTGTGCTATGCAGGTGCTCCAGTGGCGCTTGGCCATGGCAGTCCTTTGGTGCAGAGAGCAGACAACCCCTTAGGAGTATTTCAGGTTTGCTTGTTGCTTGCAGAGTGCCTTCAAGCGCGAAAAGCTATCCTTCAGCCACCAACTGAGTATTCTCGGTAGCTTTCAAGACGACCACAGGTAATGATCTGGAAGGCTGGGTGTTGCTTTTGCCTGTTGAAATGTTGTAGGAGATAGGTTCTAGCTCCAGAACGAATGGGCTTGGGGCCAGAGGAGAGGTGGTGCTAGATGGTGAGTAGGGGGCTTATTTCTACCGTTACCCACGTGAAGATGTGTGTCAGCCCGGTGGTAAAAAACAAGACTGTGGTCACGTTCAAGTTAGGTCAAAGTTAGGTGTTGGTGTTGGTTACTTGGCATGTCTGCTGGCCGAGCAGAAAGAGTTAACTTTAGTAGCTGGAGAACAAGCAGTTCTCCAACTTTAGTAGTCGGAGAACAAGCAGCTGTTCCGGGGGAAAAAAGTTCATCGTAGAGTGTTTGGAAAGAGAAGTAACTGAGGAAGTATTAGTCATTCCCTGTGCAGAAAGCAAGTCATAATTTGTATGTATCACAGTATTTTAGCTAGACCATGTCAAAAGAGTGTCTTCGATACTGAAATAAATTGAGCTTATTTTTGGTGTGTCACATCACGTGCTCACCTGAGATTGTGTAACATCTGGAAGACCAGACTCAAGCAGAAAGTGAATTAAATGGACTCCTTTACTGTAGTTAAAAAGAAGGACAGCCTCAGGCGCTCTTGGCCTCTCCTTTTTTTTTTTTTTTTGTTTTCTTCCCGATAGATTTCATTTGCTTTTCTGAGATTTGCATTTTTTTGTACAGTAGCAATTGACCTCCCACTTAACGGTGAGCTTCAGGATTCCTAAACAGAATTAGGTTCGACCTCTGATGTAGCAGAACATTTATTTTTCCAGCCCTCCAAATCTCCGGCTTACTGGATAAGTAGGAAAAGCTTTGGCAAAGGAAATGGGCGATGCTTGTGCAGAGCTCATCTTTGCCTGTTTCTTTAGCAAGTGGGTGTTGCTGTTTCTCTTCCCTTCTCATCAGGAGGGGATTTTTTAGGGAGAAGGCTGAGGCAGCAGCTCTGTTCTGCCCCGTGCCCACCCGGTGCCGCGGGGCCAACCGGGGGCTGCTGGAGTAGCTTCGGTCTATGGAGAAGTGCAGCAGATAGAGCCTGCTCTGAGGTTCTGCTCCTCCAAATCAGTGCCAGTTTGGAGGTAGTTCTGCCATTTTCCTCTCTAACCTTGCTTTGAAAATTATTTCCAGAACAAAGATGACTGTCTCCTTTTGAAAACACATGTAAGAAGGACCAGCAGACCACAGACCTCTGCCCAGATCAGACCCTGACCTTCCCTTCCCTTTTTTGAGATGGGGTTTCTTCTGTGGGAAGCTCTGTTCAATGGTGGTAGGCCACCTTAGAAGCTTGTCGTAGCCTACAGCAAAAACGAGGTGGTAACTTTGGACGCTGGAGTGGAATTTAACAATAGCAGCTAAAGCTGATCATGGTAGTGTGGAAATAAAAGCAACCATTGACGGCTGCGTATGGGTTGAGCGGAGGGTGATGCAAAGCCACGTCATGTGTGTGGTTACAGAACTCTCTTTCTCAAGTCTAAGAAAACTAGACTGGGGGAGTATTTCAGATTCTCTTACTGCGAAAGGTTTTCTGGGTGTGGCTTTGCATAGGTTTTTAATTAGCTTTCCCATGAGTATGATGAATTACAACTTCTCTGTGTGTGTGTACACATGTACGAAGACCTCTTCCCCCCACCAACAGAAACCATCAGCTTTTCATGTCATCTTGTTATTACTCGGCGTGAGGAAAAGGGGGTGGATGAAGGCAGGGGTTGAACTTTCATCTGGAGAGATGATGGTGAAGAACAGCAGAGACTTCTCACAAGCGCTGAAAGCGGCAGAAACACGGGCTGAGAAAACTTTCGGATTTTGCTACTCGAACTGATGTTTCAAAGTCTTCTTTTGTGCCTTGCTTTCCCTCGTCCCAGACGACGCTTCAGCTGTATTTTCTTCCAGAACGGAACGTTACAAATACTAAAGAGGTTTTTGATCTGAACAAACTGAAGGCAAAATAGTCAGCGCAGGTTCATAGGTGTTGCAGGGCTTTTACGGGGAAGAAATAAGAAAAGCTACAAATACTCAGCTCTAGAGGAATGAATAAAAATGCAAGAAGTTGCTGAGGATACTGAAAATTGATCAGTCTGTCCTTTGTATGGTATCCCATAGTGTTGCTACCTTGAAATCAGCAGTAAATAATTTAAATTAAAAAATGCCCATGTCAATGTATTTTCTACATCACGGATGGTAATAATGTAATTTTTTTTTTCATACAGCAGAGGTTTTTTTCCTAAATAATTTATTTGTGAGGGAATGTAACAAGGTGCGCTATAAAGCTGTAAGAGGAGAACTTCGTCACTGGAGTGTTCTGCTTACGGGAGGTCACAACAAAGAGCAGTAGCTGAGTTTACAAATTATTTGGAGCCATGCACATGCCAGTCTCCTCAGTCTGAAAGGGGAAAAGAAACTCTTGCTGCCCTCATCATTTTCTCTGAGCTGTTCTGTGCTCTTTGGCTTTACCTTTGTGATGGTTGATGAGCTGATGGCCCAGTTTGGTGTGGTGAACCACCCCGATGCCAGGTGACCCGATCCAAGAGGGACCATCACTCTTTCAGCATTGTTTTCTTCATTTACCCTAGCTTTCTAAGTTACACTGCTAAAAGGAAAAAAATGCTTGTATTTTATAAAATATAGTCAGCCTGTTTCTGAGGTATTTTGGAAAACGTGCGCTGGTTGCGATGAAGTTCTCCTGCGTCCGTACGCGAGCAGCTTTCGGTCGGTCGAAGGATATTTTGCAACATCACGTGGTTATCTTGGAGATGTCTCCAGTCAAAGAGTCGCCACTGAGTTACCCCTGAGCCTGTTTATTTGTCAACCTCAACTCAAATATGAATTTTAATTTCACAGGGTCTGATCATTTATAAAGTTAGCCAGCAGACTTTCAAACAGACACCAGCGTTTTTGCAAACCTTTGGGTATAATTTTGAAGTCTATTCAAAAGTAGCCCCCCAAAACTGCAATTCTCTCAGTGAAATTAAAAAAAAAAAAAAGCTTACAAATGATAGGAGTGGTTTCTGAGAGTCTGCTGTTCAAAAAAGAGAGGAGGAAAAAAAGCACATCCAAGTATTTTTTACTTCTCCTTTTTCTGGCATACGACACATTTCAGCTATTGTTACAGTATTTTTCCCCTCAATACCAATTTTAAAATTATGATGGATTATGCCAAAGTGTATTTTTCTGTAATCGTATTTCTGTGAAAATTTAATTGTATTTCTGTGAAATTTAGCATTTGAGCAGGGATGAAGAGCAGCTATCTTTTATTAGGTTGACTTTTATTTCTCGGAGTTTGAATCTGCAGCCTTAGACGTGAGGGGGGAAAATAGACCTTTCTACCGTATGAAGCACACGAGCAGATTTTGCAATCCTTGCTTACACGGAGTAGTAATTATGCAAATGAGCCTGTGCTGGATACTCCTGTAAGTCGCTATTCGCATGTAGCTCAGCTTCGTGATAGAGCAGCAGCAGCTTCAGCAGAAGAAGCAGGGTAAGGTGTTCTCCTTCTCTTCTCCCTTCTGCACTGTCTCTGCTCCCTCCCCGGAGCTGTAGCGTGCTGCCTGTTCTCCGCAGCCGTTTGCCGGGACGTGTTATGAACTCGATCAGCAAATTGATCTGAATTAATTAAAAAAATTATATATATACACCCTAGAAGGCTTACAGATTTGAGTTAGAATGACAAAGTACCACCTGTGCACTTAAAATTGATATTTTGATGATTTTTTAAAATGTTACTAGAACCTCCGCTGAACTTTCATCCCCTTATCCAAGCGCTGGAATGTTCCTGACTGGTTTAGGGTGACGAATTGTTTCAATAAACAAACAGCCCGGGAGCTGGGAGTGGGAACCGGGAGATGCCTGGGTAGCGCCGCGGCTGCTGGGCTCGCCTCATCACTTGGTGCCTCAGTTTCCCCGGTGGAAACTGGGGAAGACGGCATGCAGGAGCGGCTCTGTCTGCGAGTAAAAACTTACTTTGCACGGCTTGGCTGACACTGACTTAGCAGATTTATCTTGACAGTTGTTTTAATTTGCTTTGAGGAAGGTGTGTGGTGTCCTCGTGGCCGTACAGGTGAATATTTATGTAATGTGAAGATGGCTCAGCGCAAGTTGATGCAGACTTTTTGATACGTGAAGTTGATAATGTTTTCCTGCCCTGAAAAACTATAATCTGTAACTATTTTGGATTTCAGTCATAATTCTGAGTCCTCGGCATCTCTGCAAATTCGATCATGTTTGCTACCATGGAAGTAAGGCTGGCAGGGAGCAGGGCTGGTCCTTGGCAGGAGATGCTGTGAACAGTTCAGATGGGTGGCAGAGGGAAACTCCCACAGCTGTTGGGAGCAAGATAAGTGTGTCACGCAACCAGCTTCACGTCCTGAGGAACGCTCTGGGAACAAGGGAATATTTTGGGGAAAAAGCATCGCAAAGTTCTAAAACTGTACTCAGGAAACGGCGGCGATGTGTGGGTGTGCTGAGAGGTGAGGGTGGCTGGTACAGGGGCTTCCCAGGGAAGCAGTGCTGTCTTGGAAAGGGACTTCCAGAAGAGCAGGTGAGGGTGTGGTTGTCTTGAGCTGTATTTATGGAAACAGAAATGCGGCTGGAGCCACTGGCTTGGAAAAAACCCCAAACAGAACAGGTTGCTGTGACCAAATGCAGATTCGAAGGCCGATCTTCTGTCCTGGGGAACTGGTTCTTATCTGCAGAGATCTCCATAGCAGCGATCGTTCAGTGCAGCAACCAGGTGCAGGCATTGCCCAGTGACATCATTGCTGGTTTTATTTTTTAATGCTGGTTTTGTCAAAAGGATTTTTGTTTTGTTTCACGTATGAGGTTAACGGGACCAGAGAGGGCTGCTAGGGCAATGAAATATTTTAGCATTATCAGTATGCAGTTTTGAAATCATGGTTAATTTTGAGTCCTCCTTGTGCTCTCTAGTGGGGATCTCCAATTAATTTTGAATCCTGCTTGTGCTCTCTAGTGGGGTTCTCCGAGATCACAGTTTCTAAGATGGATAATAATCATATCTTCGAGTGCAAGCAGAGAATTTGTACTACAGGGAGCAGAAGGACTGTTGTGAGTGGGAGAGGCTGGGATGGGGATCCTTACAGTTTCGTGTGCATTAAGCTGATCTGAAAGCTAATGCTGACTTTTAATTCTTTTGGACAATGTTTGGGGTTTTTCCAGTTCATGGTAGTATCCTCCCTTCTGCAATTACCTTTAAGATTGCCCATTCATTTTCAGAAAGGCAATAAAACAGAATTTGGCAGCTTTAGTAAATAAAGAATGCACCAAAGACAATTACTAACTAAACAAAGATCTGTCTTCTTCCCAGGAATGCAGTGCGACAGGTGACCAACAAAATGTATGCGTGCACACGCATCAGGGGGAGAAGAAGGACAAAAAGAGATTTTTCACAATAACCACCAGTTCCGACCCTATTACAGCCTTCTGCATCCCAGCCTGGGCTTGTATTGTGATTCCATGTAAACCAGACAATTCTTTAGAAAGGAAAAGGATGTTTCAAGGCAGTGAAGAGCTACACCCAGCTGTGTGAAGTGGCAGGGGGCTGGGGTACGATGGCTTAGCTGGCCAAGGCGGGCAGTGCAAAGCGATATCGGGGCGAGCCTGGAAGGCAAAGGGTGTCATTCCACGTCCTTTCACAACAGAGAACGACACGTTGGGGCACAAAGCAAAAGCAGAGGCACTGAAGTGAATTTGTGTTTAATTTTATTTAAAAACAAATGTGAGGAGGCCTGTGGCTTTCTGAGCTTCTCTACACAAGGTTGTGTTTTCTGTTTTGTCCGTGCTGAAGCTGTCGCCCGCAGAGAAAAATGTCCATGCGTTTCCCTGGTGAATTTTGAAATACTCTCAAGCAGTAAATAATAAATCTCGAGGAGATCCTCATAGGTACCGGTGCCTAAGCAGATGCTGCCGTTCCTTCTTCGAGCCGTGGCTTTGGCCGCAGCCTAGCCTGAGGTCCGACCTGCAGCGTGCCCGGCGTCGGAGCACGGCACAGAGCTGGCAAAGGGAAGGGCAATGAGGGGAAAAAGTGTTCTGGACCAGCTTCTCGGCAGCCTCTCCCACCCCTTTACTGCCTGCCTCCATGCCACCTCGTGTGCTAACTCGGGCTGTCCTGTAGGTAACGATCACAGTGCGGAACTTTAAAGCGGTTTGACGTTACTGAGCGGCCAGGGCTGTCAGAAAGGAATGATTTAGGTTGCTGATGGTCAGCATGGAGTCTTTCAAAACAGAAGGTGGAGGGCATCTACTTTATAATTTCTGAAAAATAAGCTTTAATTACAGAATCATAGAATCACACAATCACAGAATCACAGAATGGTAGGGGTTGGAAGGGACCTCTGTGGGTCATCTAGTCCAACCTTCCTGCCGAAGCAGGGTCACCTACAGCAGGCTGCACAGGACCTTGTCCAGGCGGATCTTGAATATCTCCAGAGAAGGAGACTCCACAACCTCCCTGGGCAGCCTGTTCCAGTGCTCCGTCACCCTCAGAGGGAAGAAGTTCTTCCTCATCTTCAGCTGGAACTTCCTGTGCCTCAGTTTGTGCCCATTGCCCCTTGTCCACTGGGACTTCTGCCGGGCACGTGGGAGAAGTTAAAAGTGCCACTGGCTGCGAAGGGAAGAGAGGCGGTTCTGGAGTTCCTCCTGAAGAACCACCTGGGCACCTGGAAGCTCCTTTGGGGCTGTTTGCTTTGTCTTGCCAAGTGCCCTGGTTGGTCTCAAAGGGCCATCACCCCTCCTCGGTGCCCTGCACCTCGTGTTCCCGAGTGCCCGCGCGGAGCAGCTGCGTCACGAATGACCGCGTTACAGGGGCGTAAGGTGTACAGATCCGCCAGCATCTGTGCAGCCATTTCCTGCTTCCCCAGGGGGTTTTGCCTTGGGGAAAAAACCTCCTTCTTTCCCCCTAATTCAGGGTTGAGGTTGTCAAAGGGTAACTCAGCAGTTACCCCAATTTTGGTGCATCCCCGACTGCTGCTGGCAGGTTCAGAGATGTCAGCACGAAGGGATGAACGTTACGATCCAGGAGCTGTGGACCCTGGCGCTCGTAGCTTCAGAGCTTCCAGACTCCTGTGTGCAAACTGTTAGGAGGACTGCAGTTAACGTTGATTTTAACTTCACTCACGTTGTCTGACCTGGTTTGTCACTGCCGAGAGCGGAGGATCCGCACGAGGGGCATTTCAGATTTGCTTTGTGTACCTTCCAGGCAAACATGTGCCAGATCTTGTCCTCCCTTTGCATCAGCACACGTGCGCTCTGGCCCGTCGCCAAGGCTGGTGTTAATCTAACGTTAACAGGCTCGGTAGAGAAGATAAAGTGGCTGTTCCTTTCGCTTACCTGTCCAGAGTCACATTTGTTGACATATCTCTTTCATAAGACAGAATATGGAAAATCCAGTCCTAGGAAAACACAGTTTGTTCAGAACCGGGCAGAAGCATCCTCTCTGGGTGCCTGCGGGGCAGGACCCGAGGGAGCCGCAGGACCCCCGGGGAGGAGGGGCTGCCGGGGGGGTGTCCCTGCCCCCCGCCCATGGCCCCGCACTAGGGTTTGTCTGCGCGCTGGGAATGCGTGAGTGAGCAGAGAGGCACTTGCTGCTCTGGAAATGCTGAGTGACTCAGGTGGCTGGGGACAGGTAGTTATTAGTGAACGTTTCAAAACAAGGAACCGGTGTTACCTCCGAGGCCTCGGACGGCCAGTCTGCCATGGAGATGGTCATCTTGTACTGGGTGTCGCTGGGGAGGGGAAAGGAGAACATTGCTCAGAAGCGTGCCCTCCTCTGAAGTCACTGGAACTTCAGTTCCCATGCAGGAAAGCAGCCTCGCTTGATTTGCTGCCATTTCAGAGAGGTCGGAAGTGATGGGAGACGAAATGCAGGATCCCCTCCACCGTCACAGCTGCCAGAAACGGCGTGTGTACTTACTTGCACGTTTCCTTACAAGAGTCAATACAAATCTGTCTGTGTTTTATACTCGATCTCAGTGAGGAATAGCAATATGCTGTTTGGTGAAAACAAAAAATCAAAGCATCTGTTTAGATAAGGACCCCACTTACTGGCTTATATCAGTTTCACGTAATAAAATAAATATTTAGGTGCTGCCTTCCCCTCTAACCTTCCTTTCCTCGAGAAGCTTGGGCAAAGCGGTCAGACCATATAACAATAAATTCAAAATAAACTTCAGTTTTCTGCAGGCAGTTTCTAGGAGCCAGCTCGCCCGACGTCAGTGGGTTTGGCACAGCCCTGGCCAGCTGCCGGGGGCACCGGTGCTGCCGGGCTCTGTCCGGCCGTGGCGGAGCACCGACCCCCCGGCCCCCCGCGTCCTTGCAGCAGCCCCTTGCCCCTGCTGCGCACACCTTGTCTCTGGGCTCTGCGGGCGCGGAGGCCTGGAGCATTGCCCCTTTTCCTCTTCCTTGCGTACCCAGAGGCTCCCGTTGCCTCCCCGGCCGGAGCCAGCCCTGCCCCGGGTCAGCGCGGGGCCCGAGGCCCGCGGCCAGGGCCGAGGTTTCCCCCCTTTTCCCCGGCACTGACCCAACGGCCACGGGGACACTGGACACAGGCAAAAGCCATTCCGCTCCCGCCCCTCCTGCGTGCCGGCACGCCGGGCAGGCTCTGCAGCTGGCTTTGTTCGTGTGCTTACCCCAACCCGGGTTATCTTCGTTATTGCAGTAATTCACCCCTTCGGGCAGAGGAAACATATAGTGCCCACATCCACAGAGTTCGACCATGTCATTCTGGAAGCAAGAGCGCAGGCAAGCCTGGAAAAAGGGAAGAGGGAGCTGCTCAGACGTGGGCTGCAGCCCCTGCCCGCCTCAGTGCTGCCGGCGGCTGCGCGGCTCTGCGGCGTTTGCTCCCTCTGGCACTGGGCAGCTGACAGCGGCCGCGCACGGGGAAGGCTGAAGCGGCAGAGCCCGAGTCCGTCCCCGCGCAACGGCACGATCCCGTCCTCCAGC
>Ga0181612_173590_pt1 | contig 15952 bp, 7 predicted proteins | sample HoacroProtozoa21_FD_119630 | JGI IMG/M metagenome (GOLD analysis project Ga0181612, IMG submission 119630) | Hoatzin crop microbial communities from Cojedes, Venezuel. Combined Assembly of Gp0051906, Gp0051904, Gp0051908
GCTAGCTAAGTGGTATTTCGAGAACTACAAATCAGAAAACCTAATACACCAAGAAGAGCTGACAAGCTGTTCTCTGCAATTCAAGGGAGCCAAATCTGCAAATTCTTATCCAGGCAATTTTGGTGAAAGAGTTATATGAAGGACTTATTAATTACAAAGGTATTCTAGTATAGTTTGAATTCGTAATGAATTAGTTTCCAGAAAAGCAGAGAACAAGTAGAAGTTGACTGTTTTGCCTGAATCATATCATTTTGTCATCATCATCTTATGCCACTGCAAGACTCATAAGGTTGCTGTGAAGTCCAGGCCTTTTTGTGCAGTACATCTTAATGAAATCCATAACAGAAAAGTGATGTTCTGGGCTAAATTTAGACTTTGTTTTCCTAGAACAAACAGTGGAAGAAACTTCAGTTAATGTAATTGCCCTTCACTGCTGCAAGATTTACTACTCTGACTATGTGATTTTCAATTATTGAGAATTAAGCACTGTTCAATTGGCCAATATTAGTATTGCCTGATGTATTTTGTTGGAGGATATGGAATATGGACAGATGAACATGGGTATAGTAGAGGACAATATAACTGCTTAATTAATTTTGTATAGCATGTTTTGTATAACATGTTCTGCTCAAAAATGTCTATGAGAAGGGAGCAGCATATTTTTTTTCTGCATCCTCCAAACTAGGGGGAAAACCTTCCCTGGGAGCAGCTTCTGGGAGGCCAGGGGAACAGAAAGCACATTAGCCCTGGGCTGGGGCTTGCAGCCTCCCACTGCAGGAGTACTTGCAAGAGCATGGGTCCATCCCAAAGCCAGCTCTCAGGGGCTACCTACATCTGCCTGCCATAGATTCTGCCTACAGCTCAGTTCACCTCAGAATGCCACTGAAAGTTGCTAGGCAGGGAAGAAATCCTGTGAAGAAAGGACCAGCTCTGCAAGTTTAGAGAGGGGTATAAAAATGTCTTTCTGTTTACTATGTGTAACCAAAGAGATCCAAGTGTCCTCTCTAAGGAACTGCCTGTCTTGAATATACCACCTTGTGTTTCCATAAATATTTGCTCTAGAACTGAAAGCCTTTCAGTGTCTTGCATTAAGCTTCCTGTGGAGAAAATAGGAAATCTCTCTCCTTGAGGATTTGGCCTCTTTTTTCTCACAGAATGAAAATAACATTTTTTGTACAGGAACAGTACAAAAGTAATTAGTATCATTAGTAAACAAGGATTTAGTGAATCATTTTTCTGTAGTGGACTTAGAGAAAGAGAAATCAGGAAAGAGAAAGGAAGAAGTGTGGTTAACTAACAACTTTGTTTTAACCTAATCCCTTTGCTGTAGCAGTGTTTAATGAACCATAATTCATTATGTTTAGTGTATTTTTTGTGGCTGTTTATAAATCAAATTGAGACTAGTATATTTGCCACTCACAGTGCATGCCCATAGAAAACATTGCACCTATTTGTTGCTTATTCTAAGTTCAAGTGACATCAGAGTTTCCTGTCCCATCTTGGAACACGTTAGTGTATGTATCACTTGGATCTTCTGGATTTATCCAGCTTTTGAGAGTTTATTAATCCGGTGATTTTGGCGGTATAGTCAGTATTGACTGCAAAGTAATTCCTCCCTGTGTTACGAAGTTCTAGCAACTGATGTACAATACAATGCCACAAAGTCAAACGACGTGAAATTAAGATATCTTGGAGGATAGTGTGCACTGTCCTCTACACCTCTCCTGTGGCCTTGACACATTCCTGAACTAAGAGCACCAACAAAGCCTGCCTTCTTATGGAGCAGCCAAAAAGGCAAAAGGTTTCCCCCAGTTCTGGGGTAGGAAATGGTATCCCTGACCTGCCATGAGAAAGCAGTTTCACCAGTGTGTTTTCCAGAATGTTTTTCAAACTTTTTTCAACCTGCTGATCCTGCTTCAACTGGAACGGTCAGCTATTTCTGTAGTGTAGTCTTTTCAGTGTTACTCATACTAAAATCTGTGTTTGCATATTAGATGTAGACTCCATCTAATCTTGTCTTTTCAGCCGTTATTCCACAATATTAGTTCTAGGTGAATTATGTTTTTGTATTTTTATCCTTTGATTGTAAATAAATCACTTCCTTTTAATTAAACACAGAAGGCTGAGGGTTTCGTTTCTTGGGATTTTTTCCAGATTATTTTCCATTGTTATGATTTTGCTGATTATTGCTAGCTGGCATTTCTTTGTTTTTTTTGTAAATGTGATGACTGATTTTTCTAATTATGGTAGCAGGTTTTAATGGAAAGTGACATATAATCAAGCCTTCTAGTTCAATTTTCTGTTGCAAATAATATTACAGAGTTTGTTTCTGTGCCCTTTTTTCTAAATGCTGTTCTTGAAGCATGAGATTGCAGCAAGGTTTGTGACAATTTTCAAATGAGACAAATAGTCATGTTGGTTCTTTTGGTTTTCCTTTCTCTGGTCCAAGATAGGAGAGGTTTTTCCAAGAACTAGATATACTGCCAATTCTCTGCTTTTTGTTGTCAATATAGCAAGACTTTTTACATTTGACTGTTCATCTTTTTAAAGACTAGTAATTGAGAAAAATAATGTATTTGCATGCGCTTGAGACTGAAATCCTTTTCTCTAGAAGCGATCCTCATGAGAATAAGTATAACTAGTGCCTTTGGTCTGGTAAATATAATTAGTTTCTATATACATACACACTTATATTTTAGTTTATATATATATTGCAAATTCATAAACTTCCTGAAAAAAAGCCACTGATGGAAAATGAGAATCCTTAAGTTGTAGGACAGAATAATTTAAGCACAGTGGTATTTATTAGTTACATACACTACATTATATTGTGTTACTGTAGAAATTAAGTGAAGGCAGGTTTTGCTGCAAAGCTGCAAGAGCTTTTACTCTTTATTAAAAGACAAAATAGACAGGAATCACTGAGAAAGAGAGAGGTGGGAATAATAGAAATGGAAAAAGAAAATTAGTGTTTTCTTGTGGATGTTTATAAAAAGTCAATGTAATAAATTCATGAGTCAAAATGGACAAAAAAAGTAAAATGGTCGTGTCAAAACTAAATGAAAAGAGGCGTCATAGGCAGATGTTATAAATTATCTTATATCTGTTCAGAACTGGTTTAAACTTTCTGCCTCTGAGCAGCAGTGGCAAATACACAAAAAATTTTTTCTTGCTATAATCCTTACTAACTTCTCTTTTAAGCTTTCCTCTAATGTATTTATTCTCTCTAATTCTGTATTTTGATGTCAGTTGGTGATGCTTCATCTCTCTCCTGCAAAGCAATTTAAAAAAAAGTGAGATAGAACAATTCCCATGATGCTTAATTGCTTAAATACTACTCTTATCTGTACTGTGGTGTTCTGACCTATTCAGATAAGAACTGTTCAATATGGTTTGCAGAGTGACTCTGAGGTTGAACAAAGTGAACTGGAAAATACAACCGAAAATCAGTTAATTGATGAGATGCAGCAGCCAGAATTTGAAATACTGGATGTGATATACTATATATTTTTCTAACATTCAGATTTACTTCTTGCTTGTATATACAGTTCTGGCTTCCAAGACATCATTCTGGCCTCAGGAGCAAACTAATGCAGGAGTCTTTATAGCTAGTCTTTAGTGTATCTGGGAAATACTTGTATACCTTGGAGAGGAAAAAAAAAAAAAAAAAGGATTAAATCTAAAACCACTTTTCTATGCAGGAGTAATGGCCTCAAATACCTTTCCTGGTGGGGACATACCTTGTCTTTATTTCATAGGGTGGTTGTTCTCAGTAGTACTTGTCTAGCAATTCTGCTAATAACAGTTTCTCATTTTATAACAATTTAAAAATAAAAATATGTGAATCGCTCTAAATTATGTTGTATCAATGTACATTATAGGAATTCTTTTTCATTACATTGCCAATACTACTGTCGTGGTTTAGCCTGGCAGCTGGCAACTAAGCACTAGACAGCCCCTTGCTCACCTCTCCTCTTCCCCATCCAGTGGGATGGAAAGGAGAAACGGACAAAAGACAAAACTCATGGGTTGAGATAAAGACAGTTTAATAAGACAACAAAGGAAATACTAATAGTAATGATGAATATGCAAATCAAACAATACACGATAGAATTTTTCTTCTCACCGTCTGATGACTGATTGCATATCCAGTCCCTGAGCAGCAATCGCAGAAGCCACACTTCCCAGAGCTCACAAATTTCACGGATTTTGCCAAACTCACGAATTTTGCATAACTTGTCAAACTTACAGAAAAAGTTCAAACTCCCAGAAAAAGAGGATTAAAGAGCATATAGTTGAAACTCCCAGAAAAGAGAGAGTTCTTGGCCCCCTGGCAAACCCCCATTTATTCACTGAGCATGACGTCTATGGTATAGAACGTTCCACTGGCCAGCTTGGGCTGGCTCTCTGGCTCTGCTCCCTCCCAGCTCCTGCACACCTGCTCATCAGCCGAACATGGGAAACTGAAAAAAGCCCTTGATTTCACAGCAACAACTGAAAACATCAGTGTGTTATCAACATTCTTTGCTAAATCCAAAACACAGCAGCTCTTAAAAGGAAAATTAACTGTATCCCAGCTGAAACCAGGATAACTACTTAAGTTAGTTGTTTTGTGTCAGGTTGATTTATGGTGACCCAATAAGGCTTATATTTTCCTTGTGATGATTTCATGGTACACTAGTTTTGCAGAAAGAGTTAACCAGAAATGTGTATTAGAAAATGGATTAAGTTTGTGTATTAGTGAACTACATGTCATTATGCATTTACCCTATCTACAGATACTGAACATAGATTCTGGTCAGTAATATGCCACAAATTATATACTGTTTTAGGCATAGCACAGCTCTGTGAGATGAAGATATACATACAGGATACTTTGATCAGTTTTCTCTCAACTCCTCTCATGATACTGTGAAAATAATAAGAAATAAGAATAGCAAAGCAAATCACTTTTCTATTTGTGTTTTGATTTTCTATGATTAATTTTTAGTTTTCTTCCCGATGAAAATAGTTGCTTTCCTTCAGAAGAAAGAAAACTATCATTTTTTTTGCCTACAATTTAATCACAATTTTCTTGACAAGATTATGTCATTGTCACAATGACAGAGTTATATATGTTTGAGCAGGAGAAGAAGGTTTTATTATGATCAAGAGAAACTAAAATGAATAATTTACAAGGTGGTGAATAAGTAATTTTTTGAATAGTTTCCTCCAATGATACAGTACATACTATAGTACTGCTGCTGAATATCTTTCCAAATCAACTGTTCCAAATAATATCAACGTAAACATTTTCTTCAAACCCTCCTGATTGCTGTCTTTGTTTTTCAATAGAAAATACAATCTGAATTAACAAGCCATGAGATTAATTTGGAAGAAATGAAGAAACGAAACCAGGGTAAAGATGCTGTCAAAAGAGTACTTTCCCAAATTGATGTGGCACAGGTATGCATATTTTATTACCTCCATCTTTCCTTCACTCATGCAAACAAACAGCAGGAGTAATACTATTACTATAGTATGAAATGTTCTTCAGGTATCTCCTCTGTTTTAGCTACTCTTTTCTAGCCAGGAAATTTGAGCAGATAAAGTATATCATCCATATCTTCTTACTGCTCATTTTTGTATTACAGCCTTCCTATCTAGTTGGCAACGGTTCTAGGAAGTGCAGAGCTGACATAACCAACTGGTAGTGACACTGTTTAAGGGGTGTTTTGAGTGTGTTGCGGTTGCAAGAAATAAAACTACAGTGAGGCTTTTTGGTATACCTTTAGAGGTATTTGAAATTATTTACAGTTAAAAGTATTTTAAAATATTTGGTAGAACTGCATTTGAAAGATAAATCTATTCTGAGCCGTGTATTGCAGTCATCAATTTAAAATGTTAGCTAATGCATTATTTCTTCTAGCTTAATAGACAGACACCCCTGTTTGAAATTGAAGAAGACTTAATAACACTTAGGAGCAATACACATTTTTACGCGTTAACCTGTGATGGGTTCTTGATTGTTTTTCTGCTTTTGTTTTTGGCATTAGTTCCAAAGTTCCCCAGGTTGCAAAACAAATTGTCATAATTTGTTGGGAAGGACAAAGAATTTCGTCATGGTATTATTAAACAAGGCCATCTTTTTCTTTATCTCTGTCAAATATTTCTAGGCATGTTAGCTGCAGTTTTAAATTTTATTAGGGATAATATTTGTGGTGTTTTAACAATTAGTTTGGAATGATCAAGTTGATTTTTTTTTTCCTAACATTTCCTGTTATCTACAGGACTAGCTTATCTTTGTTGAGAATATTTATGTTTCATTATTTTACTGTCATACGAACTCACCCTCTGATGATGTCCATGGAAGCTGTGATGTTGCCTGTATTTCATCAATGAAATGCAGGCTTCAGATGACTTTGTATGTGTATAAATTCAGCAGCATGCAGTGGAGCACTACCCTTACTAGGTGCCTTTTTTTTTTTCTTGATCCATCCTTGTGCAGATATTTTTTGCTTCGAAAGGTTTCTCCAGATGACCATATGCATCAGTTTGAGTTTTGATAAGTTGGTGGGGTTGAGAATCTGTTTTCTTTACATTAGACAAAATATGAACAAAAAATAGCAAGTTTACATGCATAATGTAAATGTCAACTACCAAAAAAGGTAAAAACTAAACCTTTTGTTCCAAATTTTTATTACTATATCTGATTTTAGGCTAGTGAACTCTCTTGAATTCGTTTCCATTATTGTGAAGTACCTTTAGGGATAAATCATATAAGATTTGTCTTTACTTATTTTTTTCCTGAAGAGCACTCTCACTTATAAAGAATGCATGCATTTCTTCTTTTTTTGCACTAAGTAATATTTCTAATTTGACATATATTTATTCTAATTTTAGTTCAATTACCTAAACAGGAAGTAAACAATAATGAAAATAAGTAGCTGCAATGAGACTGTAAAACAACTATAAAATGACCAAATTTATCGTAGCTTTTTGGATTACTGCAGATTGAGAATTAAGTTCTAATTTTTAAATTTAAGGGAGAAAGGGCAATTAGCAAAATAAAAATCTATTACTGCCATGGGGATTTAAGACCTAGTTAGTCCGACTAGGCTAAGAATTGTTACATGAAAGTGACATGTTGTCTGAGGAACAGCCATTTTTGGAAATTCATTAGTAAATTCTCTGCAAGAAGAAATTATACGGCAGACAAATGACATTCTTGTTTCTTTATTACTTTCATCTGTCTTTTAGGGTAAACACACTTGTCAGAGTATAAAGAAACTCTGTTCACTCCCTTCTCTTACCACATTACTAATTCCTAGTGATATTTTAACATTATTTAATGTAATAAAATTTAAAAGAATGTTAAATCTCTAAAAATGTTCAATTATCTGTAGTTTTGCTTTTGAATAAGTATGGATCATTTGCTTCTTAAGAAGACATTTTCTTCAAATCAAAAATGAATGATACTGAGTTAGTCATGGGCTTTACTTTTGTCCCATCAGTTGCTGTGCCTTTTATCTAGGCCAGCCAAGTTTGCCCACTGACCATGAAGTCTGAGTATTGCCATCAATTCAACTATTGATGTGAAGTAAATTCAGCTGACCACACATTTTAAGTATTTAAGAATTCTCGTGTTACTTCTCACCAAAGGTCCGTTTAGCCCCAAACAGTATCTTCAGTAGCAGGCAGAAGATAGTGATGAGGTACAGCAAGGTGAACATTCAGTGATGCTTCCCAGTGATTTGCAGCTAAGCAACTTCTGGGTCAGAGATATTTAAAAGCTCATGTCTAAATACTTTCTGAAGCCTTGTAAATTGCTAGTTACACAGTTTAACTGAATCTATGTGACATTGCACTTCCTTTTCTTCATTTGGGTTTCCCTGTATAAGAACTTAACTAGGTGTCACCTTCTTCATGAATTTTGAAGAAAAAGTTAACAATCATTTGCTAGTCAGGTTTTAGCATACCACTAATTTTACTTCTCCCCAGTTGTCTCTCTTCCAGACTGACTAGTATGTTAAATTGTACTGAGACCTTTAGATATATAGCTTTGATTGTCCTGTCATTCTTCTTTATACTAAGTTTTCTGAAATGAGGTGATCAGAACTGTGCACATTATTGAGACACAATATAGTTTTATATGATCACTTTTATACTGTCAAAGGTTTGTGGTTTTTTTTGTTCTTCATATTCCAAAGCATTCCAGATACCCACTTTGCTCGTCTGGCTGCTTTTAAGTATTCAGCTGATTTTTTTTTTAAACTGTCAGAGATAAATGTGAGTATATAATGTAACTGTTATAGTCATCTGTTATAAGTCAAGTGAGAGTGCTAGTAGATAATTTAGATCCCACTTGTTGTATATGAAGCTTAGTGTTTCTTCTGCGATGTTCATCACGTAATTTTTGGATTAATTAAATATAATTTGCTTGGTTTTTTCCTACAGATCCTCAGTACTGTGCAATCCTTCATTGACTCTTCACAGATGGCTTCCATTTCCTGTACCATTAATACTGTAATTCTTGCTGTTTTCTAGATAATTTTTAATGTATCGACCAGCACAAAATGTAACAGATACTGATGTGGTATTGCAAGCTTCCCACAGGACTTGATCTTCATCAAGTTGAAGTGTCACAAGAAGATGAAAAACTAATTAAGTATGAATTTAGTGTATGCAAACACACAGAAGAAAAATAAAACCACTTATTCCTACCTTTGTTTCCTATTTTTATTCAATTGTTCACTTATTTATCTATGGATCTTACCTCATGGGATCTCAATTTCATTTCATGCAGAAAGTTGTTGGAAGGAGCTGCTGGAAACGTGCATGGTTTTCTGTGTTACACAGAATTGTCTTCTAATCACGATTCTTGCCTCCTTCACAGAAATTTGATAGATGCGGGAAGCGTTTTTACTAATGCCTATTGTAGGCTAATTCTATGCCTTATTATAGTTTTTCTCATGTTTGTGTAGTACAGACGATACTGTATTGGTATAAAGTGTCCAGAATTTGAAGATAAAAAAATCAAAAGTGTGTTTGCAGATGCTGAATTCCTATTTAATTACTTATCCGTTTCTTAGTGACATTCTTTTTTTTATTCAAACAGTAGAAAAACTTGTTCTACTAGTACTTTGCTCTGTACTTCTAAGGTGAAATTAGTTCTTATTCAAGTCTGTAATTAAAATGCCCTTTCTCTGCTTTATTGTTAATAGTTTCCCCTCCCCTTGAGGTAGGGATCATGTGAGCAAGCAATATAATTAATGCACAAAGATAACAAAATGTGAAATTAGAATCCATGCTTGTCATAGATTTTTCTGGCTTCAAATTACTTTTTTTTACTCTAGGTTATGCTTTCAAAAATTGAAATAGAAATCAATTTTATACTCTAAATCTCAGGTTTTGTGCTAGACCTAGTTACTGCCCATCTACTTTCTTAGGCTTTCTTTGAGGGACTAACAGATTCAATCCTCATACCAAGAAGCAGCAACAGGTTGGAGTTGAGGAGTGTCCACTCTGGAATGTGAATTTGTCATGCTCAAGCCATTAAACCTCAGTTCTCACCCATCCTCCCCCCCAACATTTTGCATACTGGAAAATACAAAAACTCCCTTTCTTCAGCTGAGTATATGCGCTCTTTTGTCACTGGCTCTGCTGCATCCAGTCCTCTGGATGACACAAGAGTTTTTTTTCCTCCTGTGAAGACCAACATTCTCTGCTGCTGGTATTTTCACCAAAAGTTTTAAATTCTTCAAATAAGAAACTGCTAATTGATAATGGATTCTAAGTCTTCTGAAACAGGTCTGAGACTTGCCTTCAGTGTTGATTTGATTTCACATTTACTACTCGCCTATGTTTACTTTTCAGAAAAAGCTACAGGATGTCTCCATGAAGTTCCGCTTGTTTCAGAAGCCAGCCAATTTTGAACAGCGCCTCCAAGAGTGTAAAAGAATTTTAGATGAAGTGAAGTTGCAGGTGCCCAAGATGGAGATGAAGAGTGTTGAGCAGGAAGTAGTACAATCACAGTTGGATCACTGCATGGTGAATATTCAAAGATGCTGTCTTTCTATTCATTTCCTACCTGTTCTGTCTTTCAAATTTAATCTGTTTTCAATGTTGATGTCAGTATTTCTTTGGGAGATACTAGAAAAGATTCTGAGAAAGATTAAAGAGCAAAGTTACACAATGAAAGTTATAGGAACCTTTGAAGTTAAAGGTCTATTTTGTTCAATGAGAGGAGGATAGAGAAAGGGGGTTAATCCTCCTCGTCCTACTTCTCTTGTTTGCAAATGAGGTTAGAAGGACATTGTACACCTAAAATTGTATTCAATTTCAAAGCTTCCCAGGGTATAATAACATGGTGAAATAGTTCTAACGGTCTTACAGTAACTTCTTCCTTCGTATATGTTGTCCTCCTGCCATGGCAAAGACGTCTCAGAACCATGGGATGCTTATTAAATGACTGAAAAAAAATTGAAAACATGGATTTATGTGGAGAAAGCTGAAGATTGCAGAATGTCGTCGTGAATTCAGAATGAGAAAGAAAGTACCAGTTATGAAATTGAAAAAAAAAATTTAAAATATCAAACAATTCTCATTTCAGTGAACTTTTTAAGCAATGGTCATACACTTTCACCATGTGAAAAGGCTAGTCAGGATTCCTTTCTAATTCCCCCTTCCCATCTTGTATATGAGTTTATCTCCCTGGATGGACTCTGTTTTCCACAATATGCTACTGTCATGAAACTCTGTGACGTAACCAAAAGAGATTTTGCAATGCACACGTCTATTCTAGCCAGGAAACACAAAACAAAGAAAAAATATAGATTACAACTTCTGTGAGATGACATCCTGTAACTTACAAGAACAAAAGAGGATCTGCATATATGTCCTAAAAAATATGAGGAAAAATCTGTGTGCATCCCTTTAATATCCCTGTCATCCTATACCCCTTTACTGTTGAAGGGAAGTAAAGATAGAGGTGAACACCATGTGCTTCAAGATAATCAAACAGAGAATTTAACAGCAAAAATCAGGACAATCAGATCCTAGTCTTCAGTTGTTTGTTTTTTTTTCTGGAGAGATGGCATGCCTGCAAATGTTTTTTCCCTCAACCTCTTTCAGATCTAAATGTAAGAATTTAAATTAAAAAAAGAAGTGTGAAACAAGTTGATTTGATTTCTTTGCATATTAGGTTTTTCTTAAGTGCAATTACCCTTAAATTCATGTTCTTATCAGAATGATGTGGTAGTCACAAGCACTATGCTAAATTATTTTCACTTGGCAGGTAGATTTTGCAGTCCTGTCATATTGTACAGAAGAATTAGAGTGTTTTTAGAGCATCTTTATTTACAAAGAATCTCATAATATTTCTATTTTAAAAATCTAGTCATAGTATCCCATCAGATGTTAGTCAATATGCCTCAAACAAAAGCTTCCAAATCTGACAGGTTTTCAGTGATGAAGAATGTATTCATCATATTAAGAGCCTAGAAAGCAATTCAGCTATATACATACCACCTTTAAGTAAATAAAATAATAACCATGTTAAGAATTGGCTTGGTAATTAACTTTAGATTATGGAGAAAATGTGCTTGGATTTTTTTTTTGTCAGATCTGCTGGAAAAAAAAGTCTTGTCTTTACTGTCCAGATGTACTAGACACAGATTTTATATTGTGGGAGATACTGCTACTAAGAGAAAAGCTCAAAAAATTACAGATTAAAAAAGTACAGTGTAATTTATTTTGAAATTCTGTCAAAGCATGTAGGACAGTAAGTTTATTCTCCAACACATGATGGGACAATGCTAGAACACAGAATTCAGCTAGACATCTCAACAATAAAGCCTCTCAACAGCTTCACATTTGCCATTCTTCACACTCCTGTGTATCTCTGTGGAGTTTTTCCACTGTGGAATTTCCATGTCACGGCAGATTTTAAATTTTATATATTATTTTAATATTTTATATTAAAAAGAAAAATAAATTGAAGTTCTGCTCTACTTACATGAACATTAATTTGGGTATTTATGTGTCTGTTAAATGGCCTGAGATACCAAGTCATACGTTTAGATGATGATACTGACTTTCTGCACATGAAAAGAAAGACTGCTTTCATTTTTCTTGGTATCGCTTATTTGAAATACTAGGGAAATGTATTACGTTTACAGATTGCTTGCTGATTTAATGTATTTTTGACTTAACCTCTTTATGTTACTTTTTCATGTAGATTTTTTAAATATTTAATGTTGTGAACAGTATTATACTTACAAAATGTATGGGAAATCGTCTATCCTACCAGTCTCTTGATTTAGTAGTATGAAAAAGCTATCAGATTTTTAGGTGGGTTTAGTGACTATTTGTAGCTTAAATACATCCAAGCTGTATGAATTGACAGAAGATATCTGTTGTTGTTTTAAATACTGCATTATCTAAATCAGTTTGAAACCAACCTTTTTCATATCTTATAACAATTATTGATGGTATGTACTTTCTTATCTATAACATTTCTACCATTGGTTCTGGTAACAAGTCTTTGAAACCAACATTAGTAAAGATAGGCAGTTCTGAATCTGTTAGTTTGAATTCTGATTTAGGAACTGAATAATTTTTTAATAAACTTTTTTTTTTAATACACACACTCTCAGAGTGAGTTTTCTCTACCGTTAGGTCACATACATAGCACTTCTCAACTCCTGTATCTTTCAAACGGGAGTGGAAGGTGCTCACAGTCATGCATGATGGTGCTTTTATACAGCAAACAGTGCAAAGGCTTCTAGTTCATCTTTAAAATACCTTCACTAGTCTTTTCTGGTTTACTTATTTTAATGGTGGTGTTTCACTTTCATATTTCTATTTGATTAGAAATTATATAAAAGCCTGAGTGAGGTGAAGTCTGAAGTGGAAACAGTGATAAAAACTGGGAGGCAGATTGTTCAAAAGCAACAGACAGAGAACCCAAAAGAACTGGATGAAAGGCTTACAGCTTTGAAGTTGCAATATAATGAACTGGGTGCAAAGGTAAGCGCTGTGTTTTAAATACAAAATTATGCCCTCTTTTTAACTTGCAAAGTGAAGTTTAATCTTGGTATGGTAAGTAAACAAGGTTTTTTATTGGTTCCATTCAAGGCCCTCACATTTTCTAAACAGTGGGAGAGAAAGAATGGAGGCAAAGGGGGAATCATCAGGATGGCTAGTCAGTTGTTCTAAGAAAAAATAGAATCTTCTCTAAAAATAAAAATTTGCATTACTAAAATTCAAAATTGTACCTTCTTAGTGTTCTAACTTTTTTTTCTACTAGTTCATTGTTTTTTAGTGGTCAGAGAGGAATGTTTCCTTTTAATGCCTCAAACAGTTATTTCAAAACACTTCAGCTCAGAAAAATATTTAGATTTTGTTTGTGTTTTTTTCACGTTGCTCTTAAAGAGCTACTTCATAGAAGAGAGAGTTCTACCTTTGCATTTCCTTCTGCCTCTGACAGTACAGGTCATCAAGTATTTCGTTTCCATTGGTTGATGTTCAGAAATCTGTTGACAAAAAATTCTTGCTACTGCAGCCTTCCTCATGAGTCATTCGCGTACGACTCTGCTTTACTTCATCTGCACGCTTGAGTTTAACTATACACGTGTTCAGTTACTGTCATAACCATTCCCTGGTTTAAACACCATGTACAACCCTGACTTAGCTTTTCACTGTATCTTAACATATAAACCACATAGAATATTGTTTAGTTATGAGTGAGTGGAATAACTCTCCTATTGTTTTACATCTCAAATTCCAGCAAACTGTTGTTTAGAATTTAGTCATTTGTCATCCTCCGTTCTGTATCGATTATCAGATTATTTCGTGTTGGGCAAAAGTGAATCGTCATCCTTTGAGCTCTGTAATGAGAAATGTATTGTCTTGGAATAGAACTGCTTAGGAAACTTACATTAAAAAAAAAAAAAAAAATCCAAACCAGAAAAAACAATAAACATATTTATACAGTGCTCAGTTTGACCAGTTAATGTATGTTAGCATAGGATTAGGAGGACTACATGAATACCTTCCCAATATTCTCTTATCTAATTTCAGCTTCACCTATAGAAAAAAACCCAAATAGTACTCAAAATGGATAGCCTTTTACCTTAGGATGCCAATGATAAGTTATTTATATATAATTAATCTTGTAGAACAATTCCTGTTAATTTCCCAAACACTGTCATTCCTTGTATAAAATTTCCGTCTATACATCAGTTTCTTTCTTGATTAATATACAGTTAGATGCTGTTACACTTCCCAACAGGATAATGTTTTTGTTTAATCGATTTTTGTTAAAAGTCAACTAAGCAGATAATGGGAAAGACAGACTACTAACCAATATGAACAAGACTGTGACTGAAAAAGACATTGTGCGTTGACTCCTAAAGGCTTTTTGTTTTGGGTCCGCATTATCTATGGAGTGGTGTTGCCTGCCTCTGAAGTACAATGCTCTGCAAGGATCTTTGAGCTCTGAAGAGGAGTTGTGGCATTGTTCTACAGACTTCACGCAAATGGTTCTGTTAACAACTATCCTTCATTACTCTGTATTCTTCCTCCTGCTCGCATTAGAACTATCCACAGAACTTGTAAAAACTGTGGGATTAGAATAAATTTGGTGCTGTAACTTTCTGAATGAAGATTGTGAATGATAGATATAGTTGTCTGTTTATTTCTAAAATTTATTCATTTCAAATATACAGAATAGGACAGAATGCAAATTGTTCATTTTGTCAGATAATAAATTATTAAATCCATAAATTATTACTACATAGGAAATTGAGCCCATGGTAATACTGAGAGTCAGTATGTGGTTTAAACACATAATAATAATCAAGCCCCAGTGACAACAGTATGAAAAAACAATGTTATGTTATTTTTTACAGAGATAATACTTATTTGGGAACTTGAATTACAACAGTTCTCACTTGCTAGAAAATATAAGTATTAAGAGACATCAGTTTTTGAGTATCAAGAAGACTGAAGTGTCTGCTTCATTAGGTGTGGATAGCTATCATTTCAGATTAGATAATATATTTCTCCATTATTTTAAAAAGGATTGTAGCATTTAGTCCTACATTATGTTTAATGTAACAGCAGATAGGAGCCATTGCTATAGGAAACCTCTCAACTAATGAAGGGATAAAAATGTGCCATTAGGAAGCCTTTAGTGATCTGAAGTGAGCCATATAGCAAATTAATGTCTCAAAAATCTGCAGTGCTGTGTTTAGCTTTCTTGTTGTAAATGTAATTTCTCACATTTACTTTTACGTAGAGTGGTATATAACAGTTATAGAGAGTCATGAAGGTATAGAGCTAAAAGAATCAGTTAGCCACTATCAGGCCTAATTGATTGCATTGAGTTAAGGTCTGTCTTTTTAAGAGAAAAATTATAATAGTTATAACTAATAGTAAGTCTCAGGACTGAAATGTCTAGACTCATTTGTGTGATTTCATATGTACTGCGTCAAGAAGTCCCCCCGTATTTAAAACAACCTTTAGTAACATTTTTAAGTATATGGGATGGTTTAACTTAAACATGTTGAACAATGCTGAAGTGTTGTGCTCTCAAAAATTGTTGTAATTTCTGTACCTGTTGTAATTTTTCAATATATATTTTAGGTATCATAACTTTAGACTCTCTGAGCCCAGAAAGTCTTCCCTTTAAGAAAAAGGGCTAAATGTGAGGGTTGGTGTTTTTTTCTTTCTTTGATTTTGTTTTGGGTTTTTTAGCACATACACATGTGGATATAAAAACCTGTGAACAGTCCTAATTGCTTAGGTAGTATCAGACCTTAAACCTCTCTTTGGTCTAAGAATGAGTTTTGTCTGGTCAGAACATCTAATTTTGCCCCATATTTTTAGCAAAATATGCTTTAAAAGCATGATCAATAATTCTGAAATTTTATTAGTAGCCTCAGTGTGAATAGCTTTGAGATGAAATGAC
>Ga0181612_183076_pt1 | contig 15952 bp, 10 predicted proteins | sample HoacroProtozoa21_FD_119630 | JGI IMG/M metagenome (GOLD analysis project Ga0181612, IMG submission 119630) | Hoatzin crop microbial communities from Cojedes, Venezuel. Combined Assembly of Gp0051906, Gp0051904, Gp0051908
AAGGCCCTGCGCCCGATAGTGTTGTTCCTGGTGCTGAAGGTCTCGCCCGGAGCTCCGAAGGAGCAGTTGATCGCATCCACGTAGTCGATGAGATCCATCACCTCCTGGACCGGCAGATAATCTGTCAGCCAGCCGCCGAACTGGGTGGTGAAGTTATATTTCCCGTCGGAAAAGGCCCCTGCGCCGCCAAAGCCGCGCATGATGGCGCACGGCGTGCACTTGATGCAGGTCTGCACCTTCTTTAGGGCCAGGGGACACTGCCTCTGGGCAAGCTCATGCCCTTCCTCGATCATGACGACGCTGAGGGAGGGATATTTCTTCATGAACTCATATGCCGCGTAGATGGCTGCGGGACCGCCGCCTATGATGGCGACATCATAGTATTTCTTCATTTCTTATTTTTTTCCTCTGACTGCCCTGCTGCGCGCCGTCTTTTTGGCCGGCGCCTTTTTCACGGCCGCTGAAACTTTCTTTGCTTCTTTGGCCGGAGCTTTTTTCGCATCCGAGGGAGCCTTCTCCTCCAGCGCGAGCTTCAAGACCTGGTCCATATGCTCCACCGGCACGAATTTGATATCGCGCCTGACCTTCTCGGGCAGATCCTCCAGATCCTGCATATTCCTTTCGGGCATGAGGACGGTTCGGATGCCGTATCTGTGGGCCGCCAGCATCTTTTCCTTGATGCCGCCCACCGGGAGTATCTTCCCGGAGAGAGTGATCTCGCCGGTCATGGCAAGATCGGCGCGGACCTTCCTGCCGGTCAGGGCCGAGACCATGGCGGTCGCCATGGTGATGCCGGCCGAGGGGCCGTCTTTGGGGATGGCGCCTTCGGGCAGATGGATATGGATATCGGTCTTGTCGTAAAAATCAGGCTGGATCTCGAGCTCGCGGCATCTGGAGCGGATGTAGGTGTAGCCGGCTCTGGCCGATTCCTTCATCACATCGCCCATCTGGCCTGTGAGGATGAGATTGCCCTTGCCCTCGGTGACAAGGACCTCCACCTTCAAAAGCTCTCCGCCTACGCTGGTCCAGGCCAGGCCCGTCACCACGCCGGTCTCGCTCCTGGCCTTCATGTCCCCTTCCACGAAGATGACATGGCCCAGAAGATCGGTCAGATTCCTGCTGGTGACCTTGAAATTCTTCTCGCCCTTGGCCACGAGGCGGTAGGCGATCTTGCGGCAGACGGCCGCGATCTTTCTTTCCAGATTGCGCACGCCGGCCTCTCTGGTGTAGTCGCGGATGATATGGCGCACGGCAGAGGGAGTGATCTCCACGTTCTGGCCCTCGAGGCCGTTTTCCTTCACCTGCTTGGGTATGAGGTGCAGCTTTGCTATATTGGCCTTTTCCTCCTCCGTGTAGCTGGTGAGCGCTATCACCTCCATGCGGTCCAGAAGGGCCGGAGGTATGGTGTCCACCGTGTTGGCGGTCACGATCCAGAAGACATGGGAAAGGTCGAAGGGAAATTCGATATAGTGGTCCGAAAAGGCGTGGTTCTGCTCAGGGTCCAATGCCTCGAGAAGAGCCGCCGCCGGGTCTCCCCTGAAATCGCCCGTGATCTTGTCGATCTCGTCCAGCAAAAAGAGCGGATTCATGCAGCCTACTTTCTGCATGCCGTGGATGATACGGCCGGGCATGGCGCCGATAGAGGTCCTGCGGTGGCCGCGGATCTCCGCGTCGTCGCGCACGCCGCCCAAAGAGACGCGGGTGAATTTGCGGTTGACCGCCTCGGCCACGGAAGAGGCCAGAGAGGTCTTGCCCACGCCGGGAGGCCCCACGAGGCACAGGATCGGGCCTCTGTCGCTCTTGGACAGCTCTCTTACCGCCAGATGCTCCAGGATCCTTTCCTTGACCTTCTTGAGGCCGTAGTGGTCCCGGTTCAGGACATATTCGGCCTTCTTGATGTCGAAATTGTCGTCCTCGAATTTGCCCCAGGGCAGATCCAGCACGTTGTCGAGATAGGTCCGGACCACCTCCGCCTCAGCGATGGAAGGGCTCATCTGGGCCAGACGGTCCACCTCCTTGTTGAGGCGCTCCGCCACGTCCTCAGGGAGCTTGGCGGATTTGATCTTTTCCCGGTATTCGGCAGCCGTGCTGCCGTTCTCGCTGTCTTCGCCCAGCTCCTTGCTGATGGCCTTCATCTGCTCGCGCAGATAATATTCCTTCTGGTTCTTTTCGATGCTGTCGTGCACCTGCTTGGCAATGTTCTTTTCCAGCTCGGCGATGGCGACTTCCTTGTTTATGCATTCGTACAGGACCTCAAGACGCTTTTTCACGTCCGCCGCCTCAAGGAGCTCCTCGCGTGTCTCCAGCGGCGCGTCCAAGTACCCCGCGATGAGATCCGCCACCATGCCGGCATCGGGGTTGTGCCTGAAATTGATGACGGCATCGGGGTTCATTTTCCTTGCCAGGAGCATCCATTTTTCAAAGACCGAGATCACCATGCGGCGCATGGCCTCCACGGTCTCCTTGTCCTCTTTCTTCACCACGCTGGGCAAAACGGCGAAGGTGGCGATATGGCATCTGGCAGCGCTGTTCCTTACCGACATGAGCCTCACGCGCTGCATGCCCTCCACCAGGATGCGGATGGTGCCGCCCGGGAGCTTCATCATCTGCTTGATCTGGGCCAGGGCCCCGTAGGAGTACATGTCATCGGGCGTGGGATCCTGGGTCTCGATGTTCTTTTGCGTCACAAGGACGATCTGCCTGTCGGCCTTCATGGCCTCGGAGACCGCGTTGAGGGACCATTCCCGGCCGATGTCGAGATTGGCGATCATGCCGGGGAAGACCAGCACGCCCTTTAAGGCCACCAGAGGCAGGGTACGCCATTTTTCGGTAGTTTCCAATTTTTCCTCCTGCTGCAGGGCGCTTTCGCGCCTCTGCAAAGACGATATGCGAACAAACGGGGGAAAAGGTATCCACCTTTCCCCCCGCTGCTTTCATCAGGCGACGATGAGCTCAGGCTGCAGATGATCCTTCACACAGCCTTCCGTCACCACACATTTTACCACGTCCTTGCGGGACGGTATCTCGTACATGACCTTCCGCATGATGTCCTCTATGATGGCCCTTAAGCCCCTGGCACCGGTGCCGCGGGTCAGAGCCTCCTGGGCAATGGCCTCGAGGGCCTCCTTTTCGAATTCCAGCTCCACATTGTCCATCTTGAGGAAATGCGTGTACTGCTTCACCAGGGAATTCTTGGGCTCCACCAGGATGCGCACCAGCGCGTCCTTGTCGAGAGGATCGAGGCTCACCATGACCGGCAGACGCCCCGCAAATTCGGGGATGAGCCCGAATTTGATGAGATCTTCCGGCATGGCCTTGGAGAGCATGTTCTCGGTCCCGGCCTCGAGCTTGGTCTTGATATCGGCGCCAAAGCCCAAAGTCTTGTCTTCGGTGCGGGTCCTGATGATGCTGTCAAGACCAGCGAAAGCGCCGCCGCAGATGAAGAGGATATTGGTGGTGTCGATCTGCAGGCAGTCCTGATGGGGGTGCTTCCTGCCGCCCTGGGGCGGGACATTGGCCACGGTGCCCTCAAGGATCTTCAGCAGGGCCTGCTGCACGCCCTCGCCCGACACGTCGCGGGTGATGGAGACATTTTCCGTCTTTCTTGCGATCTTGTCGATCTCGTCGATGTAGACGATGCCCATGCTGGCACGGTCGATGTCATAATCGGCGTTCTGGATGAGGCGCAGGAGGATATTCTCCACGTCCTCGCCCACATAGCCGGCCTCTGTCAGAGTGGTGGCGTCGGCGATGGCAAAGGGCACCTTGAGGATCCTGGCCAGGGTCTGGGCCAAAAGAGTCTTGCCGCTGCCTGTGGGCCCCAGCATCAGGATGTTGGATTTTTGCAGTTCCACGTCATCTCTGGATCTGCTGCCGTAGTATCTGATACGTTTGTAATGGTTGTAGACCGAGACGCTCAGGGCGATCTTGGCTTCATTCTGCCCGATGACGTAGCCGTCCAGGGCTTCCTTGATCTGCTTGGGGGTGGGCAGGTCCGCGGTGGAGGTATCCACTGCCTTTCTGTCCTCTTCCCCCAAGAGTATATCCCTGCACAGCTCCACGCACTCGTCGCAGATATAGGCGTTGCGCCCTGCCAGGATGCGTTTCACCTGGTCGCCGCGTTTGCCGCAGAACGAGCAGACGCACTGTCCGTCGCCCCTGGCATTGTTGTCTTTGGAAAACATTTTTTATGAACTCTCCTGTCTCAAAAAGATGCGGATCAGTCCTGGGCCTTGCGCTCCACCACCTGGTCTATGATGCCGTATTCCACGGCCTGGGTGGCGGTGAGGTAATTGTCCCTGTTGGTGTCCCTGGCGATGGTCTCTCTGTCCTGGCCGGTGTGCTTGACCATCACATCGTACATCTGCTCGCGTATCCTCAGGATCTCCTTGGCGTGGATCTCGATGTCGGAGGCCTGTCCTTCCACCCCGCCCAGGGGCTGGTGGATCATGACGGAGGAATGGGGCAGAGCGTATCTCTTGCCCTTGGCGCCCGCCATGAGAAGGACCGAAGCCATGCTGGCCGCCATGCCCATGCAGATGGTGGACACGTCCGGCTTGATGTACTGCATGGTGTCGTAGATGGCCATGCCGGCAGAAACGCTGCCGCCGGGGCTGTTGATGTAAAGATGGATATCCTTGTCGGGGTTCTCCGATTCAAGGAAGAGCAGCTGGGCGATGACCACGTTGGCGGTGGCATCATCGATGGCACCGGACAAAAAGACGATGCGGTCCTTCAGAAGGCGCGAATAGATGTCGTAGGATCTTTCGCCGCGGCTGGACTGTTCTACTACTATAGGTACGTAATTCATGCTTTTTCCTCCGTAATTCGTGAAAGGCACAGCTGATGAAGCCTTTTTCCCTTGTGAAAATACTCCTTGTGAAAAATACTGCCCGCACAAAACAAGGTGCAGGCAGTCCGTTTTGATCCGTCAGTTATGGTTCTGCTCAGGGCACCTTTTACTGCTTGGCGCTGTCGATGATGACCCTGGAGGCCTTGCGGCGGCGGATATTGGCCTGGAGCAGGCCTGCGGTATGGTTCTCCCTGATGATCTTCTTGACATCCTCGGAGGTGGCGTTGTTCTGCAGGGCCAGGGTCCTGATCTCGTCCTCCACGTCCTCGGTGGAGACCTTGAGGCCTTCGGCGTCGGCAATGGCGTCGAGCACCAGATCCATACGCACGTCGCGCTCGGCTTCCTTGCGCAGAGATTCCCTCAAAGCGGGCAGGTCCATGCCGGCATATTCCAGATAGGCCTGGAGATTGCTCTTGCGGGATTCCATGGTGAGCGCGATCTGCTGCACCTTCTGGGTGATCTTGTCCTCCACCATGACATTGGGGATGTCCACCTTGGCGTTTTCCACGGCCTGGTCGATGAGGTCGGCATGCCATTTGACGGTGGCGTCGCTCTCGGCCATATCGGTGAAGTTCTTCTTGATGGCCTCTCTCGCCTCGGCGATGGTCTTGAAGGGGGAGTATTTGGCCACGTATTCGTCGGTCAGCTCGGGCAGCTCCTTATGCTTCACGTCCTGCACATGGACCTTGAAGATGGCTTCCTTGCCGGCCAGTTCCTTGACGAAATAGGTCTCGGGGAAGGTCACGTCCACGTTGGTGTCCTCGCCCTTCTTGAGACCGATCAGCTGATCCTCGAAGCCGGGGATGAAGGAGCCGGAGCCCACTTCCAGGGGGTAGCCCTTGCTCTGGCCGCCTTCGAAGGGCTCGCCGTCCACGGTGCCCTTGAAGTCGATGATGGCGAAATCGCCCTTTTCGATGATGGCGTCGTCTCCGGCATCCACCATTTTGGCGCCCTTGCTGCGGAAATTCTCCATTTCCTTGTCTACGTCCTCTTCGGTGACCTCGCGCACTTCCTTGGCCTTGTCCAGGCCCTTGTAGTCGCCCAGCTCCACCTCGGGCCTTAAAACGACCTTCAGGGTGAATTTGGCGTCTTTGCCTTCCTCAAAAGCCTCGAAGGCTTCCTTTTCATTCTCCACGGTTGGCTCGGACACGGGGTCGAGCTTCTCAGAGGTCAGGGCCTCGAAGAAGGCGCGGTTCACGCACCTGTAGAAGGCTTCCTGGCGGATATAGTCCTTGCCGAAACGGGTCTCCAAAACGGCACGGGGGGCCTTGCCGGGACGAAAGCCCGGGATCTTGGCCTTGGACGCGATGGAAGACACGGCGCCGTTAAAGCATTTCTTCACTTCAGACGCGTCCACCTCGATATTGAGTGTGGCGTCATTTCCTTCTCTGGTAACAGTGCAGCTCATCAAAAAATCCTCCTTAAGATCTTTTATCTCCGGGCGCCTTTTTACGGTGCCCCTCAAGGTTTCCTACATTATAATGCACGCGGGCGGAGTTTGTCCGCATGCTAGAATATATTACCACAAGCGGCCGACTTTGACAAGCAAGTCAAAAGAAGGCAGTCGAATTTTTGGAGAGAAATCATCTCTTTTCGCTTTTTTTTCACAGATTGCCAAAAGGGCCGGTCCAAAAAGCCGCTTCGAAAAAAATAATCCCGGCCCCAAAGGACCGGGAGAAAATTCGTGGAGCGGAAAACGAGGCTCGAACTCGCGACCCCAACCTTGGCAAGGTTGTGCTCTACCACTGAGCTATTTCCGCATCGATGTGACAATGAGGATTATAAAGCATCAGGATTTTTTTGTCAAGGGGCGCATTTTTCAAAAAATGCCCAGCACCAGCTGCGCCAGATTCTTGGAGTGGTCCGAGACCCTCTTCATATTGAGCACCACTTCCAAAAAGACGAAGGCCTTGTCCGGCACGCATTCGCCCCGGCCGAGCCTTTGGGCGTGGCTGCGGCGCAGCTCCTTGGCAAGGGTCTTGACCTCACGGCATTTTTCCCAGGCCTTCTGGGCCATATCCCTGTCATTTCTGGAAAGGCTCTCAAGGCAGGCGCTGCAGGCCTCAAGGGTCAGATCGCCCAGCTGCGCGAGCTCGACTTCCGCGTCCTGCGAAAATTCGATCTCCTCTTCGTAGATCTTCCGCGCCCTTTTGGCGAGGGTCTGGGCATGGTCCCCTATCCTTTCAAGATCCGTGCAGGCGTGCAACAGCCCCGTATGGACGGCGGACAGCTCCGCGCTCAGCCCTTTTTCGCTGATATGGGTCAGATAGACCGTGATGCTCTCGTTGAGGGCATCCACCACGGGCTCTTTTTCAAGGACCTCCTCCACCTTCTTGGGATCATATTCCCTGATGGCAGAAAGCGCGGTGGCAAGATTTTCTTTTGCCAGCTCCGCCATGCGGTCCGTCTCGCGCCTGGCAAGAGCCAGGGCCACGGCCGGAGTACCGGTCATGTTGTCGTCAAGATAGAGCGGCTTCATGGAGATCTTGTCGCTCTTGTCCGGCAGGATCTTTTCCACCAGATGCACGAAGGGCGTGATGAAGGGGAAAAAGAGCATGGTGTTGAGGACGTTGAAGGCGCTGTGGGCGTTGGCGATCTGCCGCGCGATATCGCCTGCGGGCGAGATGAAGACCACGATCTTGATGAAAAGCGGCATCAGGCAAAGAAAAATCACGCAGCCCGCCGCATTGAAGATCACGTGGCTCAGCGCCACCTGCCGGGCGGGAACGCCCTGGCGCGAAGCGGCCAGGATGGCCGTAAGGCAGGTGCCGATATTGTCGCCGAACAAAACAGGCACCGCGCCCTCAAGAGGTATGAGCCCCTGGGACGCCATGGCCATCAGGATACCGATGGTGGCGGCGCTCGACTGGATCAAAAGCGTCATGATGATGCCGACCACGACCCCCAAAAAGGGGTTGTCGGCAAAGCGGGCGATGAAATCCGAGATCCCCGGATAGGTCCGAAGCGGCATGACGGCGTTCTGCATCATGCCCATGCCCAGCATCAGCATGCCAAAGCCCAGGAGGGCCTGGCCGAAAAAGCGCCCCCTTTTGCGTCTTGCGAAGATATGGAACATGAGGCCGATAAAGAGCATCAGCGTCATGTAGTCCGTCAGGCGAAAAGCAATGAGCTGCGCCGTGACGGTGGTGCCGATATTGGCGCCCATGACCACGCTGAAGGCCTGCTTTAGCGTCATGAGCCCGGCGTTGACGAAGCCCACCGCCATGACGGTGGTGGCGGTGCTCGACTGCAGAAGGGCCGTGACCAGGGTCCCCATGGCGACCCCCATGGCGGCGTGTCCCGTCAGAGAGCCCAGGATCTTCTGCAGCCTGGCCCCCGCCAGCTGCTGCAGGCCGTCCCCCATCAGCTCCATGCCATAAAGGAAGAGGGCCAGTCCCCCCAGAAAAGCAAAAAATTCCAGCATCAAAAAACCTTTCTTCTCAAAAAGAGACCGGGCGTCTCCGCCCGGTCCCACACGCCGGAAGAGCCTTCCGGCGCATTATGCGGCTGTATTATTTGCCAGCCATCTTCTTGTAGTTCTCGAGTCTGTCCTTGGCGTCCTCTTCGGTCTTCTTGTAGAGATCTTCCGCCAGTTCCGGACGGACCTTCTTGAGGGAAGCGTAGCGCACTTCGCCCAGCAGGTAATCCTTGAAGCTTTCCGTGGGCTCCTTGGAGTCGAGAGTGAAGGGGTTCTTACCCTGTTCCTTGAGCGCAGGATTGTAACGGAAGTTGGCCCAGTAGCCGCATGCCACCGCGTTCTTCTCTTCCTGCTGGCTCTTGCCCATGCCCTTCTTGAGGCCGTGGTTGATGCAGGGGCAGTAAGCGATGATAAGGGACGGGCCGTCATAGGCTTCGGCTTCCACCAGAGCCTTGACCAGCTGGTTCTTATCGGCGCCCATGCAGACCTGCGCCACATAGACATAGCCGTAGCTGATGGCCATCATGCCCAGATCCTTCTTCTTGGTGCGCTTGCCGGCCGCAGCGAACTGGGCGATGGCAGCGGTAGGAGTGGACTTGGAGGACTGGCCGCCGGTGTTGGAATACACCTCGGTGTCAAAGACCATGACGTTGATGTTCTTGCCGCTGGCAAGGACATGGTCGACGCCGCCGTAGCCGATGTCATAGCCCCAGCCGTCGCCGCCGAAGATCCAGTGGGAACGTTTCACGAAGAACTGCTTCATGGCGAGCAGCTCCTTTAAGGTCTTGTCGCTGCCGGCTTCCTTGGCCAGGAGGTCTTCCAGCTTCTTGGCCCTTTCGCGGGTGCCGTCGCTGACGTTCTTGTTGTCCTTCCAGTCCTTCATGGCAGCCTTGAGATCGGCGGAAACGCCCTTGTCCATGGCTTCGTCGATCAGGGCCTCGACCTTGTCTCTGGACTGTTCGACGCCCAGCAGCATGCCAAGGCCGTATTCAGCGTTGTCCTCGAACAGGGAGTTGGCCCAGGCGGGACCATGGCCTTCCTTGTTCTTGGTGTAAGGCATGGAGGGAGAGGAAGCGCCCCAGATGGAGGAGCAGCCGGTGGCGTTGGCGATCATCATCCTGTCGCCGAAGAGCTGGGTGATCAGCTTGGCATAAGGAGTCTCGCCGCAGCCGGAGCAGGCGCCGGAGAACTCGAACAGAGGCTGTTCGAACTGGCTGCCTTTGACGGTGTTCTTGTTCATCGGGTTGGCCTTCACGGAGACCTCGTTCACCGCATAATCCCAGGCGGGAGCCTTGTCCAGCTGAGTGGCCAGAGGCTTCATGGTGAGGGCCTTCTTGGGAGCCGGGCAGATATCGGCGCAGTTGCCGCAGCCCTGGCAGTCATACGGGGAGACCACGATGGCGAACTTGCTGCCGTCCTTGGCGCCCATGGCGGGTTTGGACGGATAGCCGATCTTTTCAGCTTCCTTGTCGTCTAAGAGCACGGGGCGGATAGCCGCATGCGGGCAGACGAAGGAGCACTGGTTGCACTGGATGCAGTTCTCGACGGACCATTCGGGCACGTCGATGGCGATGCCGCGTTTTTCGTAGGCAGCGCTGCCGGAGGGGAAGGTGCCGTCCGCATGGGGCTCCATGGCGCTGACAGGGAGCTTGTCGCCCAGCTGGCGGTTGACAGGAACCAGGAACTCGTCCACGAACTTGTTGCCGGTCTTCTTGGCGGGAGCGTCGTCCTTGACCGTGGCCCAGTCGGCGGGAACGTCGACCTTGACGATAGCGCCGACGCCCTGATCGATGGCGGCATTGTTCATGTCGACCACGTTCTGGCCCTTGTTGCCATAGGATTTTACGACAGCGTCCTTCAGATACTTGATGGCATCATCCAGAGGAATGATGTCGGCCAGCTTGAAGAAGGCGGACTGCATGATCATGTTGATGCGGCCGCCAAGTCCGATGGACTGGGCGATCTTGACAGCATCGATGATGTAGAAGTTGATCTTCTTCTCGGCGATGTAGCGCTTCATGGCAGCCGGCAGCTTCTCGGAGAGCTCCTCGACGCTCCAGTTGCAGTTCAGCAGGAAGTTGCCGCCTTCCTTGAGGCCTTCCATGACGTCATATTTGTAGACATAGGACTGGTTGTGGACGGCCACATAGTCCGCATCGGTGATGAGATAGGGCTCCATGATGGGCTCTTTGCCGAAACGCAGATGCGAAACGGTGATGCCGCCGGATTTCTTGGAGTCATAGGAGAAGTAGCCCTGGGCATACATATCGGTATGGTCGCCGATGATCTTGATGGCGCTCTTGTTGGCGCCGACGGTGCCGTCAGAGCCCAGGCCCCAGAACTTGCAGGCCTTGGTGCCCTTGGGAGTGGCATCAAGGAATTTGGTCCTCGGGAGGGACAGATTGGTGACGTCGTCGATGATGCCGCAGGTGAAGCCGTTCTTGGGCTTGCCGGCCTTGAGGTTCTCATAGATGGCATAGACATCGGCGGGGATGAATTCCTTGGAGCCCATGCCGTATCTGCCGCCGACGATGACGGGAGTGCGGCCGCTGCCGTAGAAGGCGCTGCAGACGTCGAGGTACAAAGGCTCGCCGAGGCTGCCGGGTTCCTTGGTCCTGTCGAGGACAGCGATCTTCTTGACGGTCTCGGGGATAGCGGAGAGGAAGTGCTTGACGGAGAACGGCCTGTACAGATGCACGGCCAGAACGCCGAGCTTGGCGCCTTCTTCCTTGTTGATGATCTCGGCGGCCTTGATGCAGGTCTCCTGGCCGGAGCCCATGATCACGATGCACATGTCGGCATCCTTGGGGCCGTAGTAGTTGAACAGATGATATTCACGGCCGGTGACCTTGCTCACCTTGGCCATGTACTCCTCCACGATCTCGGGGACCGCTTCGTAGTATTTGTTGACGACTTCGCGGCTCTGGAAGTAGGTGTCCGGGTTCTGGGCGGTGCCGCGGATGACAGGATTGTCAGGATTGAGGCCTCTCTGACGGAAAGCCATGACGGCATCCCAGTCCAGCATCTTGGCATATTCGTCATAGTCGAACAGCTCGACCTTCTGGATCTCGTGGGAGGTGCGGAAGCCGTCGAAGAAGTTCAGGAAAGGAACACGGCTCTTGACGGAGGCCAGATGGGCCACGCCGGTCAGATCCATGACTTCCTGGACGCTGCCTTCGGCCAGCATGGCAAAGCCGGTCTGGCGGCAGGCCATGACGTCCTGATGATCGCCGAAGATGTTGAGGTTGCTGGTGGCAAGAGCACGGGCCGACACGTTGAAGACGGACGGCAGCAGCTCGCCGGAGACCTTGTACATGTTAGGAATCATGAGCAGAAGGCCCTGGGAAGCGGTGAAGGTGTCGGTCATGGCACCGGACTGCAAAGAGCCGTGCACAGCACCGGCAGCACCGGCCTCAGACTGCATCTCCTGCAGCTTCACGGTCTGGCCGTACAGGTTCTTCTTGCCCTGGGCAGCCCACTCGTCCACGTGCTCGGCCATGGGCGAAGACGGCGTGATGGGATAGATCGCGGCCACATCGATGAATGCATAGGATGCATATGCGGCGGCTTCGTTGCCATCCATGGTTTTGAATTTTGTCATAAATGATCCCCCTTCTTGATTTTACCCGGCCCCGCTGCTCTGATTTTACGGAGCCTCTAAATAGATTGAAATATAAAAGAATCCGACTTGAAAAAACTATCAATCCAACAACAACAGTATACCTTAAAAACGGTATGTATGCAATATGCACGGCAGGCCGCAGGAAGGCCAGAATCCTTGCTGCATGCGGCCTGGTGCCCTTATATAATTTTTTTATATATCCCGGCTATCCTTCCGCTATATTTTCCAAATCCCGCCGCAGGTGATATACTTAGGAAAAGCCCTGCAACAATCTAAGGAAGGTGGCGACAGATCATGGATATGAGGGACAGGCAGCTGCTCGAGGAGATCGAAAGGACGATCGGCCTTGAGGCGCAGTTAAAGGACGAGGACACAGATGCTCCGACGGCCGTATTCGAGGCCGGGGAGGGCAGCACGCCCATCACCGTACGTTTCGAAAAGGGCGAAGACATCAGGGCCGCGGCCGGCAAGACGCCCCGCTACTACCCCAGAGAGGAGATCTTTACGGAAAAACTCGTGGAAGATCTTTCTGATTACGTCTCTGGCCGCACCGCAAGAATCGACTTCGTCTCAAGAAACGGCGAAGAGAGCAAAATGGACCGCATGGTAAAAAGCGGAGAAGCCGCAGGGCTCGATGAAGACGCCTTAAGAAGCCTCACCACAAAGGTCGGCCTTCTGCACGGGGACGAATTCCCCAATCTTCTGGCCTCAGGCGGAGCCATAAGGGTCCGCTTCTGGGACACATCCAGAGATTTTGCCTACAGGTACAAGAACGGCGTCTTTACCTGTGAAAAACAGTAAAAGGCATTTCGGCGCGTACGCAGGTACGCGTCTTATTTTTTTGCTTCTGCCCTGCTCTCGTCGAGCTTTTGCCTCAGGGCCCTGGCCAGCTGGTCCGCACATGACGTATCCTTGACGCCGCAGGTATTTCCCAGGAAATATTTCTCTATCTCCTCCACCTTCATGCCGTCGATGATCTTGCTGATGGCCTTGAGATTGCCGGGGCAGCCTCCGGTGAAGGCCACGTTTTTGACCACGTCGCCTTCCAGATCGAAATCTATCTTCTTGGGGCACACGCCCCTTGGCACCACTGAATAATGCATTATGATCCTCTTCTTTTCTTTTTCTGTAATTTGATTGCTTGACTTCTTTTGATCTTATCTGATCTTGTCTTATTTCCAGCCCAGCTTGTCGGCAAGATAGGCCAGAGCGCCGCTCCCCGCGGCGTTGACTGCGCTCTGGGCCAGATCGAGCAGAACGTCCGCCAGGATGAAATAAACGGCGCTCTCGGCAGGCAGCCCCAGAAGCTGCAGCAGGGCAAAAAGCACAAGAAGGCTCCCGGACGGTTTGGAGCGCAGCGCCAGCGACATAAAGCAGGAGACCGCAAAAAGGGCCACGAGCTGCAGGACCGACGGCACCAGGCCGCAAAGCTGCAGCGCCGTCAGCGCCATGGCGGAAAGATAAAGGGCCGATCCGCAACCGGGAAAACGGGACAAAAGATCGAGCAAGGGCGCGCTCTTTTCCCGCGCAATGCCCATCCGGGCAAGATTATGGACGCCGTTATCCATGCAGGCGCGGCTGTCGAGCCCTGAGGCCGCCTTGAAGACCGTCTGGCGGTAGAAAGACCAGAAATGCCCCGCGCAGAACCTGCCGCAGCGGCGCAAAAAGGAGCCCCAGACCAAAAGCGCATAGATGACGGACGCGAAGATGGCGAGAAAGACCGTTTTTATTAAAGGAAGAAAAGCTGCCGCGCCCTCAAGCGAAAAAACGCCCGCGGCCAGACAGAACACGAAAAACGGCATGGCCGAGAACATGATCTTTTCCGCCCGCTCCGACGCGGCCTCAAGAGAAGAGAGGATGCCGCAGGTCTTCTCCCCCGCCTCTTTGGCGAGATACGCCCCGGCGCCGAAGATAAAGGACGCCAGAAAGAAAAAGGGCAAAACTGAGGGCAAAAAGGCCGCAAATCCGCCGGAAAAACCGGCCTCGATGCCGCCCGCGCCTCCCGGACGGAAGATCGCGGCGCCGATGAGCCCGCAGGCCACGGCCCCCGCATCTGCCGCGAGAAGAAAAACGAGCGCCTTAAAGGGCGAAAAGCCCTCCTGCAGAGCCTTGAAAAGCCTCACCGCGCTCTGCGCCAGATAGAGCGCCGCAGATGGCAGGGCATAGAAAAAAAGCAGCCTGACGTAAAAAAGGCCCAGAGAAAAAAGAAACAGCAAAAAGGGAAGCCCCGCATCCGCGGCCCTCAGCCCAAGGCCAAGGACAGCGCCAGCCAGAAAGGCCGGCACGAAAGATGCGGCCCGGCTCAGATCGATCCCTATCTCTCTTTTGCCGACGAGCATCTTCTTTTCCCCGCTTTCTTCCTTCAGGTCCTTTGCGCCATCTGCCTGAAAATCCTGGTGCGGGCGACAGGAGTCGAACCTGCACGGATAAACCGCCAGATCCTAAGTCTGGTGCGTCTGCCAGTTCCGCCACGCCCGCACATATCATCGCACCTTCGCACGGCCAATAATTCCGCCGGAACCGGGTGCCCTATTATTTTACATCATTTCGCCGCGAAAAAAAAGGATGCAGGAGGCAAATCTCCCGCATCCGTCAAAATTTCCCGGAGCTATTTTCTGTATTTGGCAAGGACCCGGTCCACGAAGACGGGCGCCAGGCCCACGTAGCTCTTGGGGTCCAGCATATGGTCCACTTCATCTTCCGTGAAGGCATCCGCCACTGCAGGAGTGCGCATCAGGACCTCCTTGAGATCGCACTCTTTTTCGTACGCCTCCATGCAGGCCTCATAAACGATGTCGTGAGCGGTCATGCGGCCAAGTTTCGGGGCCAGATGCATCATGACGCATTCGCTCATCATGAGGCCCTTTTGCACGCTGAGATTGCGCTCCATATGTTTTTCATAGACGATGAGCTGCTCAAAGATATTCTTTGATTTGGCCAGGGCCGCCGCCATCAGAAGGCAGGCGCGGGGTATCCCTTCCCACTCGGAGATAAGGCAGCTCCAGTCGCGCTCGTTCTCGCAGACCATGCTCTCCACGATGGAAGGCGCGATGCTGCGCACATTGCGCAGGATTGCCAGCACGTTCTCCAAAACGGCGGGATTTCTCTTGTGGGGCATGGTGGACGAACCGATCTTGCCCTTGAAGAAGGGCTCCTCGAGCTCCAGTATCTCTGTGCGCTGCAGCGTCATGATCTCGTGGTTGATGCGGCCCAGAGTGCCGGCGACGATGGCAAGGGTCCCGGCAAATTCCGCCTGGTTGTCTCTCGCCACGTGCCAGGCGATGGCGGGGACGCCAAGTCCCAGGATCTCGAGCATGCGCTTTTGCACCTCAAGGCCTTTTTCCGGCATCGAGGCCATGGTACCCACGGCGCCTGACATTTCGCCCACGAATACACGTTCCTTCATGTCTTCCCAGCGGCTGATGGCGCGGCCCAGTTCATCAGCCCAGACCGCGGCCTTGTAGCCGAAGGTGATGGGAATGGCGTGGACCACGTGGGTCCTTCCCGCCATCGGCGTGTCGCGGTATTTTTCCGCCAGCGCCAGAAGGCTCTTCTGGCAGATCTTAAGGTCTCTCAGGATGACCTCATAGGCGTCCCTTTGCAAAAGCACAAGGCCCGTATCGATTATATCCTGGCTGGTTGCGCCCCAGTGCACGAATTCCCCGGCATTGTCCGGCAGCACCGCCTTGAAGGCATTGAGCAAAGGCACGATGGTGATGGAGCTCTTGAAGTATTCCCCTATGGACGGGATGTCAAGGAGCTCGGCCTTCGCATATTTGTTGATAATGTCAGCCTTATCCTTCGGGATGACGCCAAGTTCTCCCTGGGCTTTGGCCAGGGCGGCCTCGGCATCGAGCCACTTTTGCGCCCAGGCGCGGTCGCTGAAGATCTCGCGCATCTCATCTGTGCTGAACATGGTACCGAAAATTTCGCTGTCGATCACTGTAGACGGCATGATATCTGCTCCTCGTATAATAGAGTCATAGCCAGCTTTACCTTTTCTGCAAGTTAGGCTATGCTGTTAAAGGTGCTGTGGATTGGTTATTTCCCTCCTACCGCA
>Ga0181612_183632_pt1 | contig 15951 bp, 10 predicted proteins | sample HoacroProtozoa21_FD_119630 | JGI IMG/M metagenome (GOLD analysis project Ga0181612, IMG submission 119630) | Hoatzin crop microbial communities from Cojedes, Venezuel. Combined Assembly of Gp0051906, Gp0051904, Gp0051908
AAAGGAGGAGGGCAACGTCGGCAGCCAGTGGGAAGGGGCAAAAACTTGAACAACAGCACTTGTGTCAACGTTTTTTTCCCGCAGTGCTCCAAAAAGTTCACGGTAGTGAAAGTGGGGAAAAAAAAAAAAGGAAAAAAAAAAAAGGAAAAAAAAAAAAGGGAAAAGCTTGCAGTGGCCACTACGCACTGATACCGAAGATTCCCACTCTCCTAGGTACACCTCTGCATTGCTACAAGTTGAGACTGAGGGGCTAGTGGCATCTGCTTAGAGAACAACCTCTGACTTTCTTCTGAGAGTGCGAAGAGGCGAGATGAAGAGTCTCCCCATCCGTCAGAGAAAAAGAAAATCTCTTCTTCCTTTCACGGATTTTTGTTAGCCATTTTAAAAACATTTATGGGCAATATGCCACAAAGTGAAAGATTACTAAATGTATATATAAATTATTGTGACTTCTGAAATGCATTATTTCCTGAATTGTTGAACTTACAGGCAAGAAGAAGAAGAAAAAAGGAGGAAAACGAACCCACCACGAAAAGCACAGCCTGTTTTACGATATTAGGACGGAACAAATCGAACAGCCCCTGGTCACACAAAAACCCCTGCAGGTTTTGCAAGGCTGTTGCCGTGCTGCCGCAGTTGCCACAGAGGCGAAGCCCGGGCCTCTGCGGAGCGCGCCCGCAGTCCGCCCGTCCGGCACTACGCAGCAGGGACCTCCCCAAAGGACAACACCCAGCAGAAGCCACTGGATGGCTCAAGCATGTCTCAAGAAATGTCACCCCGGCCCACGGACCGTGACCGGCCACCACGCACGCAACAGACGTCTATGTCCTTACAGAGCAAGCAGGGAGTATCTGCGGATCTAAGTATCGAGTGTTGTGGCTACCGAGGTGCGATGACGAAGTGGATATTAAGTTGTCCTGAAATTTGGTTTGCATATTCCTCTTTATAGTGACGTTCTTCTAAAGGATGCTTAGCAGAAGGAGGATCTTCTGCTCCTAATGGCCACCATTATTGTACTCAGTGCTTTAGACATATAGTACCATTTCTTGGAAGACTTGCAATAAAAATATTTTCCTTTATACAAAGACCAAACCTGTGCAAGTAAAAATAAAGACAACTGGATAGTAATTTTACCATTTTTACATTGCAGCAGGTTAGAGTGTAGTAATCAGAGAAGCACAATTTCTGCTAAACCAGATGATTACAAATTAGTATTCTATTCATTTATTTCTGAAGAATTGTCAGAAAGTTTGGTCAAACTCTGGATAAAGAAGAGGAGGCTAATTAATTAGACATTTAATAAACTTATGACATGAAGGAGATACGACTTACCCAATTATTAAAATAATCTCTCATGTATTTTTATGAGAGAAAAGAAGTGAAAGGTCTTCACAGATTTTCCTGGGAATTACTGTCACCTGCGGGTTATTAATCATCTTTAAAAAGCAGCACTCCAGATAAGTGTTTGGATGAAGTTAAACAAGTCCATTCAGAGAGCACATCAACAGTATCAGTTAATGAGATGATAAACTGCTGGGGCTGGTAACATCTTCAGCGCTGTACCGGGCTGTGTTTCACACTATGGAAGCTGGAAGGCTCTCACTCCAATGGGAATCCGCCATGCCAAAAAAATACATGAATACGTAGAGTGAGAGGGACGGAATTATCCACGCCAAGTTGAAATTTTAAATTGACTCCAATATAAGGAAATGCAGACAAGACGGAGTGCAATTATCACTATTTTTCAGCAAAGTAAAAGAGAGACAAGACTCACTGTACCCACAGGCCACGTTTTCAAAAGAGAACAGATTCTGAGTGATCCCAAAGTGATCAACTCCCGTTAAAATATCATAAACCTGCCAGAACTAATAAATCCCCTGAAACTCTGATCCACGAGAAAACTCACTAAAATCCACAAATTCACACCTGGTTTTAAGCACACAGTTACAGGCGTGGCTGGGTCAAGCTGCAGCACCCAGCTGAGACAGCTCAGCACATAAACATGTCCTCAAACACCTCCCTGATGTTGTCAAAAGCACAGATGGATGAATTTCCATTTCGTTTTCCCCCTCGGACCACAAACATGTTCACGGTGGTCCACGTCCCTCACCCTCTGGCACAGACAGGTCAGGATTTGTTCAGCAAACTTTTAAGTGCCGATTCCAAGCCTGCATTTTCTTTTTTGTTAATTTTCCTTCTATTCACATTCAAACTTTAATAATTAATTTTGTCGTCAATTGTTCAGTAATTTTTATTCATGTACTTTTATAAATATATGTTTATATGTAAAACAGATATATGAATATGCATCCATATATAAAAATATTTTAATTTATACCTATTTGTAATCTTTCTAATGTATAAATAGATATACGTAAAGAGAGAAAAAGAGAAGTCCACAAGTCCTCTCTGTTGAGACCCCTGAGGCAGCTCTGGGCTAGCGAAGGTGGCAGGGCTTCAGCAGCCCACCAGCCCACCAGCCAGGGAGTTCTGCGGTCGCCTGGGGCACGGCCACGGCACCCTGCAGGGCTCCCCCGGGGGGCGTACCCCTCCTCCGCCTGTTTGATTTTCATCTTATTAAGCAGTATGGTTATTCTCCTTCTCAGCCTTTCATTTGTGCCTGCAGCCAACAATGAAACTCAGGAAAAATTAATCAAAGGAGATGTTTAACAGACATCTGAACTTCTCATTCCAATTAGAAACTAATTGGCCAGATAGTTCTTTAAAGAGCAAGATCAAAGATGCTGAGTACTACATTAATGCAATCCATTCAATCAACACAACTGACGAAAAGCCAAGGTGTTCCTTACCACACCGATCACCACCCCCCCGCCCCCCCAAGCAATCTATCCAAAGAAACAAACAGAAAAAAAGCCAAACCCAAACAAGAATTTGGCTATATAAAATATAGCAAAGGGTTAATCTGATAGAAATCTCGCTGAAAGCAAACAAAACAATCAATAGTAAAATGTCAGCTGTTCAACAAGTTATCAAGGAAACAAAACCAGAAAAGTTCTTCAAGAATGAGTTTATGTAGATACCCCACAAAACGCATGGGCATAGCATGTCTTCTGGTGCACGCTAAAACCAAGGACCCCATCCTCGCCAGAGCCCCTCTGCTCCTGCTGGCTGAGCCGGTGTCCACAGCAAGTTTTAGCCGACCCTGCCTACCCGTAAAACTCTCCCTAGTGAAGACGCACACATAACCTCTTATTTGAGTATAAACGTGGGCTCCAGGCTGGTCCTGCATCTCCACAATCGTCCCCACTATTGGGGGGGGGGGGGGGGGGGGGCAGGGGAACTCTCTCTTTTGGACATTTCTGAATCTCCCTATCACTACACCTCATAATTAAAACTTCTGAGTTCTAAGGCAACTGCCAGTTGAGGGAACTATCTGTCAGCTCTCTTCACTGTGGAATAGCCCCTTTCTCTTGAATTCAGGAAGAAACAGAAAGTGGGAGGTAACTGCCTTGTCCAACACTGGGACGGAATGAACTATTCCTGGTCTCAGCTGTTTGTAGAGTCCTTTTTGGTTATTTTGTTCTTCATTCTAGTTCAGATATATTTTTCGTGGTTCTCCAAAATGAAAAACAAAGTTCTTTCATTTAAAATGTTAGAGCAGCCTTGCATTTGTTTTGAGATAGTGACACACAACTTTTTTCCACATCTATCTTAAATGAAGAACAGTGATTAAATCAACCACAGTCATATCTATGAAAAAAAATCGTATTTTCAAAACATGCTTCAAGTGTGCAGCCAAAAAGCCATCAGTAGTATACTAACAGTGTCTGGTTCTAGACAAACGTGTATTTGAAATTATTAGTTGGCTAAAACTTCTAGCAAAATTAGAATAAGTGGTGAAGTTCTTTACTCTGTATTGTTTTGGTCATATATCTTTAAGTTCCTGATTGCTACCAGTTCCCACAAATTCAGTTATAGCAAGAGTCCCACTCTGCTAATTTTCTTGTTTCACTGACTTGAATGGTGTTGTTTCCTACACAATAGGTATATGAAACGTTACCTTGAAGTGTGTTACTAAATCAAAGTTGATGCATAATTAAAACAGGTATTAACAACTGCTGCCACATAACTCAGGCTATTACCTTCTTTCCCAGAAAGAAAATAAAAGTCATGTCATGCATTGCTTATTCTTGAAAGTGAAAAATTTATTATACTTGCAGTCTTCCCTTGTAATAGCTTTCAGAGCAAATCACTTGCTCTGTTCTCATCTCAATTTTGTAGTACTCTTCGATGGAAAATGCTGGAAACTGAAGTTCCAGATGTATTTCCAATGACAGTAATAGAAATATCTTGAGGCATTTTTGCGAGCCCCATTTAGTGGTGTAGTACTACTTAAGAGTTTAAATGTGTATGCCACATTTCACCCAGTTTAGAATCAATTCAAAGTGGATAAATAAAGCACAAAAGGTCTATAAAAAAAAAATGTTTCTGTCTTAAGCAACTACCTTTCTTTCTAATTTGAGAGCTAAAATAGTAAGAAAAGAATACCTTTCCTTCTCACATACCGAAATCTTGTACCATTCTCTACCTAGTAGGTAATTTTTTTGTATTACATTAATTATACAAATGCATCGCATTAAAAGAAATGCTTTCAAAAAAAATTTGGATACATTTCTTTTTTTTTTGTGTGTTCTATGAAGTTTAGTTAGGGTATTTAATCCTGAGGATTTTACCTTTCCATTATAAAATACGGTTTAAAAACATAGCTTATTAACAGCATTGTATTCACTGACAAAATTAGATGCTGGCTTCTGGCTTTTGGTTTTCTGCTGTGCCCACTTTTTAGGCTAGCTGGGTGAGGAATTAGAACAGCAGTTTTTCAGGTCTGTAGTTCTCACTTTTTGATTATGCTTCTGGGAAAATGAGGAAATGCTGAAATTTGATCTTGATTTTGCATAGAAGTCATTCCCACCTAAGCCAGTTCTTTTGAAATCCCAAGATGAGGCGTCTCCTGCCAGGGAATGAGGAGGAAACTGCCTATTTCCGAAAGGAATCTCTGCTGAACTGTGGACACCTTAAACCTCACCAAAGCACACGCTGTCGCATACCTGGTCATGCTGGGCTTACATTCCCATTACAAAAGTCAACTGCTATTTGTTTCTTATTATTTCATTGGTGAATTAGGGTTTTTTTAAAGATACTTAATATACTTAATATTTGCTATATTTATCATCCTTCGCTGTCTACTTTGTTTACAAAACCAATAGCCACTTCCTGAAACACAGCTCTGTGAACGCTCTTCTGGCCATCAAACACTTCAAAGTGTCGCAGGTTCAAGCTGAAAAGGCAATTTTCAGCGAGAAATGTGAGCATGTGTGAGCTCCCAAAAGCCAGACGAAGACAGTTCTGGCACTGCGGTTCAAATACAGTGACCACTCCAGCACAAAATCAGAACTTCAGAACTGTCAGGGAACAAATAAATGCTTCAACGCTGTAAGAGGCAATGCTGTTTTCCCTGAATTAAATCAGCATTTTTTGTCTGTTTTCACAGCAGCCAAGCTAAAAAAACCAGCACTTACCCTATCCAGAGGCCAAGAACATCTTGTGTTTAAGCTCGGTGAAAACTATGCTGACCTTGACTAATGGGCTTTATTCTGTCATAAAATGCAAAATTAAAGACACTCGGAAAATAAAGACATACCAAGAGCAGGAGAACATGTGCTGAGTTACATGTTTGGAGCAAATTTCATACAGTTTGACAGAGCTTCCATTCAGCGTTCTCAGGCTTCTGTAAAAGACTGCATCTCCACAACTATGGATCATTTTCCTATGACAGACATCTTCTCAAAATTATTAAACCTTCTCTCCACTAACAAAACACTTTTTTTTCCTAAATGAAATGAGTAAAATTTATTTTTTCTGTAATAATACAAAATCATATTTTAATAAGAAAATATTATTATAATAACTGTTTATGAAATGAGGCAATATACATTTGTTTGTAATTTTCATTAAGGTTTTGATGGTCGAATGAAATATAAAAATTAGTATAAGTTACGATACATTTATATTGGTTATTTGAAATGTGTGCAATATCAGCAGCAATAAAGAATTTTAAAGACAGAGAAAAAAAATTCCACTACCAAGTAGTAAAGGATAAAGCACTCTCCTGTAAAATCCCTCAAATTTTAGGAAACTTGCAGAAACACACATATTGAGTATAATCGTACATTACTGCACATCACATGCTGTGATGACAACTGTGATAACTTAATCACTTAACCAATTTACTTCCTCTTTTGAAAGGTAGATATCAGCAAGCACTGAATTTTCCACTCACCAGGTAACTAACTCCAAAAGGATTATGGAAAGTGTATCTCAAAATATACAAAGTAAAGGCAGAGGAAATAATTCCATAAATTCCTTGCAGATGGTAAGATATTATTTGGCAGCTCTCTATTAAAAAAATTAAAAAATAAAGTCTCTGATTTTAGGAAGAAAATAATTTTACTTCAATTAAAGTCTTAAATTGTCTTCTTAGATTTTTTGTTACTATTGAAAGTTATACACTAACTATGCTGCATCAAGCACATTTGCGAAGTGAGAAAAAGATGTGGATGAATCTGTCTACAAAACTAGAATAATCCCTTTCTGGACATCCTTAAGTGAACGTGCATTTTGCTTCAAGCACCAGCATTTTGAAGGCTATAGCTTTGCAATCTATTGTAATATGGAATTTTAAAACAGGTAGGATAAAGATTGTGGACCTCTCTATGAAATAAAATATTTCAGCGTATTGTTGCAGCTACTGACTGTGTTTTTAGGCTACAAATTTTTGAAGTCTGAAGTTAGTGACATTAGAAGTCCTTCCATGTCAAAAAGTCCATCTAAATGGATCTCACTCCATGCGACTCTCAGAAAAGCTACCCAAATTTGATATCCCCATAAACTTCTGCGAGGAGCTCCCAAAGAGCTGAACGTATGACTTTCCTGGTTGATTTGGGTGCAATGGATACTGCTGTGGCCATTGGTTATCCAAATAATGTTATAGTAAGTCCTTTAAACAGGTCTTACCCAATTCTACTCTTCCATTTTCTCACAGAAGTAGATATCCAACTACCGGCATGCAACACTGAAGATACACCATGAAATAAACAATCTGTACGCAGACACCCAGCAAATCTACTAGCAGCAAAGAGGGTTGTCATTAAAGCCACATAACAAATTTAGCTGTATATCTTTCTAGAATGAGAAACTCTTGGGTTTTGTTGTGCTTTGCTTGCCAGGCTTTAGTAGTAAAAAATTCTGTTTACTAAATATTTTTAATTTAACCTCGGTTGCTAGTTAATAGGTAGCAACTATTGCTTGTGAAGAAAATTCACAGAATTTTTTGATTGTTTTGTGATAATTCTTCAAATGCCTAAGAAACTCTTAATAGTAAGCAACCCTGAAGCACTTAAGAAAAGTAAAATCTCACATATAAACTGGTATTTCACAGGAAGTAATTTGAAGACTTAATCCTGAAAAATTCATTTGAGTACTGAATGGTAGAATTCTGGGAGCTAAATATTTATTTACAGTGCAGAAAACAACATGATTGCTTTGTTAAATACTTTGGAGTTGGAAAATTTTCTTCTGTTCTTTTAAAACCCCAAGAGTATTTTAGTGTATTTTCTAGCCCCTAAGAAGGTTAAGAACATGATTTTTCTCTGGTCTGTAACTGCTGAGAAAGACAATGTCCTTTAATATCTTTGCCACAAAACCCCCTCTGCAGGTTATACTTGTGAATCCCGGAGCCTATCCATACGAAATGGCTGAGCAGCCATGAACAGATTTGACATCTTTAAATCTACGTGAAATGCTGTTCTGCAGGGGACTTCATGACTGCTGCTTTTCTCAGTTCTTCTGGGTGCATCTTCCTGACACGGCCTCTTCTGGACTGAAAAGCTATTTCTCATTCCCTCTTACAAAACACAGAGGTACTTCGGCTAGATTTGAAGAAAGAGGAAATGCTGGAGATCAGAAATATCAAATCCTCTGGGGAAAAAAAAAACCCCGTAACAACAATTTTAAGAGTATCTTTGGTCTGTGTTACAGGATTTCATCCCATGATAAGGAGTGCAGGAGGGTCAAGCCCTTAAATTTGCTCCGACTGGCCACCCTCAGAGGTTAGTTTCAGACACTAGCTCCCTGTCTGATGTGTAACCTCCTCCACACCCACATCGCAGTTACCCAGCAACAAGGCTGGTCTATTAACAGAGCGTGCAACCTAATTCTGGCAAGAATTAGCCGACCCAATAAACAGCAAGATATTTTTTGAATCTACATTCTTCTACGAAGCTATTCTTAACAGCAGTCATCTTCTGTATCCTTTTGTCTTTATGTCTTGAGACACAAACAGTTTGACACCTGATTCTCTAGGATGTGCTCAATAAGTAAAAATAAAAAGCAGTAGATGATTTTCATATAACAACGTGCAGAAGTGTGAAGATGTGCTCCAGACACAGACACTTAAGCTCACAAGCAGCCCAAAGAAGCAGGAGTTAACCATCTCTAAAGCCAGCAGAAAGCCTTTCTCACCGTCTAAAGCAGGCAATTTCATTCTGAAATGAAACAACTATTTTAACTCGTTCTTTGCTCCACAATCTTCATAAAAAGGTAGGATTTGTAAAACTATTAACGGCTGTCACCACATAACCAACAGTTGCAGAAAGGAGAAATGATATCTCCCTGTAGATGGTTAACCCCATTTCTCATATCAAGGGGAGAAATTGTTAGCTTCCTATGCTGAACTTCAATGAGGAAAATCCTGTTGTACTGAACTCGGAGCACATCTGAGGCCAGGACCAGAGGCAACGAGAGACCCTGCTGAAGGAGGCATTGGCACTTTCCAGTTAGTCTGCAGTGCAACTCGAGAGACATGGGACCACATCAAATTCTACTGTACTAGCAATCCCTACACACATCCGTAAGCAAATACCAGCAAAATCATATTTTCATATCATTTGTTTCTCTTGCTCCCCTACTAAATAATTTTTTAGAACAGCTTCATAATCAAAATACTTTACAATAGTTCAGGCTGAGATTTTTAGAAATATATTCCAAAATACTCCTACCATTTTGAAGTCAATATATACATTGTATATTGGTGATGTGGATTGAGAGTGTGGTTATCATCAGATATTGCAATATGGCATTGTTAAAAGGTTTTATCATGCCTAGAAGTACTTAATTTTTAACTATAATTTTTTTAGAATTGAAATAAAATTTCAATGTGAAGATGTGCAGGAAAGTATCATGAGACTCTGTGTAGTATATTGAAACCTGTAACCAGAAAGGAGCTTGCTTATTTATTTTACTGTGATATTTTATAAAACATTGCACAAATATAATACATTAAGCTTTGTTCAAAAACACATTTGCAAGCTGATTTTGTCTGGAGATCTATAGTGTTCATCTCTTCTGTTGTTCAGTGATTGAGACGGAAAGCAGAACAAATACATTCTAAGTAATTCTATAGCTTAGGTGAATTGCCTCCCCTCCACCTGTGAAGAATAAAGAAGAGACTAAGCTATACTTTAATACCGACATGTCATACCTAATGTGTATGCACTCCTATAGATAACACACGAACAGGTCTGTACATAGACACAAACAACTGCACTACAAGACAGGAGAGACCTATCTGTATTGATTATATCAACTAACGTAGTAAAGTACACACACCAGCCCTCTGCTTCCAGAATCTTCCACAGGCCTTTCACTCCACTCCCCCCCCCCATTAAAAAGTCACTGCTGCTTTTTCATTACTGTATTTTTAAAAGTAACCTGTGTCAACGTATTTGAGTCTTAAAGATGGCAACGCGATAACCCCGAGATGTAACACACATTAAAGCTCCAAGCACAGGTGACCTTATTTTAAATGCAATCCAGGGCTGGAGAAACTTGCACGGAGCTTGGTGTTTAAGTGTGGAAAATACAAATGATCACGTTCTGGTCCAGATAACGAGAACCGCTGTACATGATACCTGAGATACATCATACGAAGTCCAATAAGCTATGACTATTTAGTCTATTTCCTTAATCTTTAAAGTATCTCCCGAGATCAGCCTCTACAGGGTGTAAAGAAACTGGTACAGGCGGGCACAGCTTTGTCCGGACACGGGTCCATTATGGCACTGGCTGGAACTGGTTGTGTCTGGCATGAGGGCAGCTCCGTTGCTTTTCAGAGCCCACCCCCGCAGCCCACTCCCACCCCACCACCAAAACCCTGCCACGTAAACCAGCTGGTTTCACTTCAAACAGGATGCAAAAGCTGCCTGCACCAGGTGCATCCTGCCCGCTCGCCGATCTGCCCATGCTCTGCTACTCATCAGTTCTGCAGAAAGCTGAAAGAACTCCTTTCTTTGCTGTACGCTCAGTAATAACTGTCATTGATTCATTTTTTACTATTTTTCTTTTAGTGGCCGCCTTGATCTACACAAAGCGCACAGAGTCATTTTCAGGCTACTGGCACTGACAGCCTCTGAGCGTCTGATCTACCTGTGGCTGGATACAACACGCATTCATACATAAGCAATACAAAATTACAGATCTAAGTCAGGGTTTTTGCATTATAAAGTGAGTATATTGTAGCCGTAAATACAAAAGTTTGATCACAAAGTCTGAAGAACAATGTTTGCCTGATATTACACTCTATAGTCCTACAAACACCAAATAATAAATCAACTTCAGTTATTTTAAATTACAATTAAAACTTCTTGATACACCTATCATATTGTGAAAAATTCTAATAATATCTAAAATATTTCAGGTATGTAAGAACTACAAAAATCAACTGCCAAACTGTTCAGCACGTTTTTGCTGTGTCACTGTAAGCTCAGCTTTTTCGATCTTTTCTGGAAGCAGTAACAAGGGATGTAAGGGCACCTCAGGAGCTCTGTTCTTTCTTAGCAGAGGGCTCTGATCTGGCACCCCAATTTACCTCACTAATAGACCCAGGGAACATAAAGCCTACGTTTCACTCGAGGACCATGACAGAATGTAGTCGGTCAAACCAGTTTTATCACCCATTTGGACAACTGTTCCTTTGGGAAAGAGACTTTTCCCAGTACGCAGGATGATTCAGTCTCCAGTAAGGTGAAATCTGAAATTTCTCTTTTATTCAAGACCCTGGATCTGTAAGGCTACTGGAGAGTTACTCGATGCCAGCTCTTATGGGCCACCATCATGCAGTCATCTAGGCCAACAGCTAGATTATACCAGAAGTAAATTACATCGGCTTCGTGGGTCAATAAAAGAATAAGCAAAACAGTGATCCAAAAGGGCCATAATCACAACAGTTCTCAGAAATATTCTGGGCACCGTACACTTTGTGGAGAGACCACTACTCCCTGCAATCTACTTCCTAAAGAGCGTTACTTCCAGCAATGGCATCTACACAGCCTTTGTAAAGACTCAAGAAAAACATCAACAGATGCTTTGACTAGAAAGTAAAAATATTTGTGTTACAAACTACCCTTTTCTGTAATTAGAATATACGATTATTTTATCCTGCAACTGAAGTAGCTCCAATTAGATGATTTTAAAATATTAAAGCTTTCATATAAAAAAAAGAGACAACTAAAAATAAGTCTGTGCGTTTTTTAATCTTTTATGCATCAAACCTAATTTGTTACTGCCACAAGAAGAAATACAAGTGGTTTATTACATAATTAGGGTGGTTAAGACTGATAACCAGCCAAAAATAATTCTCTGAGCAATGCTGAGAACTGAATATGGCAATAGTTCACAGTTGTCATGGAAGAGCATGATTTCTGTGATTTAGGACTGTTACAGATAAAACCCTGCTCTCACAACTATGCCAGGATCAACCTGCAACATCAAACTACTGGACAGCCGAAGAGCCCATGAGAACGGTCAGGCCAGAACGCTCTGAGCAATCTGGAGTTGCCTGTCCATCTAAGGCAGAGTTACCGATCTGCGCAGGACAGACACAAGCCACTGCGTTTGGCTGGCGAAATATAACCATCACCTTTGGTGGAGGGAGCTGAACGGGCCAGATTCATCGCGCCATTTCAAACCCTGCTGAAAACAAGCCTTCAGTGAGCCCCTCCTCAGCGGACAAGCCTTAAGGCTCTAGCAAGAACAAGCTGGTGGTTTTTATCGCCAGCCAACTACAGAAAGTATCTGTGTCAGACACACAGACACTGTCTCTAACAAAAACCAACCTGTCGAAGAAAAGGCGTACTCTCACCTTACTCATCATTGAGTATACTGTAGATTTGTTAGTAAAAGAATTTCCCTGTCATTTAATCTAATGTAGTTACTCGTGGAAAACCTAACTTCAGGTTTGCTCCTCCGGCATCCTCTAGGCGCTGCGCAGCCACAAAGTCAATGACTGTGCTAACACAAATGCTGCCTCGCACTGCGCGTTCCGTATCCACGGGAGACTTATTTCAAGGTAACATTTCAAATGACCTGCCATACGTTACTCTGTCTGCCCTGAGCATCACTTGAAGGATATTTTCCAGTGAAGTTTTACAGTCTGACTGAAACTCTTTCAGCATGCTTTCTAAAACTGAACCAAGGACACGGCTTGCAATTAGGTGCTCAATAAGGTCAGTTTTTTGAATGGGACAAGGGTTAAATTGACTGGTTGGAGCTCTTCCAGCACAATCTGCTATTTTCTAACTTCTGTGTGACACACCAGGTAGCAAGACTTATGTCCACCTCTCGCATTCCATCTTGTAAGTAGGAAAGCAGGCTTTATTTTCAGCTGCGCGCTGCAACACTGTCAGCTGTGCAGCCCGACCAGTAACTCACTGAGGCACATGAGACTCAAATATACATCATTTATTTCTCTGCTGCCTTGTTTATGCATATGTTTATAGACATGTGCAGATATTTCTGCCTCCTGTTTCTGGAAGGGGCCTGTCACAATCTAATCAGAGCTTTGTCTTTAAAAGCAATCACTCCTGTTTCTCCCCACAGAAACTGCAACAAGCAAAAGCTTCTATCTCCAATAACAGCCACAGGCAAAAGAGACCGTTTCTGGCCTAGAAACGCTGAAATTCTGTTTGAGTTGCTAGGTCTATTTCTGATAAAACCTGAGATTTGATTTTACGAGTTTCAAAATTAATCTCTCCTTAACCTTTTAGTAAAGTCTCAGATGGGATTTATGGTTTAAGTATTGTGCTTCCTTTTTGTCCCATATGAATAACAATTCTGGCAAAAAAATATGTAGTATATAGATATGTTTATCTTACAACATTTTTTCCTGAAAATTAGTGAAAGTCATTAATCTCCAATGCCAACTGTCGAAATAAATTAACACTGGGAATGAGCAGCTGGTTTTTTGGATTGGGCCCTGACTAGTTATTCTGAAATGCTTGCAGGTATTTCTACAGCGTGCAGCAAGCCTAAGCAGCTAATGGATGGAGGAGGATGAGCAGACACGGAGGGCAGAAGGACGAGCAGACATGGAGGGCAGAAATGCTGCTGAGGGCAGCGTGGGACTGCTCCGCAGCAGCGGTGACGTGCCACGGGGCATGGTCCCCAGCACCCAGAGCAGCAACAAACCCCGCACATCGGAGACCACCGCTGGGGCAGAGCCCTGCAGAGAGACCTGGCCCCACGGGCCCGCGGTTACAGGGACTGCCCGGTGTCTCTGCCCAAGGCTGAGGAACAGGAGGTGGAGTCCTCCGAGAAGCTGGGTCTGTGGGTGAAGGAGCTGCAGGCTGAGGGGAGCAGAGTGTGGCTTCCATGGGGCGTTCCTTCCTGGAGGCACTTCTACACCTCCATGGGGATGAACAGAAGATCTACAGGGTCTTCTCAGGGACCCTGCAGAGATGAAACAAGGAATCTTGCTTTGCACCAAAAGAAGGAGAGACAGAGCTTCTGCTTGATCATGGGGCAGATCAAAGAAGTTACTAATTATCAAGGCCAGTCAATCAGTCCCAGCCCTGCTATCCAGAGCAAGGCAGTTTTGACTTCACCCCACTTACTACAGACTCATGCAGAGAGAGGTAGTAAAAAGGACCTGACATAACGCATGTGTTGCCAGCAGCTACAAGTCCTTCACACGGGATTTTGCTTGGTCTTGCTATTTTAGAAGAGTGTCTACTCCATAGCTGTCATGGTTAAACCCCACGTTAATGTCACAGTCCAACACACAGCTCAAAAAGTAAATCAGAACGGAATCCTTTGTGAATTGTACTTTGGTTAAATGAGTAAAAATGATAGTTAAGGAGATGAGGAGGAATGATTAGGTCTTAATCCTCTCTATAAATGTTAATTATGTAAACATCTGAAGAACAAAAGCATTTACGCTAAAATTTAAGCACAAAGGGAGGTATTTCTACACTTGCAAGAGGGTTGGGGAAGTTAAGCACCAGATATGTTGTTATTTAGCAGCTTTATAGTTTATAATATTTCTAGACACCAGTTCCTCTCTTCCTGATGTCTGTTTCCTTTGTTAATGACATCAAAGCCATACATAGTTCCCCAAACAAACAAAGTACAAAATCACTAGTGCTAATTCAGTAGAAAAAAAAAGTTTGCAATAAAAAGCTAATTTTCCCAAAGGTGACAAAAAATAAGGCTGCACCTTGTAATTCTGCAGAGACTCATGGCCACTACAGGAGAGGGTAAAGAGAAGGGAATGTGCAATCCTACAAACCACCTGCAAAGTCAGTTCTTCATCTAATCTAAACTACACAATTTCAGTTCTTAGTTTTTTTGCCTGTAGATATCCGTTTAAAATTCTTACATTTATTGCATTTCCTTTTCTACTGGAATCCAAACGACAATACTGAAAACTACAGTATCACACACAAGAAGCAACTATACTGCACAAGAACACTGAAATGCACTATGCTTTATAACAGACACCACAGAAAGGATCGCCACAGGACAGTCTGAAAACTGTCACGCCTCGACCAATCACCTACACATTGTTATAAATCTCCACGCTGTAAACTGTGTACCGCTGATTCAGATATCTAGAAAAGCCTAACGGCTCTTAAACCTGCTGGATTTTAAAACTGTATCTCTGGGTATTATAAACACATTTAAATATCCTAATTACAAAACTGTTAATGAAATACACAAATTTGTTGCACATCAGCACAGGCAATGAGATAAATGTGATTAACCATGAGTGCTGTCATCCGTTATCATTAATAAATAGAACATTAATGGGATTTTCTGAGTGTCACATATCTCCCCAAATACCTCATTTAGATTAAACAACCCAAGCTCTTTTCTTCAATAACTCGACCACATCTTCATTCAATGAGTCTCTTTTGTGTGCTCACTTCTGCTGAAGGAATTTTGGGAAGTAAAGGGAAAACATTTAATGATTTCAAGGTGCAGAAGATGAATAGCTTTATCATTACCTATTGATTTAACACATATCTATGAACTATTTAAATGTTAATTTCATTACTATGAGATTAGTAAAAGCTCAGCAAATATTTCTTGCAAGATTCTTACTGGTGCAGAAAATGCCAATAGCTGCAAGAAATTATGTAAATAGTATGTTTTTGATATTTGTATGGGTACACAAGGGGATAAGGAATTTATGTCTTCAATTTTCCTTGGTTTAATGTAAGTTCTACTGTCTGAGGAATAAATTCATTAAGAAAAAAATGTACTAACTATGGGGGGCAAAAAACATATTTTACAAAATCTAAGCATTCCATAAGAACAATTTCAAATTTCCATATGGAAAATAGAAAAAAATTGTTCCTTGCCAGTAAGGAGATTATCCTTATAGCCAGAATGACCACCTCTGCTTCAAAATGTAGAAAATACCTCAAATCCAAAAAATGCAGATTTTCCTCTTCATTCACTTCGATGAAAGTTTTTTGAAAATCTAACCTAGAGAAGCCTTATCTCCATTTTTTATCATTCCAGGAAAAAATCTATACAGCTCCCCCTAAAGACAAAGACAGAAAAGCCAATCTTTGGGAAAAAAAAAAAAAAAAA
>Ga0181612_142910_pt1 | contig 15950 bp, 4 predicted proteins | sample HoacroProtozoa21_FD_119630 | JGI IMG/M metagenome (GOLD analysis project Ga0181612, IMG submission 119630) | Hoatzin crop microbial communities from Cojedes, Venezuel. Combined Assembly of Gp0051906, Gp0051904, Gp0051908
GTGGAGTCTCCTTCTCTGGAGATATTCAAGACCCACCTGGACAAGGTCCTGTGCAGCCTGCTGTAGGTGACCCTGCTTCGGCAAGGGGGTTGGACTAGATGACCCACAGAGGTCCCTTCCAGCCCCTACTATTCTGTGATTCTGTGAGTTCTCCAAGAGGTTGAGTGATTAAGTTAGGCAGTTCACAGAGCGTTCTAGGTTGAATGAATTGGCACATCATGGCAACATTAGATTCTTGCTTCTTATGGATTGCAGTATGCGGGCATGTCCCTGGAGCCTTGGGGCCTCTGTTGGGGGGAGTGAGTACCTTGGGGCCGGTGACTGATGACACAGCTCCAGCCTGGCTCAGCAGGGACAAAATGCTGTTCGCATCTAGGCAGGCCCGCCTTGGAGAGAAGCTCAGGGGGTAGGTGTTCCAGTCCCTTGGCACAAGTTCTGCATTTCATTTGGCAGTAATTAGCGGAGGTGTTGGAAAGTGGACTGCCCTGGGTCTCCTGGAGAAAGACCCCTCTAGCAATAAAGAGTTGTGAGAGAAGCCTGTTCTGCTGTGGTCCTGTTAGCTGAACTTGAGGTTCTCTGAAAACCAATTGCACAGAGCTGTGTTAATGTAATTTGCATAACACCATAGCTGGAGCTTCACAGATCTTGGCAGTTCACTTAATAAAAAATTATTGTGGTGTTTGTTTTTTTTTTTAATAGCCAATTGACAGAATAGATTTTACTGTATGACAACAGTTAACGTTACTGCTTTCCCTTGTGCTTAAATGCGAAGCGTGCTTTTTCTACCCTTGCTTCATTCTATCTGGGAAGTGTATATACACAGTTGAATCTTGCAGTGAAAGCACCAGTGTTCCATTTATAGTAATGGAGAGACTGCAAAAGTTATCTATTTCTGTATTCATTCTGTGAGTGAGCAATTTTAAGAAATACGTGAGCCTGGTTGGCACCTTCTTTGTTGGGACAGAGACTTTAAAAAGTGGTTTTCACAGAGAATAAACACCATGATAATGTACGGCAGCCTCTTGTCCTCTTATAGGAGAGTGTTATTTACTAGATAGGAACATGCGAAATAAATCTACTCGTTCTCATAACTGTGACCTGTCATTCCGGATTCCTAGATCTGTAACCATGAGAACAGCTGACAGCTTGCTAGAGAAAAAGCAGTTCGGTTCTTGCTTGCAGTGATACCCGTCCGGTAACTTTGGGGGATAGCCGTTAGCGATGCCTATTTGGTTTCACTGATCTTCTCACCGGTATTTTTTGTAATATCAAGCACCTTAAAATGGACAAACATATAGAGAGGCACACACACTTATTAAATACAGATCAAAAGCTTCAACTACTTCAGCTCAGGGGTGGGTTACATAAGCTAATGCAGTAGAACAGAATTGTTATTTTTAAATGGAGAATGGGAACGAAGGGATGACATAAGTAAGACTGTTAATGGGTTTTTAGCTCACTTTCCAAAGGAAAGAAAGCTTGTGTAATCACTCTATCAATGCCATTTTAACAACTTTAGTAGATTTCAGCCAAATTTGGCAGTGGGATAGACATCTCAAAGTTTCTTCAAGAGCTCTTTAAAGTTCCACGAAGATCAGCCTCTGGGACAAAGAGAGGAAACCAAAATAAGCGCATACCTTTTCTTCTCAGGGGGAGGAAGTACGGGATGAGTTTGACGGTTGTCTTCTGTTTTGCTTGTTAACTAGCATATCGGCAATGTGCATACTGGCTAGCTGATCAGTGCTTGTGTGCCTGTGCCAGCCGCGGCAGTTAGTGTCTCTTGTCCTGAGGGTAATTAGGAGAAAGTATGGGAGGGCAAATATGGTGCTGGGAGCTGGTGAAGTTAGGGAATGTGGAAGGCACTAGCTGAGGGACGGGGGAAGAAGGTGAGGAAATTGTGGGGAGACATGGAAATGTGAGAGGGATTGGAGTTTTTTTTTTTGGCCCAGGCCTGTAGAGAATGGTGACAAGCTGTAGTTACTCTGATAAGGGTGCAGGACAGTAGACAGCAGTCAGGTGGAAACCAGGCTTCATTAGTTTGCTGCTCATGGAACAGCTACTTTTAATGGAATGCTTTTCATAGTTCTAAAAAACCTGCTGATTTGTAGTGATAGGCCTGTATACTGAAATATTTCTATTGTGTGCTGAACAAATACGAGGTGAACAGCAGCAGAGTACATTCCACATTTCTGTGTTGCACAGTTATTGGGCCAAAACTCTGAATTGGGAGCCTTCTCTCAGTTTGAGGATGGTTTCTTCTCCACTGTACACGCGAATGTTGGAGTATATTGAAACATCATCAGTATCAGTTCTAGTGGTGACTGTTTATTAGTAATGTAGATTCTTGTCTGGTAGGAAATGAGTTAGCTCTTACTTACCAAATCTGTTGAGAGAGAGGCAATTAAATGTCTTACCAGTTAAGAGTTTCTGATACTGGACATCTCCAAAATGGTGACTTACAGGTTACAAGATTCTTCTCTTTTGAATCAGTTTCCCTCTGATAGTTTTCACTTTTTGGATGTTAAAGGACATATTATTGCTTGGGTGTACAGTTTAAAATTGGAAGAGTGCTATTGTTATTTTTTTTCTTATGGACCTATTGTATTAGATATGTTACAGAAGTTTCTCTGTACGTGCACTTCTACAGTTCAAACCTCCTTATAATGCTTATTATATCTGGAAAGAGAGAAAGAAAGTAGCAGCGACTCCTCATCGTCGGGTGATGCATTCAGATTTAAAGAGGAATACCTAAGCAGATTTTTTTCAGGCTGTTGTCGACTCAGCAGAGTTGAAGATTAATTTGTGAAAACCCATGCCAGTCTGAAAAGGAATAAGGGTAGTGGCTGGAGCAATAGTTCGGTAATTTTGCATGTCTATGTATATTTTTGGGTTCTGACACTCTTACCCTATTAGACTGGTTTGATGAGGGTGAAGATGTTTTTAATCGAGCATAGACAAAAATAACCTCTCAACTCACATCTAAGGTTTATTATAAATGGAATGTGTTAAAGTGAATCAGTTTGATTAAATGCTTACAATGCAATGCAATTTAATACAGCTAGTATTTTTGGAAGCTGAGAATGCACATTATATTTGTGGTAGATAGCTGTTTTGTTTAGCAGTGACTGAGAAAAGAACGAAGGATCATCATACAGTGTTTTATGGTGATTGTCTATAAAATGTGGTGGCAAAAAAGGTGATACTATCCTTGAGCATCTTGGAAGAAAAAGTGATCTTGTCTTATGTACAGCACCAGTAGAATCACTGTCTGTCTCTCTTCTACCTTCTCTGTCAGTGTATTTTTTGCAGAGAAAGGGGGCTGAGGCAGAAAGAGTTGGCTTGTCAGTCCGTGTTAATTTGGATCTTGCATAGCGTAGGTTTAGATTGCATTTTAAGTGCTCCTCTCAACTTTCTCTACCAACAGAGCTTCCTCTGAAAAGCTCACAAGTTGAGCAAGATGGTGTTGTCTGTCCATAGCATAGCATGCCTGGGGAAAAATATAATTTAAAAAAAAAGGCGGGTGTTAGTCTCCGTCAGCTGATTCTGAGCGAAAGCATAGGGAAGGGGGAGAGGCTACCTGCTGATCCAGTGGCAGACTAGTAAATACATTGGTATATTGTTTCTAGTGCTTAACTGATCCATTCCTGTCAGTAATGGAGAATGCTTTCTGGGATAACACATAGCCAGCAGCATTTGGGTGGGTTTTTGTATCGATAAACACTGAGCTTCCCACAAGGGATGAAATCGTCCTTTCCATTCCAAAACATGGAAGAGTGAGACTGATGCTGTAGAAACCTAGCCTGAAGCCATCAGGCGTGGCTACTACTGCCAGTTACCAAACCTTCTATTTCTTGGCAAGCTCGGGAAGAAGTTAGCCAAAGACCAATTGGCAGCTCATTTGAAGCAATATATGTAGACCTGGAACAATCCAGATTCAGAGCTTGAGAGAGAATCTCCAAGCCAGTTGGTGACTATAGCAAGCATGACACAGACTCTGCTTTGTGGGAGCTTGGCATTAACCCAGAATCCAGGAACACTCCTTATCTGCAGGCTGATGTGTCCAAGTAAGGTGGAGCAGTGAATGCAAGCTCTTTAAACTGTTTACCCCATCCCACCGATGTCAGCTTTATTTTACTTGCATTCAGCTTTAATCCGCTGTTCTTCATCAGCCTGCTGACGTCATCCATACTTGAGCCACATCGATAACAGAGGTGTGGTTACAGGTGGTAAAGACTAGGTATAGGTACATGTTATCTCTGTGGGTAACTGGCACCAAAATAGGTACGATTCGTCAGTCCACCAAACGATTACCTGTTTAACAGGAAGCTGGATGTCCCAGAACTGTGTGAGCGAGAAAGCTAGTGGCAGTGGCCCCAGTTCACGGGTGATGTGTCCGGGGAGAGTGTGAACCACTGTAGTCTTCATACAGCTCTCATGTGATAAGGGTAGTACCTCTTTGTAAGTTACACTGAACACTGCACAGAAAGAGAATGCCTTTTTTTTCCAGTGATGGTAAGAAATCATCGTTCACTGTCATTATAACTGATTCTGTCTCCTGGTCTCTACCACATCCTGACGTAAAATGATCCAGTCTTAGCTATAGCTGTCTTCACTACTCTGAGCTGCTACAGAGAACACAGCTTTCTTTGTGTTTTAGCTTTTTTTCAAGCAGCTCCGTATAGTTGAGAACACTGCAGTGGTTCTTCTCAGTGATGTTAACTGTGGACAGTGTGTCATTTTTGTGCTCTACTTTCTTTGCTTCCTGTGGTGGAGTGCTGAATCAAATGCAGGTTTCTACTTTTCACCTTTGAAGTGCTGGTGCTCCTCAAAGCATGTACGTAGTGCACACAAGGGATGGAGGGAGCTCAGCTGTGAAGGACGTGGTCGGCCATCCCACTTTTCAGACACAGGTGAGCTTGAGGAGGCTCAGCTGTGCACGAGGCAGCTGTGACCTAGGCTTTCCCAACATGAGAGGACCATCTCCCACAGGGCCTGGAGAGCCTCTCCAAGCACAGCACTCCTTTGAGTGCCCTTTTCAGCATGGGTGTCATAAATGCACCGGATGTGCTCTGGAAAGGAAGGGAGGATGAAACACGGTTGTCACGTGTCAGCGCCTGCCACTGCTGGGGCCTGTTCAGAAGCTCTGAAATCACCACCTTTGCTGAAAATCTGTAGAGATCCTCTGAGCACGTGGCACAGGTAGTGGTCTCCTCTTGCGCTTTCAAATGACGCATCTGATGGGCAGGCGCGCTGCGACAGGAAGCTGCGTGGCTCTGATGCAGGCTAGTCAAGAGCAAAACTTCGGAAATGAGGGAGGTAAGAGGGTTGTGATAGGTACAGGACACAGGCAAATAGGAGGAGAGTAGTTGGGACTGGTTGGGAATGCTCCTGGAAATGCAAGAGAAAAGACTAGACAGAAGATCAAAACTTACGGGCAAGCAGACTATTGCTTTAAAAAACACAAAAAATACATGCGCAGAAAAAAAAGCCCACATCAGGAGAATGTGAGACAATTATATTAAGAAATCATCATTCAGTCAAGCACTGAAAATGCATGAAATAAAAGAACTAAAGTGACTGCAGTGTGGGCATATTAATATTCTGCAGTCTTTAATGTAGAACTCAAGTAATAAGCTTTTTTTATATTTAGGATCAATTCAAAGGACAAGTTACAGTAACATTGGGCCTGATGATATGTGTTGCGGGGCCTCTGTTTCTTCGTAAATAGGTATGCAACAAATCGGGCAGATCACAGGGAGAGAAAGACTGACTTCCCAATTTTAATCCTGCTGAACGCTCATCTGGAGAACTGCTTGCCTTTCACAGTGTCCCTGGGAGAGATTAGGCAAGCTATTTATGCAGACTTTCACCATGGCTGCTAATTGTATTTTTCTCATTCTCCTATTGACTGACTTGAGTGTATGAGTCTCATTAGCAGAAACACTGAATGTATGTACCTGCAACCAAAGTTCATGGGAGCTGTTCTACAGTATAGTATAACGCTAGGCCGTAGGAAAAGCGAAAACTGACACCTCAGGTCAGGCTTTCAAAATTAGTGGGTACTTTTCAGCTTGACCTATCTTTCCTTCGGTATTTTCCCCAGAAGATGTGAATAAAAAAGTTTGCGTAACGGAGATTTTGAAAACAAATTAATGAAGATTTGGAAAGCACTCTACTACTGCAGTGATGTCTGTCTTAAAACTACCACACAAACCTCAGTAACTGTGTTTACAGTACATTTCCAGTAAGTGAAGTAAAAATGGTAAAGCCAAAGGACAGAATGGAAAAAAGTTGCTTTTTATAGAGCCAGGAATTGTTTGTTTACACTGAATGAATAGGAACCACAATATGTTATTATATAATTAAAGACTATATCATAAGCTCTGCAGAAGAGGATAAGCATTGACATAAAGAGGATAACTAAAGATTGCACAGGAGACTTCAATTCTGAAAATGTCTAACTTTTGAGTGCTCAGTTTTGCATTTAAGACATTATTATAAAGTTCCAGTGCAAACATAATTCTCTGTCTGAACACGTTCCAGTAGTGGAAGGCACTGACACATGACAACAGCGTTTCATCCTCCCTTCCTTTCCAGAGCGCATGCTGCAGAGTGAGCTAGAGCCTGTAAAAAGGGCACTCAAAGCAGTGCTGCTCTTGGAGAGGCTCTTCAGGCCCTGTGGGAGATGGTCCTCTCATGTTGGGAAAGCCCAGGTCACAGTTGCCTTATGCACAGCTGAGCCTCCTTAAGCTCGCCTGTCCCTGAAGACAGACACAGTTCATCAAAACAATTTGGGATGGCAGACCCCACACCCTTCCCAGCTGAGTACCATAAATCCCTTATACGTGCTGTGCCCAGCAATCTTCCATGAAGGTCACTTCTAAAGACTAGCGAGTGTCTACTGCAGATGAACCTGAGGTTCTTAGAATTTGCTGTATTTGGTCAGGTTGACTTCTGCTCTTCCTGTGGCCTGCTCCTGCTTTGAAAACTCTCCCCTTGCCAAATTTCAGGCTCCTTCCTCAAAATTCAAGGTTCAAAAGCATTTCAGAAGATTCATCAGAAGTTCTGCAGTGGGATCAAGATGTATTTTTTTTTAGCCTTGGAAAAAATTGAAGCTTTGTTGGACTTGTTCAGTCTGAAGCAAACAGGTTTTGCGCTTCTTGGAGGTGAGTAACAGAGCAGTTCTCAGGAGAGGGAGATGCACAGAAGCAGAAAAACTCCTTGTACGTTGGGGCTTTAGTGGCTCTACAGGAAATCTGGGGTTTGAGACCCTGGTCTTCTGAAAGAGGCAGAGCTAGAGCACGTCTTAAAAGGTGGCCTCTGTTTTTCTCCATTGCTGTATGCTTATGCGATGCTGTGATAGAAAGGATAAAAATCTGTGTGAACAGTGTTTGTGCTTGCAGAGTGGCTGTTTGTTATCTCTTGTGGGGTTTGAGTGGGTTGTTGGCTCAGTGCACTTGACCTGAATGTTCTAATCGCGATAAACTCTGCTTACTGTGGGCTCCTTCCTCAGCGGTTCCCACCCATGCGCATTCTGTAGGAACAGTGGCGCTGGTTCCACAGAGGGTCAGCTTTGTTCAGAGGATAATGTAATCTGAAGAAACTAGGAAACCTGCCTACGCTCCAGCTTTCACTTTTCATAGTACGAAATGCTGAGTGTCAGAATTTTGGGCTGATCATTTGATACAGTTTGTATTGTCTTGCTCTGTGGAATTTACATAAGGAACTTTTTTGCCTTCTTTGTACTAACCCAGAAGGAGTAAGCAATTAAATCCCAAGGTACTCATTTCAGGACAGATCCTGCCATTCTGTTTAAAACCTATGAGAGGATTTTAAAGTGGAGGTTCCTGACTTCCAAGGGCTTTTGCCCATCACTTGCTCATGATGCCACCATGGCTACCAAAGGCATTCAGTAGAAAAAATAATGAAGCCATATTTTAAATATGTTAGAAAGAAGTGAGTCTCTGGAGTTCTCTCTGCCCTAATGATCTGCATGGATTTGGGCATTAATCAGCTCCTGTAACAGTTTCATGACTTGTTTTCCCAAAGTTTGTAGCAAGACCAAAAAGAATATGCGACTTACTGCCTTCAGCAATGAGACCAGGGAGGGAGGAAGTCCTGTGCTGTCTAATAGCCCTGTGCTTGTTAATCCACATGCCAACAGTTTCCAAGTCTTTTTTCCAGCAGTAGCACTGGCTGGTGTTCTGAGCATGGTTTCCCATTCCAGTGTTAAAACTGGAGTGAAAACTACTGATTTTATTTTTTTTTTCCATCCCTGTATATCTATTGGGATTTTCTACATTATCTCTAGAAATATGTACTCTCCCATTGCCATATGTGTCTTGATCCCAGTCTGCCTTTTCAGTCCTTAAATTGTATAGACAGCAATCCTGTCTGGGACAGGGGATGGCTATAGGATGAATGTAGCCAAGTTGCCAATTTTCTTTTTACATTTTATTTTGTTCTTCAAGAAAAAGAGCTGACGGCAGAAAAATCAGTCTTGGCTTGTGAAGTAGCTTCTCTGCGTGGCTTGTTGCCCTGTGTGCAGCATAAGCCAGAAACTACCTGCACATGACATTTCAAATGTTTGTCTTTTCTTTGTCTGCTGAGCCTTGGTGTATTAAGGTCGATCACTCTTGGGTTTTCCTACCAATGTCCAATCTGGCATAGAAGCTGCTGCTTGCTCTGCGTTTCAGCAGGCTGGTGTAGGTGGTTGTGGATACGGGAGTGTGGCTTGCAGTCCTGTTGCTAGGAACCAACAGTATGAAATTCTTTTAAGTTTTCTGGGTTTTTTTGGTCTCTCTTACTATGAGATAAAAGTTTCGTAGCTGAATGGTCTATGTATAAATTACACTCTCTTTATTTTATTTTATTTTTAGGTGTGTTCACGTCTTAATAATTGGCAATTGATGTTTGTGCTTCTAAAAAGGTGGGATCTCCATGATCTTGATTGTAAACATGTTTGTTTACCTTCAGGGCAGAGGAAGCATACTCTGTACAACACATTCACTATTGTTCAAACGCCCACAACTCTTCAGGAAGGCAGATGGCCTTGTTTCAGTCTTTCCTTGAGTCACTCCTGCTTATGTAAGGTCTGAATTTGACTCTTTCTTAAGGCTACATTATGGAAATCAAAATCTTAAATAATCCCTTGTGTGCTGGGACTACCTGCTTCTGATACGGAGGAGGAATTCAACTTGCCTTTCTTGTGTTGTTCTGCTAACAGAAATTCTGTTTTGATCCTGTAGTTTTGCTCAAGGGAGAAGTCGTCTTTTCTCCGAATTCCTTACATGGTTCCCAGTGCTGGCTTGGCACAGGAAGAGTTTCTCTAATCTTAGGTTTTCTCCAAAAACAAACAACTACCTCATGACCCAGAAGGCCCTCTCGCTCCTGTGGTGGAAGTTGAAGGATCCCCGTTTCCATTTAGTCCTGGATTTCTCCATCATTGCCACGTTCCATTTGTGAACTTCCATCCTGTCTGGGACACTGGCCTCACCCTGTTTTGATGCTGACCCAGATAAGAGTATGGGGTTTGTTTGCTGGCTTTTTTTAAAAATCCTTTCAACACAGTGGTTTGGAATAATCTCACACTTACTCTGTTAAAGCTGAGAGTTATTAAAGTGGTTGCTGAAGGATGTGGCTTTCCCCTAGGTAAATAACACACCCTGCCGAATAGCAGTGCCTATCGGGTGTTGACGCTGGCATTCCATTGCAAAGGGTGGGCCATATTTGAACAGTGGCGTACATGATAGGTGAAGCAGTAACTCCTTGTGCGTCTTCGGAGGAAAATGGAGGTGTGATTTTGGAGGAGAGGAGAGATGTAGTACTGGACTTTGTCTTGTGATGGATTAGAAGAGCAGATGGCAAACTGTTACCAGTGGATGTCTGATCTGTTTTTTACATGACATATTTTTAGACTCTAATAATCCTTTTCACTTAACGCTGTATTGCTGCTTATTTGAATACTTGAATGGCTTATTTGATGAATGCCTCTAATTTAGTTTGCAAGCATTAATTACTTAAATTGTTCAACAGTGTTCTGAGCTATTGCAGCCTGCAGTTGTGGGAACTGGAGCAGAGAAAGGGCATGTCTGGACCTAGACCCATACTGAGGCAATGGAGTTTGATCAGATCTTTTACAAATGAGTGTCCAACATTTTAGGATGTGAGAAGCTGAATTATCATGGTAGGAACGCAAAAAAGTTATGTGTAAGTACGTTTCAGAAATGAACACCTGTCAGTAAGCTCTTTATATGTGTATATGTACATGCATGTGTACCATAATTTCAGAAATCCTGATTTGTAGACAAGTGTTGGTGTGAGGGACTTAAAATTTAAGTGAATGTTTTAATACTTTTTAGGAGATGGAATTAAAGTGCAGAGAGGGATCATGTAACTTTGCTTACTGTCCTGCCGGACAGAAGTATCTGTAGACCACTGATACGAACTATCTTGGTGCCAGTGACTAGAACTCAGTATTGCAACTCATTGACACTGGGATCAATCCACTTCTGTCTTGGTGGCAGGTGCACTTACAGCAACCTTAACTCTATCCTTGTGCTTCCTATCCTTTCCTACAGGAAAAAAGTCAATTCTAGCATAATAGTCTTCCACTGTTACAGTGTGACATTTCTTTCAGGCAGAATCTCAAAGTGACATGGGATGCGGCTTCCAGGGCCCTTGCACAAGGATACGTTGAAAGCATGGTAAGCTTTCAACATCGTTCACTAACCCAAGCTGCTGGGGGCAGGAAGAGAGGAGTCTTTGGCCAGTTGATAGAAGACAATTTTGCAATTCATGCCTGATGGTAGTGGTTTGTGGTGAATGGGGAAGTGTGATAAAGGATAAGCATTAAAATTTCCTTCATTTCTCTTTATCTGTTCAGACTGGAGATTCACCTGTGGCCCCTGAATCACTGGGGCGTTAAACTGGTGGTGAGCCTAGCCCTGAACTGCTGGGCAGGCAGGATAGAGCCGGGTGTCTAGGTAACAGTCTGCACCACCTTCACAAATAAGACGAAGCGCATGCTCAGCTTCCTTCCCAAGTGCCTGGAGTTTGCTCAGAGGAGATTGGCTTCTTGAAGTTATTTCCTGGCTTGTTGCCAGAACACAGTCTCTCTTCATGTTACTCAGAAACCACACCTGGTTTAAATGGATTGGTACTTCTTGTAGTGCATTTGGATTTGAGGTTGTACACAGTTCATGAAGGACATGCTTGTGCCTTAACAAACTGTGCTTGTGTTTTAGGCTGAACCTATTTGTTGGTCTGTCTATAGAGTGTGGATGTGTTCGGTGTTCAATATTCCCAAATATTCATCCTGTCTGGAACTGGTAATTCTGTGTCCTACCTAATAGGATGTGAGGCTCATTTTATGTCTAAAGAGTGTTATCTTTCTAGATGTCCCTTTCTCATGACTGGTGATGTCGGTCAGTGACCCATGTCAAGTGGAGGACAGATGGAGGATGGGCAGAGAATTCTCAAATTGCCAAACTGTGGCATAGGATGTTTCTGAAGACTTAAACTGCCGTTGTTTTGGAGGTTAAGAAAGATTTCTTTCCTTCTCCCACACCATCTGCTAAAGTGATGTTTGATTTACCACAAAATTGTTCTGAGTGATGGACAGCCTGGATGAATCTCAAATGTCTGGGCTCTGAAAATGAGTCAATTTTCCTATAGTGAGGAACTTTCCACTTCTTGTATAATAACATTTCAATTTCCAGCAAGGCTGATGTTCTGGCAGAACCCTGGTAGGGGCAGAACCTCTCTGAGTTCAGTAGGGACAGGTGGCAGAGCTCCATCCTGTTAGAGAACTGCTGCCTTTCAGAGCAGACCACAAGCTGCGAAGGTAGAGATAACGGCCGTGCTTAATGCCTGCTATCAAGGGTAGACATTTCAGTATCCCTTAGAACAGAAAAAGTTGATTCTTACTAAAATAAAGTCCGCCTTTTACAACACCTCAGTGAGAAAAGTGAAGGAAAGCCTTGTGACAGTATGGCTTTAAAGCCATCTAATTTCTTGACTACTTTGGCTTTTGGCCTGGGCACGACATAAAGGTTGTAGACATTTCACTTGATAACGATCAGAAGCAAAATGCCAACGTTGATTCCTGCAGAATCGTCAGCAGCCTGCGGCTCTTGATGCTGCTTGCAGAAAGACAAGCAGTGCTCTCACTTCTTCGCACTCCGTTTTGCTCTGATTTGGAGAGGTACTGCTCCTGGAATTACAAGTAGAATCCAGCTGTGGAGTGGGACATGGGATTTTGTGCTCCTCGTAACTCAGTCCGATACCAACCATCCATTTCTCTTTTCTTCGCTTCTTCCTTTAGTCCAGACATACTGAATATCCAGCCAGTTTACCAAGTATCCTAAAGAGCAGCGACCCAAAGAATGCGTGCATCTCACCCCGTGGCAAGGCGCGACAGAGGAGAAAATGCAGGAACCAGAGGCTTCTGTCTCGCAGCTTTGTTTCTGCCTGCAGCACTGGGTGCCTCTCCTGATGCCGCAGACTCAGCCCAGCCGGCCTCGCGCGGCGCAGCAGGAAGCGAAAGCCCTGCAGTCGGAGGATGCACCTGCGAACACGGGCCCAGCCGCCGTGGCCCTCGCCTGCCGGAGCGGAAGCGCTAGGGGCTGAGCGACGGTGCTTCTCAGAGCTGTGGAGGCTGGATGGCAAGAGGGAGGGATGAAGGTGTAGTCGCAGTTTGCCTGGCAGTCTGATGAGAGGTGCTGGTCGGGAAGTTGCTCGTGTAACGTGCAAACTGTCGTTCTTCTTTCGGAGCGTGCGTTCTCCATTGCTGTGGATCATCGGTCTTGCAGGTCCAGCTGGCACTCGTACACCGTAGGGAGATCAGCTGTGTGACAAAGCAGCGAGCGTTAGCTCCCTTGAGGGCTGAAGCAGATATATGGATGGTCAAGGCTCCCAGGGTGCCTGTGTGTGGAGATTGCTGGGTGATTTCCCGATTCAGGGGCACGGTTACACTTTTTGTATTCTTTGAGTGAGAGCTGACAGCTTTTGAAGTAACGCAGCTGTCCTAGCAGAAGGCCGGTTGCAATGACTTGGACAAATTGTCAGTTGACATTGGTTGGCACAGCACCTCTGCCAGTCTGAAGAGTGATGCTGTTGCGTATCCGGTCAGGGCACAGACTTTTTAGAGCAGGTGGTCAGCTCTCCAGACTCTGGGCTGGGCTACCCATTGATGTAAGTTATCATAGAGCAACGTTTCAATTCTGGCCCTAAATACCTTTTTGTCTAGCAATCAAGAATCACCACTGTGCGGACTAGTGTTTGTGTGCATCAGAACCTGCTTACTGCCCCGTGACAAGAGAAGGTGAAATGGGGTAATAATGGGGCTGAGTCAGTTGCTGTAAGAGCCTCACCCTGTCCTGGGATATCTGAATCAAGTGTTGTGCTCAGAACCTTGGTTGTAAAGGTTTGTGTGAGTGTTTTCTCATGTACTCCTGTCACAGCTTGCTTGGGGAGCATTCTTGTTGACTTGCTCTTTCACCTCCCACCCACTGAGATCTTTGTCTCGATTTGTGATTCCTGTCTGATTCAGCTAAGTGGGTAGTAGACTTGGCAGCAAGAATCTCCTTAGTTTGAGGATTCCAGAACCCTTTAATAAGGGGCAAAAGCACAGAAACTGGCTGCTGAAAGTATAAAGTAAGTGCTTTATATGACAAATTCAGCAGGGAGTGTGTGTGTGTGTTGTTTGGGGTGTTTTTGTTTTAGCTGTGGGCAAATCTTGCACCTTGCTTCTGTACACAGAGCGTTTGTAGTTATTTAAGGTGTATCTCTCCCAGCAAGTAAGGGAAGAAGGACATGTATGCCTCACTTTCTCCATTGTAGTATGATGGCTTGTTAGGTCTTCTAAGTTTCTTCAAATACCAAATGATCCCAAGCCTAGGAGCTATTATAGTCTGAACAAATTTTTAAAAAGTCATGGGATTTTGGTGAACTGCAATGAAAAGCTTTTTATAGGTGCTTTAGATATTTTAAAAGTGTGCATGTATGTGTGTATATGTGTCTGTTGTATATATTATTAGAAGAAAAAACAAGGATAATTAGAATTTGCTTATATTGGGCATAAAAATATCTGCTGTTCCAAGGATCTGAATCTGACCGAGTCACCTGCCTGCCTCTCTCAGATCTGCGAAGATGACTATGCTAAGCCTCAAACTGAAAAAAACTCAAAACTAGAATCCCTCAGTAGGCAAATTCTGTGACTGTAACCGGAAGGATACCATGTTGCTCAGCAACTCTCACTGTCTTCTAAATTTTTTTTTTTATATACCATCACTCAAATCCCCATATCTCTCCATGAGATGAAACTATATGGTTGGCTGTCCCTTGAGCTGCACTCCCTTGAAAAAATGGAATCCCTAATAACCTTTGAAGCTGGCTGCTGTGAAGCTGTGCCTATGGAAAACTCATTGCTTTGGGGGAAATCATGCTGATAATAACTTGTGTTGGTAGAATATTGTGATTTTGACAAAGCAGTAGATTCTTTGTTCAAGTGTTTGTGATTTTTTTTTTTTAATAGGTTGTAATTATAGTACTGTAGTTATTGATTACATTCACGCAGACAGAGAAGCATATCTAATTACAGGGTAATTAAATTAAGCTAGTAGTTGTCTTGGTTGTGATCTGCTTGAGATGATTTCTTATGGCAGCTTTTTATGGTAACAGCAGGTAGTGGATGCAGTGTGACAGATGAAAGCAGAGTTTTGTTTGGACTAGGCTTAGTTCATCAAAATAATATGGTTAGTAGCTTTGGACCTACGTTTAAGTTCTTTGTATGCGTAGATCAAATATGTCAGGTCAAAGCCAATTCAAACAATACTGAAAACGTAGAACAAATCTGAATACATTAATTCAATTTGGAAAATGAAATTAGGTGACTTAGTAAAAATGGCATAAAGAATTAAGAAAATAAACTAGTTTTCAAGCTGATTTATTTCGGTTTTAATAAACTCGGGTAAATAAAACAGTCAAGGATTTTGTAGATAAAGTTAACTCATCAGGTTTTAAAAACGTTTTATTGAGTTAAGTAAACATATGTACTATAAAAAGTAAAACTGAAACAATAATAAAATTGTAAAACGAGTTTAGAAGGCACAAATATTATCAGAGCTATTTGCAGGACTAGACCTTACCACCTGCTTACACTGATGCTTACGACAGGTCTGTGAATAAGCTTATGGACCTTATGAGAATTTGTTGTATCAGAGTAATACGGGTGCTAGTGTGTGACTCAGGAAGGAAGAAGGAAGAGAAGAAGGGGGAGAAAAAAGAAATTCACAGCAGAAAGGTGAGCCACTGGAGCATGACTAACAGTGTGCATGGATAAGTCATAACTGATACCCAGTTTAGTAATGCTTAGTGTTAGCCTAGGGCCCGCTCGTAGAAGGCAATTCCAGCTAATGGTCTGATGAGTTCCCAGGTGTTACTGTTCCAGCCAGGTTGTTGGGGTTACTGCATCCGGAAAGGGGCCAGCACTCATCGCCTGCTCGCTTGCTCATTTGCACTGCATTGGCTGAGGTTGCCAGGCAAGGTATCGCTCAGTGCTTTTGCATTTTGGACACATGGCTCTTGGAGGATTATTTTGAAATACATGTAGTAACTTTTTGATGATTTTAGTTTTCTGTACTCCTTGCAAGTCCCTGTGGAGAAACCTTGTTCCTTCTAGGATTTAGTGAGACACTGAGTAGGCAGTGGCAACCAGCAATACAGATCAGATTTCAGCCCCCATGTCCCAGAGTGGCAGAATTTAGCCTACATGATATAAAGACTTTAAGAGAACAGTAGATTATGATGACTGACAATTAAGTACTCTTTCTTAAAGCCTTTTGGGGGGGGGGGGTTTACAAAGAAATTTCTCGCTTTCCTTTCGTTTTTTGCTGTCTTAAAAGATCTTTGTGGGCTTGGGTGGGCTTTGGACATGGGACCAAAAAAAA
>Ga0181612_136505_pt1 | contig 15948 bp, 17 predicted proteins | sample HoacroProtozoa21_FD_119630 | JGI IMG/M metagenome (GOLD analysis project Ga0181612, IMG submission 119630) | Hoatzin crop microbial communities from Cojedes, Venezuel. Combined Assembly of Gp0051906, Gp0051904, Gp0051908
CCCCCCCCCCCCCCGCCCCCAGGAAACAGTAGGCCAGAAAGTAACTGAGTGGGGAGGTTCTGGTGATGATGGGTTTCTTGCTGATGGTGAAGGCTAGCAGTTACTGTTCTAATTTGTTTTCTTTATTTTGTCAGATACGCGCCTTCCAAACGCTGGCACATAGACACAATTATGAGAGTCTTAACGACGGTGAGTGAAATTACCTCTCTTGTGTGTGACTATGTAAAAATTTTTTAATTCTGTAGGAAGTTACTCATCATCAGGTTGGAGATGACTGTGAAGGCTGGCAGATAACAAATGCTACAATAGACAAAGGAAGTGTACTTATATGGTAGTGACCCAAGGCACTCAGTCAGAAATACATAAACTCAGTAAATATGACTGGGTAGTTTTTTAGAAGAAATGTGTGAATTCAGAAACACACAGCAGTACAGCGTGTGGGAGAATTTTTCTACCGCAATAATCACAGGAGCTTCTAAGTTAGGACAGCTTTTGTGCTGTCTGATTCCGATATACAGTGCTTTCAGGGGAGAGTGAACACAGCCTTAAGTGATTTGCGAAGAGAAAGGGGGTGAAACAATTTCTTGGAATTATTCCAAGTTGAGTTTATCAAAGCTTTTTTAATGAACTGTAAAGCTGTTGGTACAGTTTCCTCTTCTTTAATTATTGCTCTGACTACAGGAATTTCTTTATAAACTTCACAGCTGAGGTGGAACTGCAGTAGTGTTTTCGCAAACAAGAGGGGAAGAGGTCTTGATAACTTGGGTAGGCAGTGTGCTCCCTGAGGCAAAGGAGTGGGAAGAGATTTATTTTATCAGCCTGGGTGTTCAAATTTGAGAAGTTCCTCAAGAAGTGAGTCTGGCTTGTGTGCTGTTTTGCCACCCTGAAACAGAGAAAAGTAATTTGCTCTGAACTGAGAATTGATTTCCGTTAGAAGGTTGGCTGTGAAAATTGCTCTCAGATTACCTCCTTCAATAAAATAACTTCCTTCTCTCTCACTTAGCTGACCTAATTGGGATCACTTAATTTCCTCCTTTTTGCATGCTCTGCTCTCGGTGCCAGAGGAGTGCCTAAACAGGACAAGTTTTGAACAGTGTGCGTCTTCCCTTTGGTGCCGAAGCTGTGTGATTTGTGTATTGCCCCACATACTTTCCTGGCCTTAAAGTGGGCTTTTTGCTCTGAGCTCCATGTTCCTGTCCTCTAACCAAAAGGTGGTAAGCAGGCAAGTTCCTAGGTCCTGTGCTTAGCTGGCAGAGAGTCTGGCTGTGAGCAAGCGACTGAATAAGCTGCGCTCTGCCCCACGTGTAGTTTGACTTAAAGCCTTCCATTTAACAGAGAAGTTTTTGTGTTGCTTTTGGTTCCTTCTGTAGTGCGGGCTTCTTATGGCCACACTCTTACCCTCTTGACAGTTTTGGGATATCTGTAGTATGGATTTCTCTGGATATAGTTGAGTTCATTAGGAAAATGTACTGTCCTGTACTTCTACCCGCCTGAGCCGCTCAAAATCAGCCGTAAAGTGCTTGGGGATGAGGAGGCTGATCTGCATTTCCATGCACATAAGGTGGCCTTGTGAAGGATATCCGCAGATGCTGCGTGTTACTGAGAAGTCGGATAGCGAAACCGAACAACTTTCGTTTGTCTCTTGAATGCACATTTGTTCTTGCAGGCAGGAAGCTACGTTCGTGACGATGCTGTTCCCAATTTGATTCAGCTAATAACTAATAGCGTGGAGATGCATGCCTACACTGTGCAGAGGCTCTACAAAGCCATCCTTGGCGATTACTCTCAGGTAATACCAAACGCGACCACCTTCAGTTTCCTTGTTCTACTGCAATAAGCATGTTTTCTAAGCATCTCAAGTTAAGTCAACATCACACTGACTATCTCCAAGAGACAGATTGCAGAGGAGGTGTGTCTTCTATAAGTTCATGTTCTTTCTATTTTCTCTAATTCTCTTGTGGAATTTTTGATCAAATATTCCTATTTCTTCTGCTGTGGAGAACTTCCTTTGGCTGGAAGGAGGGCTAAGCTTGCTCTGGGAAATGGTGATGGTTTAATTTGTCATACAGGCATCCATTTACCTCTGAGGCGTGTGATTTTTGTTCTTCTAACAGCAGCCCCTGGTGCAAGTGGCCTCGTGGTGCATAGGAGAGTATGGAGATCTCCTGGTGTCTGGTCAGTGTGAAGAGGAGGAACCAATACAGGTATAGCCTGGGAAAGAACAATTGTGTACCTGCCTGAGGCTGGAACTGCTTGATGCTGGCTATGCGAGGGGAATGCTGATAACAGATAATTTGCACTGGTGTCCGTGATGGTGATGGACCCTGGACAGGAATCTTCTTCCCATGCTACAGGCCTGGGCTGCATAAACACTTGTTATGAGGAGTGCAGCTGCAATTGGCAGAGCAGTGTGGTTCCAGTGCTAACCTAGCTTGCACGGTGTCTGCTAGGGTCTGAGCTGTGTGTTTTGGTGATAAATCTGCCCTTCAATGTGTGGAACAGAACTGTATTTTAAAACTAATATCATAAGATCTCCACCTAGATGCATCTGTCTCGTACACTCTGAACATAGGCCACGGGCTCACAAAGTTGTGGAGAAGGTACGAGACAGCCATTAAGCAAGAGGCAGGTTTTTACAGTATGCCCTGGAAGGCTTGCTGCAAACCGTCTCTCTGTCTCAGTCTAACGTTTCTGTGCCTTTTCAGGTAACAGAGGATGAAGTTCTTGATATTTTAGAAAGCGTCCTGATATCTAATATGTCTGCATCTGTTACACGAGGCTATGCTCTCACAGCCATCATGAAGCTTTCCACAAGGTTCACCTGCACTGTCAAGTGAGTTCTCATTAATGTACTGCACAGGGCTTTGTTGCAAATATGCTGGCATCAGTTGTCTTCAGGAGATGTATTCCTAGGATGTGTTAGCTTCCATGGTTCACTAGTTGTTTTGTTATTTGTTGGCTTTTACAGTCCTCCTTTGCTTGCAGAGTGGAAGACTTCCACCGATTTGTAATGTTGTCTCTGCAGCTGTCGTCTACTGTGTAGGAACTTAATCTATGTTGCTGTTGCTTGAAAACTCCTTTATGAGGAAGATAAGTCCTCGCTTTGTGGGCTATTCTTTCCAGTTCTTTTATCAGATGATGGAGAGAAAAGTAGCCTTGTTTCCTACTAGTGGCTTCCTGGTGGGCGTAGTTGAGCTTTCTTATGCCATACCTTTTGGTGGTGTATTAATCACCTGATGCTGTTATGAAGGGACAGTTCACAAATGGATGTTGCATAGATACTCCAGGAAAAGAGCAGTGACTACTGTTTTAACTGAGTTAGGGCACCTCTTGAGCAGAGGCCAGATAGTGTCTTCTGGATGACGCATGCTAATCCCTTCCTTATTGCTGCTAATTCCATGGTGTGGTTTTGTTTTTGTTTCTCCCCGTGCCCCCACACAGTCGCATTAAGAAGGTAGTTTCCATTTATGGCAGCAGCATTGATGTGGAGCTACAGCAGAGGGCAGTGGAATATAATGCACTTTTCAAGAAATATGATCACATGAGGTAAGTGCTGATGAGTTTTGGCATTTGAAAAGGATCATTATAATCTACTCTGATCTCCTGTGTACCACGCTTTGTGCTTCGAGAGCTTTGGTGATTTTGGTAGGATTACAGAGGAACTAGAATCCCTCCCATAGCTTCAGAGTTAGTGAGTGTTTTAAAAACTTAACGTATCCTGGGAGATTGTTCTGTCATCAGGGACTTTCTCTGCCAAAAATTTTGGCCTGCTTTGAGCTTGAACTTGACTAATTTTTACTTTTAGGTGTTGAATCTTAAATTTGCTAGCTGATTAAGTGTCTGCAGGTAGCTTCTACCATGCTACTGTTACCACAGTCATTTGGTTCAAACTGATTTTAAAATGTCTTTGGAGCAAACATGCAGAGGTCCATTGACCTGTCCTCTTAAGCAGTGCTCTGAACTTGAGGTGATTCTTCCAACTGTTAAGACGTTCTGAAAAACTGGAACATCTTTTTTATTTACTGTATCTTCTTGTAGTACCTGTTGAAAATCTCAGTTTCTGCATGCAAAGGCATACTATGTCCCTGCACCACTCAGCATCCCTGTTTTACAATTCATGAGCGTGTTAAACTCCTTACACCTTATCAGTGAGAGGTCCCCATTCATCATGGCTTTGCTAAAGTGATTCTTTATGAGAAAGTTAAAACCTTGCTTTGTTGCAGTAACTAAAGCTGTAATTCTTTGCAGAGTAGTCATTAATCTGTTACGTGTGATAGTTAATTGCTGAGATATAGGAGCACCACAGACTCTGTTCAGTGAGGATCATAATATTGGAGGTTGTCTTCTGGGGATTAACTTCATCCACCCTTGAAACCTTTCCATAAGATTCCATTGGATGGAGGAGCATCCATCTTAGAATCTATGTGAGAGGACAGAGGGAGAATAGGTGCCACTGGACTAAATATCACCTGTGTTTGTAGGGGCATCCGAACCTTGTTTCAAAGACTCTTAGCAATCACTTTTTTCCATAGGTACCATCCTACTCACTATGTGTAGGATACAACAGCCTTGTGATTTCCTCTTTTCTCTCCTTCTGTGGGATCCATGCAGCAACTCAGATTGTTCTTGGAAAAGTCATGTTAATGAAGCTGCCTAGAGCTACACATGAAGCCATACGAACGAGTTGAGAAAAGCCTGGCGTGGGAGGCTTTTGATCTGAATTGGCCATTGCAGACAACAGTGTCTGGCCATCAGCTGGCTCTTGATCAGATGGCACTGTATGCTGCTTGTAGTTTTGGGAAGCTTTGCCCTTTGGAAAAACATAGGTGAACTTCATTCCGTTTTACAAGAGAGCGTCTGGGTTTTTTTCCACAAATATGTTCTGGTGTTCATTACAGTGTAAAGGTCGATGTTTAATAGGTTCTTCTTGTTAAGACTTAGTTCGTGGTGAAAAATGTGGCCCATTGTTGGATTTATTGGCACTGGAATGCTTTTTCAGCCCAAAAGATGTGTAGACAGTGTGGCCTACCTCCATTACATGCAGTACTTTATGGCTTAATGGCCTTTCTTCTGTTACAGACTAGTGCTCCTTTTACAGGTTTTTCTAGTTTTCTGGTTTGATGTCAGGATTCTGGATCCTGTGCCTCCTCTTCAGTCTGTGTATCATTTCAGGAGGGTACTCTCAGGGACTGAACTTAATCTCTTCGGAAACTTTATTCGGCTAAATGAGAGCATGGTGATTTGCTTTTCCATCTTTGTCACCTATTCTAAGTTGTTAACCCTTCTGCGAAGAGAAGTCAACTGAGCTGACTCTCTGACTCAACTGTGGATGGAGCAGAGCAGTCAAGTGTCCCATGTCTGCAGTTAACCCACCGTTGCTCAGTTATTTAATCTATGTCTTGGGCTTTTTATCCTAGCCCTCAAGTGGAAACTGTCAAGTACTAGGGGGAAACAGGAGACAGAAGGGCTTGTTTGGCTCTCAGCTGTCAACTAATATATTTACACTGGCACAGAATGCCAGGGATTGCTGCTGACCACCTCAAGCTGTCATGCAGTCTTACAGTTCCCCTGCACTGGAGCTAAAAGGAAAAGGCAGGTTGCCCTGCGTATATCATATCCTGAATGTCTGAGTATTTGGATTGGGATCCAGGAAGATGGCACAGTGTAACTATGTCAGCTTCTTTCAGGCCAGCCCTGCTTGAGAGAATGCCAGTAATGGAGAAAGTCACCACAAATGGCCCTACTGAGATTGTACAGACCAACGGAGAGACAGAGCCAGCGGTACTGGAAACCAAACCTCCACCCTCTGGATTGCAGCCTGCTAGCCAGGTAATGGAAGCTGAGCTCAGATAAGTTTCCACTGCCTGTCAGACCACACTATTAGCCACTGCCAACAGTAAGCTGAGACCATCTCCCTCACCCTCTCTGCCTCTTTGCTCGTTCTGGCCTGGGGATGACTGCATCAGCTCTCTACTCTGATGGCTCTAGTGTCAAGAAAGGTGTGCGGAAGAAGTCATTCTGGGGTGTGCGAGATCAGGGTGGGGTAAAGCCATATACCCCCAACCTGCCTCACTGTGCATGAACTCCATCCTTCTCTGTCTCTGTGGTCCCAGGAGCATTTAAACAAGATCTCTCATGGGGCATGGGACCACAGCCAAACTAGGAACCTCTCTGACTGGCCAGCAGCTCTTGTTGGTCTTCAATGTGAGAGCAAGTAGCATCCATTATGTTTGCAAGGGAAAGTAGCAGGAAGGTGAATATGTAACTATTGCGTCCACTCTCTTATTAGGCAAATGATTTGTTGGACTTATTGGGGGGAAGTGATATAACACCTGTAATCCCCACTGCACCTACAAGCAAGCCAGCCTCTGCTGGTGGGGAGCTCCTTGACCTTCTGGGAGACCTCAACCTAACAGGTAAGCAGGTTGCATCTCTTTAAAGTCTACATTCTCAGTCCTGGGTTGGGAGGAGGGCTGGTTAGTTCTTCACTTTCTAACAAGTCTTCACACTTACTCTTACCAAGATCTGTATTAGCATACAGGTAGGAGTCAGGGAACAAAGTCACAGGTTGACTCTGCGTGGTTAGCTGGTGACACTTGACCGTTTTCACGCTCCAGCCTGGGAATGTTGTGAGCCTTTCCAGAGAGGCTTGGGAGATATAAGGAATTAATTCCATTTGAATGCCTACTAGCTCAAGAGGAGCCAGTCCTCGTTAGTGAAAGCAGAGAAGGGAAGGATAACAACAAAGATGATTTGTAGGGCTTCATGTAAAGAAATATGATATGCAGTGGTTGATCTTTGGAGAATGAGTAATTACTCTTCATTTCACGACAGCTGAGTAATAAGCCTTCAACATTTCTTGTAGGTTCTCCAGTATCTGCCCCTGCACCCCAGATAGCACAGCCTCCGTTCCTGCTTGATGGACTTTCATCACAGCCTCTCTTCAATGATATTGCTGCAGGTTAGGGACATGTAAATCCTTAGCCTAAGGTGCCACAGCACCCAACTAGAAGAGGAAACAAGGGGTAGTAAAAAAGGGGGGGATTGGGGAGTGAAGTGTGGCACACACATTGGAGCAGGAGGAGAGGGTGGGGTGTATTTAATCTTCAGAAGAGTTCGTGTCTGGGGTAAATATGTTTTATGTTGAGAATGATCTACAGATTCTGTAGGTCTGCTGCTTTTGTTTTCTACAGGAATCCCCTCAATTACTGCGTACAACAAGAATGGGCTGAAGATAGACTTCACCTTTGAGAGGTCAAACACCAACCCTAGTGTCACTGTAATCACGATACAGGCCTCCAACAGCACAGAGCTGGACATGACAGATTTTGTTTTCCAAGCTGCAGTACCAAAGGTAGAGCCGCTTAGGGCAACTACAGTGATAGGTTGAGGGCCAGCCACACATAGTTGCTTATCGGTGCTTTCACATAGACAGAAACTTGGAGCACGGTAAACAAGGCTAAGAGCTGTTAAGAGGTTCTCTTAGTGCTCAGTTTGGTCATCTCTTTCTGGTCTGAAAGTAAATGTCATAAATGCAATAGAACACCAGTTCCTATTAGATTGGACGACTACTGCTTGGACAAAACCTTGTTTAAAATGACCACTTTCTAGAAAATTTGCTAAACCACACAGAAAAATGTTGGGTGAAAAAAAACCACAAAGGCACTAATCTTTCCTTTAATTCTTAGTTTCTAAGAAATATATCATGCTCTCTGCAGCTCTGAATACATGAAAAAAATCTTTTGAAGCTATTAGCTGCTTACAAAAGTTTAAATGAGTCCCCACGTGGTGATTACTGAGGGTCCTCCTTTAAACAGCGAGTTGTCTCCCCTTGCACTTAGCTGCAGCACAGAATACGGGAGGCAGGTATTGCCTAGTTTTTGGTAGAGCAGACCATTTAAGTAGGGTGTGACTGGAATGTTCTGCAAGTTTGGGAAAATACATTCACTGCCTGGAGTTTCACTTCTAGGAACTAGTAATGCTCTGACTTTAATTTGGATAGGTTTCGTACCTGCTGTAGGAAGGAATTAAGGAAGGAGTGGGCCTCCTGAAGTTACAAGTGTGCTGAGCAGTCTTGACTGTTCCTCTGTACGTGGTGCTTGAAACAGTGCATCACTGCTGACCTTGATACACTACAGTAAGCCCTCACCCCATAGTATTTTTGCTACCTGGATCTTACTTGTGTAGGAAGCAGGTGGGCTAGTGAATATTTTGTTCTTTACAGATAGGGAATTGAAGGACCGATCGTTTGACTTTGTGGCTGTACGTATACTGTCAGGGGCAAGAACTGAACTCTTAGTTTTCCTTGCCTTCTCACAGTGCAAACAAATCACTTCATGTTCTTACTTGGTTAAGCATCAAATTGTTTTCTCTCTGCCCTTTCTTCAGACATTCCAGCTGCAGCTCCTGTCTCCCAGCAGCAGTGTCATCCCTGCATTTAACTCGGGGACCATCACACAGGTCATTAAAGTCCTGAATCCACAAAAGGTGAGTGATTCCGAGAACAGCAATTACAGATATTGTCTTGGAATCGTGCACTTAGTGGCAGTCGATTAGGGGTGCATCTCTCATGAGAGATAGGGAGTGATGGTAGTGAAGGATGTGTTTTTAATGACAGTCATTTTGGTTAGGGTTAGGAAAAAGTTATGAAAAAGACAGGAGGTCCTGGGCACAGGTTTGGCCTTCTATTTGGTCATACTGCTAGAACAGATTCACAGGTTTGCTATCTTCTTGAATTCATGAATGCCTTTTGCATCAAAATGGTTGTTAAACAGGATTTTAGATGGCCTGTTTAGAGAAGCTCAACCTGGTGTTTGTATGTGTTGTAAAAGTGATGTCTGAAAGGCAAGCATCTTGCCATATGAATATGTTTAACATTCCTTCTTATCTGCAGTGGTGTTATTAGAAATGTTTGTTACACAAAAAATAGCTTGATCCATAATCGTAACAAAATTGTTTTCTCAGGTAGTGTCATTTGTTTTTAATGTGAGTGTAGTTTTAAACAGTTGATGGAAAGAATCTTTAGGTGTGGTGTAATCATAATTGGGAGGGAAGGGTGTGGCGCACATGTCCTCCTTAAGAGGCTTTGCAAGTATTCAGATGGCATCAGAAAGAAAAATAGAATCGAGATCACGTATTTCTTCCTCTGTGGGACACCCTTAAGATCTTAAACGTCTGTAAGAACTTTAAACATCTTAAGTTTTTCATAGGTTAACACTTACGTACTGCTCTAGATGTTAAGTGTTGCTGCTAGACTGATGTGCAAGTTAGAAAAATTCTCAAATCTCAGCCCAAGATTTCACTGAAACGGCTGTCTCCTAGTGCATAGTTTTTGTGGTTTCCATGCATCTCCCCTGATCTCCATATAGTGTGCTCCCCTCTGCCTGTGTTAAGGCACAAGGCTAATTATTCTGCCTTGTATACATCTGATATGAATTTCTCTGTGGTGCTGTAGGGCACTTTTCAAAGATCACCTTGAAAGTTATTTTCTGAACTTGAGAGGGTTTAGGAGTTTTCCAGTAAGGTGCCAGAAGTCTCAATATATCTATCTCAGATGGGCCCTACAGGGTGAAATACACCTGGATAGGGGGATGCTTTTTTGTTGGAACATGAGAACTCCTATGAACACTTCAGAATACAGAGGTGCAGAACAGTATTCGACTACCCTCCTCTTTTTGTCTGCTGTCTTCTAACTCTTCCACCTCAGGCATTTGTGCATCTCTTACTGCCCTTTAGATTGCTACTGCCTGAAAGTACAGCTTTGCAAGAACCCTGCCCATGAGGCAGTGTAGTTACGTGGAATACTTTGAGGGAGGCAACCTTGGAACAGCCTTGCTATTTAGGAGGTAGCTGTTTGTCTTGTCCATGCTGTAAAAAAGTCTGCTCACCTGGACATGGACTGCCATTATGCTGGATTGAAACTGATGGCCAGTTTCCCAAAACAGCACGAAACATAACAAAAAGTGACGCTGGTTATATTGATCTGTTAGTGACAAAGCATAGCTTCCTTATCCCGAGGCTGGCTGGAGCAGTCATTGTCCTCCTTTCCTCCTTCTGCTATCCTTTTTGCATATTTCCTTGTAGGTGTGGGGAAGACAGCCAGAAATAGCCAACTTCTTGCTTTGCCTTTTAGGATTTTTGGGGAAATAAGTTTTTTTTGAGAGTGAGGAGAATAGGGAACCTGGCTGGAGCGTGCTGTGCTCTAGCTATTATTAAGGGCCACCAAGTACCTGGATGACAGCCAGATGACAGTGTTAAACAACTTCTGAGCTATTTCATAATTTACTCATAGCAGGAAGAAATGTTCTTAGAGACTCTGTTTCTAGTCTTGCTTAGGCTATTTCCTTCACAGTGCTACTGAGCTGTGCGGTACTTGAAGTATCAAGACTGCTGCTTTGAGTGAACAGCTAGTGTGGGAAACAACACCTCTCCCTGCGAGCCTAAGCGCAGAGCAGCAGAGTCCAGATCTGCCTCCTGCTTTCTTCCATTGTTAACTGCGATTTTAAGGCAGTTATTTTTGTATTTAAGGACTTCAGTGCTTGTGAGCGCAGGGCCAGTGCAGAGAGAGATGTGGGTAGAAGCTGTGCTATAACTTCTCAGATCAGGTACAAGCTCTCAGAAAACTACAAGTTAAGCATTTATCTGCAGTGTCATAGCTTACCCTGCACATCCTTCCAGCAAGCTCCTGTGGTGAGGAAAGGTTCGTGTTTTGTATTTGTGGGGTAAGGGAGGGGAGCTGGACATGGGGGGATTTGCTGACCTTTAATGAAGACCTGAATTTGTTTTGTGTTTGTTTTTTCTTTTATTTTTTTCTCCTCTTTCCTCTTGTAGCAACAACTACGTATGCGGATCAAGTTGACATATAATCACAAGGGCTCAGCAATGCAGGATCTAGCAGAAGTCAACAACTTTCCCCCTCAGTCTTGGCAGTGAGGCTCTGGCACCATTCTTATTCTCACCCCACCCAATCAAAAGAACTCTGGGAAGAAGGTTGTGATCCTTGGCAATCCCCCAAACTGCACCATGGGCATGGGGAACAGATGAGACCTGCTGATGAGGAGGAATTTTCCTGAAGTGATTGCTGACTTTGAAGCATATCTGTTAAGACTAATCTCCTCTACTCTGCTGATGAGGCTGGTGTCTTGTGGAGGCTACTGTGCACTCCCTCACACATGCGTTCACAGCCAGAAGCAACATTCCCTTCTCCCCTCCTCCTCCACCCCCCTGCAAAGAAACACAGCCTGGTTGGAAGAGAAGTCTGGAATTTCTAGCAGGAAAACTTTCTTCTCTCTGCAGCAAGTGAACAGCTGCCCCTTCTTTCTACTGTCTTTTTTCCCCTGGGGTGGGCAAGGCGTGTTGTCATTCATTACTAGCTGGATCCTTCAGGCACTTTCATCTTGGGCTCAGACTGGGGATTTGAGGAATGTCAGGCTTCCCTGCCTATTTCTTCTTGTATCCCCTCTGTCTGAGGGGGCTGGAGGCTTCTTACGGCCTAGTCAGTGCATTATGGTAGACACCCACCTCTTAGTTATGTGATGCGTACCAAGAGCAAGTTAGGCCTTGGGAGTTCATCTGCAGACCTGGGACAGTGCAGGAAAAGAGGTGCTGGTGAGAGCCGATAAAATTGCTTTGGTGCTGTACTTGGAAATGAAGACCTTACACTTGAATTTTCTTTCTTTCCATCAGTAGCTGCAGCCATGCAGATTCAAGACAGTCTTCTGTACCTTCCCCAGAAAGTGTGGTGATGTATGAGAGATGTAGAGATTCAAGGAGCAGCTGATTTTCTACCACAGACGGTTTCAAAGCCTTTTAACCCGTTAGTTGTGGTTTATGGGTGGAAAAGACATACTCAATTTTGTAGATCAGTCTTTGAGGGCTCTGTTCCTCCTGGGAGACTTATCAGAGACTATGCTGCAAAGTTGCTCTTCCCAGTTATTCCAGACCTTCTCCCCAGTTTAATTTCCAGAGCCTGTTGTAGATCCCCTGGTTTCCATTTGAGTTACTTCTGACTGGGATATTTGTGTTGTATCTGTAATATTGGCACTGAAATAAAGACCATGCGGTTTAAAGAGACCTTTTCCCATTTTGTTACTTAATTGATCCTTGTAGCTTGCTCCCCTTTCAGAGAAACGTGTTAGTTCAGGTTCAGACTGAAAGTAACTAAACTGTTTTTTGAATGGAAGCCAGTTGTTTGAGTATTTGGATCCAAAGATGTGAGGTCCAGTACTCTTCTAAGCTTACAGAAAGCTGTGTTCAGTTATGCTTCCTGGTGTGAACTGTTGTAGTAGAGTTCCGTGAATTCTCGTGGAGGCGATGTGTAGGACATAAAGCACAGTGTGACAAAACTGTTGAGATGTTCGGCACTCTCCAGGGAGGAAGAGGGGAGGATACACCTTGGATCTTCATCCATGAGTATGCTGGTAAGCTGAAGGTACTCCAGCTTCCAACCCAGTGCTTTCTCAAAAGAAACAGATGGCACACTGCTTTATTTCTGTTAAAGGGCTTTCCAGATGGCGAGCGCAGACACAGCTTTTTGCATCTGCAAAAGTGCTAATGCTAGGCTCCAGTCCTTGCCAAAACCACTGCAAGAGTGGTGCACAGTGTACTTAAGGAAAATTGAAGACCTCTGCCTTGATTCAGGAGCAGGAGGCCACTAAAGGTTGTTCAGTCTGCTTTGGTTTTAACTGCATTAAGTAGTGTACTGCAGGACTGACTGTCACTGGCTTGAGTGCTGGTCTATGTAGTGGAGTAGGCTTAGCTTCTCTTGGAGGGCGTTTTTGGGGCCTTATTGATTAAACAGGTTTGGGCAAAGAGCTTTATTATTGTACTGGTACTGGCATCAGCATGGGGTTATAATATCTGGAAGAATTATGTATGATGAAAAGTAATTCTGGGTTGTGGCAGGGTCCTGCCTTGGCTCTCTGTGGTGAGATAGATACTGTGCTTCAGCTAGAAGCATCACAAAGCAGGCAGTCTTGCAAAGAATGGCTGAATCGAAGTCCACTTGGTGCTGAGCATTTACCTTTGTTGTCTTCACTGCAGTTGTGAGTATTCACCAGCCCACTAACTGAAACCCCTTCGTGTGAAGGCTGAGCATGTTAAATCTAGACTCCAAAGAACTCTGAGGGTGTCCCGAATAAGAAGCTAATGGGAAGTCTTTGCCTTAGTTCCTGAATGCCCCATAAGATCTCCCGTTCTCCTGGAAGAATTGTATGTGGTTACTTGTACTGAAAGCCAGCACACCTCAATCTCCGTTTGTTTTTGCTGAGGAGGAGCACTGGTGCAGGAGATTAGATGGGGAGAAAGAAATAGATGGTCTCTCACCTGGCAAGGTTGTTGCAGCATAGTTGGGAACAGCTTGTCTTGTCCCTTTTGTTGCACTTGTTTTCTGTCCCCTAGAGCAGCCAGGTTTGCTGTTGGTCTCTGTCCGGTAAGCTTGTAGGGTAAATCCCTCCCATGTCCTTGGCTCCTTCAGACGCCCTTGCGTGGAGTGGGAAGCAGGCGCTGTGCCATGTGTTTGAGTCGAGCTGAGGGAGGTGGTGCACGTACCCGAACCGTGTTTTGCTTGAAGCCATCACTTGGCAGTGCAGTACGCCTCTGCAGCAGCCGAACATTCCTGTTGTCCTCGGAGCTCCTTCCCTTCCCCTTGCTAAGGGCTGGGGTGCTAACGTTGCGTCTGAAGGAAGGCCGGGTTTCACGCGCTCATTGCTTGCTCCTTGACCCCCAAGTACATCTCTTAAGCTCTGTGCTGCTGCTTTGTTTTCTCACTGGAGAGCACTCGCGTGTGCACATCTGAGGCACTCTGAGGACAGGGTGAGTCTTTGTTCCACCAGCTGGACGCAACAATTCGTATAGGTGCGGTCAACGTTTTCCTTGCCTCTGGGTAAGGGGAATATAAAGGGAGCGAGATACAGACTTTGTGGATAATCTTACTAACATCTGCGTTGGGAGACTTCGGAGCCGAGAGAGATGGGATGTCTGTTGTTCCAAGTGGATGTGTTTTGAGTCAAAAAGTGACAGAAAGAATAGCGGCCATAATGGGCCTGAAGGGGGAGAAGACGTGGGACGGTTGTGAGACTCGATTTTGTCCAGGCTTTGATGGGAGAAAATATGGCCTTGAACAACCTTTTGAAGCAATAGCAGTGAGGGGACTGCCACCTGTGTAGTACCTTGGGTCTATAACTCAGAAGATGCTGAAACAGCTGGGAAAGGTGACTTGGCGCCTTCCCCAGGGCTGGTACGAGCTGCAAGATGGAGCAGCAACGATGGCTTTTTTTTTTTTCTCAGATCTGCTGGTGTGCTTTCTATGTGTTCATTTTCTACTTGGGGGCTGTGAGGGAAGGAGCTACTGGACTGCTTCCCTCTGAACTTTCACTCTGTTCCTGTATATTCCTTTTTCTTTCTTGATGTAATTTACATTTTACATAGAGCCCCATCCCACCTCTTGGACAGTATCGTAAAAAAAAAAAAAAGAAAAAACCCACGACCAAACAAACAAACAAAAAAAACCCCAAACCCAAAACAAAGCCCTAATAAACCCAACCAAATTTAAAGTAAAAACATGCCATTTTGTGCAGGGAGCCTGGTGGCATTCGAACTTCTGCAGACCTATTTTTGAGATGTGAAAAATTTCAATCAATGCTGAGTCTTCGGTGAGTGAGGAGCATAACGGATGTAAACATTTACATGGGATGCATTAGACTTCTGCTGTGTGTATTGTCTTTTGGTTGAAACAAATTATGAAGTGACTAATAAAATGAGTCAATATTCAATGATTTAAAACTGTGCCTTGTTGCTTTTTGCAAGTGCAGTGGGATGGGACTGACTGATTCCTAATGTTTGGCTGTGGCAGGGTCGGGTGATGCGAAATAATCAATAAGGGCAGAAGCTGAAAAGCTTTCCAGGAAATTTTGGAGAGCAAAATGAGCAGACAGTTACAAAATGCTTGCAGAGGTCCTGCGACACCCCACCCTGACCGCGAGCTTGCCAGCCGCAGCAGCAGTGCCTGCCCCGCTGCTGGGATGGCAGGAGGAGGTCTGAACCCCAGGCCGTTTTCCCCCGGTGCCTGCGGCCCGCCCATGGCCTGGGTTGCGGCTCCCTTGCTGGTCCAGAGCCCCCCCTTCATGATCCGTGTGCCTCTGGGATGAGGAGTCTTGTCACCTCATTGTTTTAAAGCCTGCTGTAAGGTTTTTCCTAGCTTTTTCTAGTCACAGCAACATTTGATTAGATAGCTTTTCATGTGTTTTCTAACACGTAATTGCATTTCTTTCTTCGCCTCTGTATTGCTGCGTGTCCTTCCTTTACGGAAATTCTCTTCAGGCAAAGGAGTTCCAGAACTACAACGCTGTCACTGGAAACGCATTCTTATCATGCCTTTCTCTTGGGAAAACCTAACGAAAACTGGAGTTATTCTTAAAGTCGTCTCAGCGTGTGTGTATAGTCTCGAAGCGTTGAGAACCGGGTGACAGCCTTGGTTTAATGATGCCAATTAACACAAGGTGCCAGGGAGCACTTTCAGCCTTGCTGCTGAGACGGGTTGGCTGTCAGTCCTCATCTTTAAATAGGAGAGCCCTCCTGGTACCGGAGAACGTGGAAGCGGCATCGGAGCTGGGGCAGCGGGCGGTCGTCTCGGGTGCCGGTTCCGGGCAGCTGTTGCTGTGCGTGGGGCCGGGCGCTGTGCGGGCAGTGCTGTGCGGGACCCGCCACGCCGCTGGCCAAGTGCTCCGACGGACGAGGAAGGAGGCTGGAAACGCTCAAAGGAAAGGCGGAATGGGGCTGGAAGTGCTTGGCGCGGCAATAATGTCAACAGTTTGGGACCCGCAGCTGGGCTCAGCGCTGAGGTAAGGCCGGGAGCTGGGGGAGCAAGGAAGGAGCGCGACGACGGGGTGAGGCTGAGGCGTGGAAGCACGGCGGGAAGGGGGGGGAAGGTTTTGTTGGTTCGTTTTTAAC